>Ga0255393_10008_pt2 | contig 38612 bp, 33 predicted proteins | sample ANMaggSeSYBR01C8_FD_182122 | JGI IMG/M metagenome (GOLD analysis project Ga0255393, IMG submission 182122) | Sediment cell enrichment communities from methane seep in Santa Monica Basin, California, United Staets - ANME aggregate JGI... | ecosystem: Environmental > Aquatic > Marine > Cold seeps >... | reverse complement strand
GGGATCATCATTATCACGGGCATAGCTTATTCGATCAATCTGGCAGGAGTCACTGCTGGGGTTGCAGCAATTCTCCTTGGACAAATGGTTCTCAGCGTGATCATTGATACGATGGGTTGGGGCGGCCTTGATCCTATTCCACTAGATGCCCGCCGTATCATCGGGCTCGTCATCATGGGCATATCCGTTGTATTACTTCTACCTCGTAAATAGGTAGAATAAATAAGAAGAGAGTGGAGAAACCACTCTCTTCTTATTTGAACAGTCGGTCAGCAATTATATTTTAGTCGTCATCATCGTCATCATCATTGTCATTATCGGTATCGTTGTCGGTATCGTCGTCGGTATCGTCGTCGGTATCGTTGTCAGTATCGCTGTCGCTGTCGGAATCGCTGTCGCTGTCATTATCGGCATCGTCATCTGAATCCTCATCTAAGTCCTCATCGGAATCGCTGTCGCTGTCATTATCGGCATCGTCATCTGAATCCTCATCTAAGTCGTCATCTGAGTCATTCTCAACATCATCATCATTGTCATACAAATCATCGTCATCATCATCAACATCTTCAAAAAAATCTTCTATGGTGTCGATGAAGTCATCAAGACCGCTGGTCTCCTCAAAATCTTCTACCCAGGTTTTCACCGGGTATAGTACATCACCAGGCAGCGCATCTTTAGATGCATACACCGCCCCCGCGCCAGAAACTAATGAAAGTATAGTTGTTACAATTATTACCCAAGTCATTTTTAATCTCCTTTTTAAATTTGGTTTATGTTCCTGCTCCATATAACGATGACTTTGGGATTTTGTTACAAGATTCTCTCTATCCGATAACTTTTGCATTAATTTAATCTTCTGTTTTCTAATATACAGCGGATCAACTTCAGGAAGTTGTATCGAAGAGAGCATTTCTGAACTGGAAAAGATGGACCGCAATTCTTCAGCCAGTTTGGGATATTTCTGTTGGCATTCCTCTCTGCTCATATTCCCTGATCGTACCTCATCAAGGCACTTAATGATTATGCGCGCTTTTCTTTTCTCATTCATTTTGTTCTCTTAGTAATATATTCAACTTTTTTAAAGCTCGATACTGGATTATTCGTACGTTATTCTCATTGACACCAACCAACTGTGCAGTTTCCTTATGGCTTAATCCACCAAAAAAACGGCTCATGATCACTTCCCGAGAAATTTCATCAAGCATTTTAATCGCTTTCCGAATCATCTTGACTTTCTCGTTTTGCAGAACAATCTTCTCTGGTTCTGCGTTTGTGGATTTAATTTGCAATGCTGATTCCAACGATAAACTTTCTTTTTTAGTACGATAACGATCTATTAATGTATTATGAGCGATCCTGAATAACCAGGCATGAAAATTGCGTTCCTTTTTCTTTTCCCCAAAATTAGGAAGATGCTCCCAGGCTTTCATAAAAACAATTTCCGTCATATCTTCAGCGTCCTCCTTGGTGTTTGTACGGATGAGCAGATATTTAAATATCTGCATAAAATAATTATCATACAGATGCCCAAATGCCTCTTTATCACCTGAGATCGCCTTTATAATTAGTTGGTCTTCACTGCGATGTATCGTATCCAATGTCAGTCTCATTTTATATAACGATCATTATAATATTTTGTTACAAATTACTCATAAAAAAAGAGGTTGGCTTGATGTCAACCTCTTGGTAATGTTTATTCGGTTGACCAGATAGGTGAGTCAACTTCTGTTGAACCACCCTTTTTTATGCCGCCAACTTCTTCCTCTTCCGTTTTCCCATTTCCTAATCTTTCAAATCTCTCGCGGGCTTTGAAATGCAAGAGCAGGAAACCGATCACAGAGAATGATCCGATAAGTCCTGCCGCAAACCAAACATAGCGCGGATCAAAATTATCCATGATCACTCCTGCGCCCAATGGTCCGATCGCAATTGGTAAGATCCACGCAAAATTGCGGATGGCCATATATCTGCCGCGCATGTGTTCTGGGGCGATATTCGCCACGATCGTTTGCTCCTTCGGGGTGTAGATCATCTCTCCCACGGTAATAATGATCATGGCAACGATGAACATGGTGAAAGTATCAAAGATCCCGTACATTGTGAATCCAATCACGTACAACATATTGCCAAATGCGATCGCCAGCATTGGTTTCCACTTCGCAGTAATGCGCGTGAACAATAATTGCAGAATCACCACCATCCCTGCATTTAAACTCAGGATGTAACCAAACTGTGCAGGTGTTAAACCATGGTAGTTAACAAGGTACACAGACATCGTACTGCTCATATTGAAATACATCAGTGTAGAAAGACCAGATACAAAAATAAACGCAATATATAAATTATCTTTTAAAACAATTTTATATCCTTTGAAAGTCTGTGCAAAAGATTGTTCTTTCCTGGATCCCTTAGTTGTTTTTGGTTTCGTTTCAGGTAGAAAAACAAGAACAAAAAACGCCACAGCAATACTGAGGGCTACATCTGCGTATAACAGCGTCTCAAAGGACCGTGTCACCATGAAACCACCAATCGCCGGACCGATTGTTATCGCCAGGTTCATAACAATACGGATAATACCGTATGCGTCTCCGCGCAGTTCCTCGGGAACCAAATCAGCGACCATCGCTTGCCGAGCTGGTCCGGCAATATCTTCAAATATTCCAATCACACCGATCACAATATAAAAAACTACTATTTCATTGATCAGGACCATCATCAACGCCGACAGGGCGCTTGCGATCAATCCGAAAATGATATTTGTTTTTCTACCAAATTTATCTGCTAACGCTCCTCCAACGGTGTTCCCAATTAACCCGGAAGTCAATGCCCACACTAAGAACATGGTTCCGACTTCCGTCATGCCGACATTGAACTTCTGGGTCATATACAGCGAAAAGAAGGGGAAAATCAAAGATCCACCCAATATGTCAATGAATGATGCCACCATTAACAGCCAGAAGTCCTTTGAGAATTTTTCGTAAGTTTTCTTGAAACTGAATAACATTTTTATCTCCGTGATTATTGTTGAACTAAATAATGAGGGTGCAAACCAAGACGTTTCTCTCACCCTATGACACATACGGTTTTTTCAGCACGTTGGTTGCAGCCGCTGCTATTTTTCAAAAGAGTTGTTTGGGAAATAAAAAAACCGCAGGGCTGTCAGTCTCCTGCGGTCAATCGCTCGATAGTTATTATTGAGGATTAATTAAAAGCAGGAGGCGTTTGGATCATTGGTGCTGATGTGTAAAATTTGCTGTTCATATACATTGCCTCCTTTTCCTTAAATTTGATGTGGAAATTTTACTGTATGAGATAGTAGTCGTCAACTAAAAAAAGGGCGATTTTTAGCTCGCTAGTTAATGGATATTGAAATCTCTTATTCAAACAAGTATAATTGCTGTTTTGCAGATCTATATAGTGAATAACTTTTGATAAGGACATAATCATCTTATATGGCAAATATTCTTATAAAAGGAAAGCGGATAAAAAACATTGCGTCTTCCTCAACTCTTAAATCAATTTTTGTGGCAAGCGCCCACGCAATGCATGACACATATTCAGGATTCATAGCACCCCTCCTTCCTTTTCTCATCGACCGTCTTTCTTTATTAAAAGCAGAGGCTGGACTTTTTATCCTCGTTTATCAGGGAGTTTCCATTCTCCAGCCAGTCATCGGACACATTGGCGATCGCACCAACCTTCGCAAATATGCGTTGATCGCTCCCGCGGTTACGGCAATTTTTATCAGTTTACTCGGCACCGCACCTTCCTTTTCAGTTGCGCTAGTATATTGCTTCATCGCCGGCATCTCATCAGCCACCATGCATGCCACGTTACCCGCGCTAATAAGTGGTCTCTCTGGTGAAAATATTGGGAAGGGGATGAGTATTTGGATGATAGGTGGTGAATTGGGGACTATGATTGGCCCAATTCTTATAACTGCCGTTGTCGCAATTTTTTCCATGCAGGCAACCCCCTGGCTCATGCTTGGTGGAATTATCTTTTCATTTGTGATCAGTTTCTTACTAAAAGACCTTCCTAACTATAATTCACCTGTAAAGCAACAAACAAAAATCCCCGTCAAAGACTTGCTAAAAATATTATTGCCCATGGCAGGCATCGTCACCTCGCGTGCTATCCTTAGGACATCCTCACAGCTCTATCTGCCAGTTTTCCTAATTGAGAATGGTGCCAGTGTCTGGTTTGCAGGCATCTCTCTCAGCTTCCTACAGGGAGTTGGAATAATTGGCACACTCCTTGGCGGATCCTTAAATGATCGGCTGGGTTACAGGATAACAATGATTATTTCATTGGTTTTATCAGCATTGGCAATGTTGGTTTTCTCCACATCGCAGGGATTTCTTCAATTAGCGTTTCTGGGCATCCTCAGCATAGCATCTCTTATGATTTTGCCAGTTGGCATGGCAATAATGCAGCGGAGTTTCCCTGAAAACAGATCCCTCGCAAATGGTTCCTATTTAGCCATGTTTTTCGCGATTAATGCGTTGGCAGGAGTTACAACAGGGCATATGTATGACCAGATCGGCGGGCAGCAAACTTTCTTCTGGAGCGGATGGATCGCGTTTTTAGGAATACCATTCATTTTCCTTCTTCCAGGAGAAAAGAAATTTCATAATACCATCTAAAGAGGTTCCTATGACCACTCTGCTCTACCAGACGGATAGCTATCTAAAAAAGTTTTCCGCTAAAGTAATTAAACTCACAGCGAATGCTCATGCCGTTCTTCGTGATCAAACTGCATTTTATCCTGGTGGTGGTGGGCAGGTATACGATAAAGGAATCATTGAATTTAATGGAAATAAATCTATTCTCAAACGTGCTAAATACAGTCCTGATGGAATTCTTCATATACTCGAAGAGGGTGAAACGTTGCCAGAAGTTGGCTCTGAGATAACTGGAATCCTCGATTGGGATCGGCGCTATAAAGTAATGCGCACACACACCGCCATGCATATTTTATGCGGAACAATATTTCGGGATTATGGCGCTCTCGTCACTGGCGGAGACATGGAACCACTTAAAGGTCGAATGGATTTTGAATTTAAGAATCTGACCAAAGATCTAGTCGCTGTCATTGAAAGCGCTATTAATAAAGAGGTTACAGCTGCACGAGATGTAAACGTTGCCATCCAGCCCCGCGAAAAGGCTTTAAAAATCCCGGATCTTATCCGCACAAAGATCAACCTGCTTCCTCTGCATATAAAAGAGATACGTACGATTGAAATCGTTGGCCTTGACCTTCAGGCAGATGGCGGTACACACGTGAATAACACCTCTGAGGTTGGCACAATCCACATCACCGATTACAAAAGCAAAGGCAAGATCAATAAACGCCTTTATATCGAATTGGAGCCTTAATAGCATAGTAACCTTTACTAATATTAAGGGTTGTATATCGTGCAAGAAAAAATCTGAACGATATATATATAAAGGTGAATTATGCTAAAAATTGTGATAGATACAGCCGGTGATCTGCCTGAGGGTTGGAAGGAAACGTATAACATTGATATGATTCCAATCAACATCATTCATGAAGGGAAAACATACCTGCAGGGAATCGATATCAGCTATGAAGATTTTTACCAGATGGTTGAAGAGAAAGGGGCCATTCCATCTACATCTCAGCCAACACCTTATCAATTCACTGAATTTTACAACCAGATCGCAAACAAAGATGACCAAATCTTGTCCATCCACGTCACCGAAAAACTTTCCGGCACCATGGATTCCGCCAATCAGGCTGCAAAGGAATTAAAAAACGAACTTAATATAACTCCATTTGATTCTGCATCCGGTACGTTGATGATGGGTATGATGGCAAAAGAAGCCCGCGTCATGGACCAAAATGGTAAATCTCTATCAGAAATCATTGAAAGACTTAAAAGAATAAGAGATCAGCATAGATTAGTGTTTACTATTGACACTTTGAAATTTGCCAGAATGAGTGGGCGAATTAAGCACCTCCAAGCAGCACTAGCATCCTTATTGAAAGTAAAACCCATTATCGAACTCAAGAAGGGTATGCTCGAAATGGGTGAAAAGGTACGCTCCCGCACCAAGTCCATTGATCTCTTGCTTAATAAAATGGAGAAAACATTTGGGGATCAACGCATCATGGTAGGCATTGTATATGCCCGAGACAAACAATCTGGAGTCGACCTGCTCCAGCGCGTCATTGAACGCTTCAATTGTGAAGAAGCCATTTTAACCGAACTTTCGATTTCACTTGCTGCTCACTTCGGACCCGGAACGCTTGGTCTTGGTGCTTATCCCGTTGGGGACTAAATTCACAAACATCATTGATTAATCTTCTCTGAGTATTAAAAGAACATGTCCTCCGTTCTCGAAAAGGATTTGTGATAAGTATCACATTTGGCCATATTCAGTCCAATCAATAAATATAAAACAGCATTTTTCAACACTGCTTTAATGATTATTAATAAAACTACTTTTCCCCGAGCGATTTAACCGTACCTACCCCACTAATCTCTGTGCTGAGATTTGGACTTCCATAATACTGCAAATTTCCCATGCCGCTCAGGTCAGCATCTAACTCGTTTTCCACCCACAGCACAGCTTTTCCCGTGCCAGATATTTCGATTCTTGCATCATTGCTTTTAAGTCCATCCGCATTATAGTTTCCCGCCCCGCTCAGTTCAATTTGTTGATCTTCCACGCTGCCCCCGATCTCCACATTGCCCACACCACTAATTTCAAGATTCAACGAGTCTGCCTGTAGATCTCCAATATTTACGCTTCCAGCACCACTGATCCTTAAACCCAAACTTGAAGTTTTTAATGCTTCAATCTCGATATTTCCAAGTCCGCTTATCTCAACTTTTTCTAAATTTTTTACAGTTAAATAAAAGACAATTTCTTCAGTCGGATCAATACTCACAAAATCATCCACACTTAAACGCAGGCTTCTGCCATAGACATCGCTTTTCAGATATTTGATAATATTATCTTCTGCTGTAACCTCAAGCGATTCTTTACTCCCTTGTTCAATAATCAGAGTCCCGATATCGTTCAACTCAACCGCTGTAAACCCTGATATGGGCCGTGTCTCTGAAATAATTTTTCCAGATCCCAGCACTCGTGTGTATCTGACCGGGAAGATACATCCGCTGGTTAAAACAGTAAGTGCTAATATAAAAAGTGCTTTTAATTTCCTCATTTTTCTCCTCAAGGATCAGAATGGCCGCAACCAATCCGTTCCGAAGATAATCGAAGCGGCGAGCCAAACGAAGACGATCAATAAAATAGTACCGCAGCCGCACCCCATGCAGGAGCCGCTTTTATAGCCAAATCGTTCTTGCAGCCAATCAAAAACCTTGTCTAACAAAAAAAGCTTCATCAAACCTGACAAACATCCTGAACGTCGATTATCCATTATTTTTTCCTTTCTATCAATATCTACGAAAATTTAATTAAAGGGTTTCTTGATAATTAGAATTAATTGTAAGATCATGGATACACAATTAAAATAAACTCCCCTTTTTTATCTTTCATTATTTGAAGAATATGCTCTACCGTATCATGCAGTATTTTTTCACCTGGCAGCGTGAGGTCAAAAGCCAGAGTGGCAATCCGTGTTTTTCCAAAAGTATCTATTACTTCCGAAAGCAACTGGGACAATCTGTATGGTGCATCCATGAGAATAACAGGTACCTGCGATTTCTTTATCGTATTCAATTTCTGATATCTGACATCCTTCTTTCGTGGGAGAAATCCAATAAAATAAAACTCTTCCAAAGCCAGTGGAGAAATTGAAATAGCCGCCATCAGCGACGACGGACCGGGAATTGGAATCACCGGTACACCATTCTTCATGGATAGCCGAATTAATTCCGTACCTGGATCGGCAAAAGCGGGAGTTCCGCAATCTGATATCAAAGCATAACGCTTGCCCTGAGTTAATTCCTTAGCGATCATCCTCGACTCTTCTTTTTCGTTGTGTTCATTGAGCAGGATAAGCTCTTTTTCAGTTATCCCCAATTTTTTGAGAAGTGTACTTCCCTGTCGATATTCTTCAATGATAATCGCATCAACTTCAGCCAACACATCCAATGCGCGGAGAGTGATATCCCGATAATTACCAATGGGGGTGGAAACAATAAATAAGCAACCTTCCATTTTAATTAACCTTCTTTCAAGGTGGAGCAATTCTTACCTTTTATATTAGTCTTATTATTCTATTTTATATTTTACTTTTTTATATTAGAATTAATATTTCTTACAAGAAAACATATCACTACATTTATGATTTGCCCCTGTGATTTGTTGTTGACAATACAATAAATTAATATTAGTATATACTAATATTAATTTATAAGCGTTACGAAAGGATCAAAATGGTATCTTTTTTAGAGCAATTTAATCCAATTATTCAATCTTTATTTGCAACTTCTTTCACCTGGGGAGTTACTGCTCTGGGTGCAGCAGGTATTTTCTTGTCAAAAGAGGTCAGCCGTAAACTGATGGACGGCATGCTGGGTTTTGCGGCAGGTGTCATGATCGCCGCCAGTTATTGGTCATTATTAGCACCCTCAATCGAAATATCAGAAAGTTTAGGGTTAGTTCCTTATATTCCACCAGCAATCGGTTTCATGCTCGGCGGAGCTGTATTATGGCTGATTGATAAAATTATCCCACACCTGCACTTGAATCTTCCAATCTCTTCGGCAGAAGGAATTAAAACATCCTGGCAAAGGAGCGTTCTTTTAGTTTTAGCCATCACACTGCATAACATTCCGGAAGGGATGGCAATTGGTGTCGCGTTTGGTGCCGCAGCTGCCGGCATTCAAGGAGCAAGTTTAACCAGCGCGATTGCACTTGCCATAGGTATTGGCATTCAGAACTTTCCAGAAGGTTTAGCAATCTCCGCCCCCCTTAAACGTGAAGGATTATCCAGGGGAAAAAGCTGGTGGTATGGGCAGCTTTCCGCAGTTGTTGAGCCAATAGGCGCAGTGATAGGTGCTGCTGCTGTTATCCTGATGCGGCAGATACTTCCCTACGCTCTTGCTTTCGCTGCCGGCGCTATGATCTTTGTGGTGATTGAAGAATTGATTCCCGAATCTCAATCAGGGTCAGATACAGATATCGCTACAATAGGTGCCATGCTTGGATTTACAATAATGATGATTCTTGATGTAGCTTTGGGATAATGCCTGAGTTGTTAAAAAAAGTATCAAAACTATCACGTGCTGCTATCCTCGTTGCGTTTAGCTTCGGCATCAATAAATTAATCGCCATCCTGAGGCAATTGATCATTGCCCGTCAATTTGGCCTCTCCTCAGATTTGGACGTATTTAATGTCGCCAACAATATTCCCGACATGCTCTATTCTCTCATTTCTGGCGGCGCGCTAGCCGTTGCCATCATACCGGTCCTGACCGAGGTGATGACCCGCGAGAATCGGAGTGCAGCCTGGCGGGTATTCAGTCAGATAGCAAATATCGCCTTTTTCGTTACAGCCGTTCTGTCCGCATTAGTGGCCATTTTTTCCTGGCCGCTTGTACAGCATCCTTTAGGTATCGCACCTGGATTTGACATCAGCCAACAAACTCTCGTTGTGCATCTTATGCGTATGAACCTGATTGGGACACTTATCTTTTCAATGGCTGGTTTATTAATCGCTGGTTTACAGGCAAACCAGCATTTCCTGCTGCCCGCACTGGGACCAATTTTGTATAATATTGGGCAAATCTTCGGAGCAGTTTTTTTATCACCTGAAAACGGATACACAATCGGCTCCTTCACTCTCCCCACCATGCAGCTAGGAATCGACGGGCTTGTATATGGAGTGCTGATAGGGTCCGCTCTTTATTTCATCATCCAAATACCAGGCTTAATCATGTACCAATTCAAATGGTCTCCAGCGGTTAGCTTCAGTGATCCTGATGTTCAAAAAATCTTAGTCATGCTCGGTCCGCGAGTCGTAAGCATGTTGTTCTACCAGCTTACTTTTATTGCCCGGGACAACATTGCATCCCATCTTCCACTGGGATCAGTCACTGCTCTTACATACGGGTGGATGATCCTCCAAGTACCAGAAACACTAATCGGTACCGCAATCGGAACAGCCCTCCTCCCCACATTGTCTGAGTATATTGCGAAAGAGGATATGAAGAGATTTTCAGAAACCGTTCGAAACGTAGGGCGCGTTCTAATTGCTCTCGCTTTACCAGCAGCAATCCTCTTGTCTATCTCATTAGAACCCTTCCTCGCATACGCGTTCGGTTTTAATACTTCCGGAACCAATCTATTGATCGGTGTCACTCGTGCGTTTTTGGTTGGCCTGGTAGGGCATGTTTTCCTAGAATTAGGCGCCCGAGTATTTTTCGCTCAGCAAAATGCCAGGATACCCCTGATTGGAGCAGGAATCAACCTTTTTCTGTTTATCATCTCTAGCACTTTGTTGTCCGATCCATACGGAGCTGTTGGTGTTGGTCTTGCAGACGCAATCGCATTTAGCGGGCAGGCATTGTTCTTAATGGGGGTCTTCAAAATACGCCTTATCAAAAGCGAGAAAGTACAACTTCAATTAATCACATTCCCGAAAAGATTCTTCCCAAAAGATGAGGTTTTGATCACTCTCCTTCGTTCCTTTGCTGGAAGCTTGTTGGGAGGGATCGTGATTTGGTTAGTGATCAATCATCTTCAATTCAATTTAAATGATCTTTATCTCGGTGTAATCGCCGCATTTTTTGGAGTGTTAGCAACAATTCCATTTATCCTCCCGGAATTACGTTTGTTCCTAAAACTCTAAAATTAGAGAAAAAGGTATAATAACGCGCATGGTTAGCAAGAAATTAGAAGACACACAGCCCATTTCAACCAATTCTTCAGAAGAATCGGCTGAAATCAATACGACCACACCCACCCCCAGCGATACGCAATCTATTCGTGTTAAACCTAAACGGTGGAAATCAATCTTTTTGGGATTGTTATTAATCCTATTATTTTCTATTTGCGGTGGTGGCATTGGTTATTTCAGCGGCATCCAACAGCGGATCTCACGGGAAAATGAGGAAGTGATCACTCAGGCAGCGCTGCATTTTCAATATGGAATTCAGGCGTTAGACGCGGGTAACTACGAATTAGCTCGCATCCAACTTGAATATGTACTGCAGATATATCCGGATTTCCCAGATATTAAAGAAAAATACACTGAGGTAATGGTGAAATTAGCAAGCGCATCTATACCCGACGAGCAGGTTATTGAGCCTACCCCAACAGTGGATACTCGTGGTGCAGAAGCATTGTTTAACCAGGCATCACAGGCGATACAAACACTGCAGTGGCCGCTCGCAATCCAAACCCTTGAAGCATTGCGCACTGCAGATTATACATACCGCACGATTGAGGTAGATGGAATGTACTATACCGCTCTTCGATACCGCGCAGTAGAATTAATCGTTAATGAAGGAAACCTTGAGGAGGGATTATATTTCCTGGCTTTATTGGAAAAATATGCGCCGCTGGACCATGATGCCGTTAACTATGCCGTTTGGGCACGTCTCTATCTCACCGGAGCAAGTTTCTGGGATATTGATTGGCCACAGGTTGTTAATTACTTCGGCCAATTAGCCGCGGCTTTTCCGTATATGCATGATGGAAATGGCTGGACAGCTACCGATCGTTACCTAAAGGGATCTGAATATTATGGTGATTTATTGGCAAGTGAAGGAAAGCATTGTGAAGCACTCCAACAATATCAGAATGTTTTGAATTATTCTGCACTTGAATACATTCAAGAAAAATTTAATCATTCCCACTTAAAATGTTACCCACCAACAGCCGTTCCTCAACCTACTGAAACTGAAACACCGGGTCCAACACCGACAGAAGAGTCAACTGAAGAACCAACCGAAGATCCAGCTGCCACAAGTGTTCCATAAAACGGGAAAAAATATTTAAATTTAAACAGACCGGTAGAATATTCTATTTCTTAATCGCTATTAAATCATGTATCAATGCACCGGTTACACGAACATTGACAAAAGTTCCGGGTTCAATAATACCCTGCACCAATACCATTCCGTCAATCTCCGGTGCATCACGGTATGAACGTCCAATGGAGATCCCATCTCCATTTCCTTCAATGAGAACATGTATATCATGGTCAATGAATGCCTGATTTTTCTTCAGAGATATTTCTTCCTGCACTCGAGCAAGATTCTGGATACGCTCATTTTTTACTTCTTCTGGGACATCATCTTCCATCTGAAACGCAAAAGTTCCTTCTTCATGATAATAAGGAAAAATTCCCACATGGTCAAACTTAATTTCTTCAACAAAATTTATCAATTCCTGATACTCTTGTTGTGTTTCGCCAGGGAAACCAACGATAAACGTAGTGCGCAGTGCTAAATTCGGCATCGCAGATCTCATTTTCTGAATGGTCCGCTTTACTTTTTCCATATTTGAAGGGCGATGCATACGTTTTAAAATGTCCGGATGAGCATGCTGGAGGGGAATATCTAAATAAGGTAATACCTGAGAGCTCGCCTCCATTACCTCAATTAACCTATTGGAAATAGATCCTGGAAAGGTATACATTATCCGAATCCACGGAATATCTTTAACATTTTCAATCAAAGACGATAATAATGACGGGAGGCCATCTTTTAAGCCAATATCACGTCCATAAACTGTGGAATCCTGTGCAATTAAGATAATTTCCTGCATTTCCATCTTTTCCAATTGCCGGGCATCTCTAATAATGTCCCAGACCGGTCGGCTGACCATCGGTCCTTTTATTAAAGGTATTGCACAATACGTGCAGCCCCGGTCACACCCGTCTGCAATTTTTAAATAGGCACTTTTACCTTGGACAGCATATCGTGGTGTTTCATTTGGTTCCTGTAAAATGGAACTCGTTTCGGGAAAATAAAAATAAGGAGTAGACGGGTTTCTATCTAAATGCCGGATGACCTTAATTATTTCCCCCCACCGCCGCGTGCTGATAGCCGCATCCAGCCCACTTACTAATTCTTTCAGATGTGTTTTCTCTCTTTCACTCATACAGCCCGCTGCGATTAGAAATTGGCCATTTCGTTTCTTTTCCGAATATTCTTGTAGAGTTTGGATCGATTCCATTTTTGCCGGTTGAATAAAACCACACGTATTTACAATGATCACATCGGAATCCTCAGAATTCATGCTGGGCTGAAGACCTGAAGATTTAAGCACTTTCTCCATCGAATGTGAATCAACCGTGTTTTTTGCACACCCTAATGATTCTATGTAAAAAGATTTAATTTTATCGGAGCGAGACATAAGTACTAAAAATTTTATCATCATCTCACAAACTATCGCCATCGTTAATAATCATTAAAATTAAAGCTTATCTTTGCTTCTCCAGGTAATGGAATAAGCTATAATTCCCTGCCAGGAGATAAAAGTTAATGAGCAAAATTTGTGTTATTGGAACTGGATATGTAGGATTAGTAACTGGCGTGTGTTTCGCTGAACTCGGAAACGAGGTACAGTGCCTCGACATCAATGAAAATCGTATTAAGGAATTAATAAATGGCATAATGCCAATTTTTGAACCTGGCTTAGAAGAGATAGTAGATCGCAATGTAAAAGCGAAACGGCTAATCTTCACAACCAATTATGAAGTTGCATTAAAACAAGCGGAATTTGCTTTTATAGCAGTCGGTACACCTTCCGGTGTAGATGGAGAAGCAGACTTACAATATGTGCGTAATGTGGCCGAGAAAATTGCTGAGGTAGTTGACCATCCCATTGTTGTAATCAACAAATCAACTGTACCTGTTGGTACCGGAGATTGGGTAGCCGATATCATCAGGAAAAAACGCGGAAACAGTGAATTGGTTTTTTCAGTAGTTTCCAATCCTGAGTTTTTGCGTGAAGGAAGCGCAATCAGTGATTTCATGCAGCCTGATCGAGTTGTACTCGGATCATTAGATCGAACGGCAGCGGAGAAGGTGGCCAAATTATATAGTTCTTTACGTTCTCCCATTTTAATCACAGACCTGCGAACAGCTGAAATGATCAAATACGCTTCAAACGCTTTTCTGGCAACAAGAATTTCCTTTATTAACGAAATAGCAAATATTTGCGATGAACTGGGTGCTGATGTTCGGGAAGTAGCCGATGGGATGGGGTTAGACAAGCGTATCGGCCGCAGTTTCCTTGATGCTGGTATAGGTTGGGGTGGGAGCTGCTTTCCAAAGGATGTCAAGGCTCTAGCTCATATGGCTGTTCTTCACAACAGCCAACCTCAATTACTGCAAGCGGTTATGGACATCAACCGCAATCAAAGGCGGCGTGTGGTTTATAAACTGCGCAATGTGCTCAATGGATCCCTTAGTGATAAAAAAATCGGGGTTCTTGGTTTATCCTTTAAACCAAATACAGATGATACACGGGAAGCACCAGCTACCGAAATTATCCATTTGCTGCTCAATGAATCTGCGATTGTTCAAGCATATGACCCACAGGCGATGGAAAATACAGCCAAAGAACTCCCAGAAATCACTTTATGCAATGATCCTTATGAAACCGCAGCGGGAGTAGATGCACTCATTTTAGCAACTGAATGGAATGAATTCAAACAGCTGGATTTTATGAGGATTTTTAACCTTATGCGCACTCCTGTTTTGGTAGACGGACGCAATCAATGGGACAGTAAGATCCTGCGCAAAATTGGTTTTACATATTTTGGTATCGGGCAGGGTAACCATGTAAGCAACACCCCTCAATCAAAGTGATGTTTCGATTCACAAAAATGGACAGCACCACTCCCTGAAACATTTGGATATCTTCCATAAATATTTTTTCTGAATTAAATCATTTTTTGATTGAAATTTCCTTTTCACAAAGATCTTACCCATACAGGAAGGAAATGAAAATCGCTGGTATTTTTTATCGATTTGCAGCGCAACTAATTATTTTTTCTTAGTGTTAATGTAAGTGTTAGAATATGCCAATATGTCTCACTCAAAAAGGATATAACTATGACAAAAAAACGTTGATAATAAACAGAAAAAAAGAGCACAATGGGGCTGGTATCTTTACGATTTTGGTAATTCAGCGTACGCTGCAGTTGTTTTACTGGCTGTGTACTCCGCGTATTTCAAACAATCCGTAGTCGGTTCCGCTGAAGGATCCGCTTTATGGGGTTTATCGTTAACTATTTCTATGTTGGTAGTTGCTGTGGTTTCACCATTTCTCGGTGCCCTGGCTGACTATTCCGGACGGAAAAAAACGTTCCTACTTATCATGACTGGAATCGCAACCATATTCACTGGCCTGCTGTTCTTTGTTGAAAAAGGGGATGTACTCCTGGGAATGGTTCTATTTATCATCGCTGAAATTGGATACCGAGGAGGACAGGTATTTTACAACGCACTGTTAACTGATGTTGCTGATGAAGATGAAATTGCAAGGGTTTCCGGCAACGGATGGGCGGTTGGTTCTGTTGGGGGCATCATCTGCCTGGTGATAGTTTTAGTTCTCATCCAACTGAATCCAGGAAATACAGTCATTGTTCGACTATCACTGGTACTCACCGCAGTTTATTTCATAATATTCGCACTTCCCGCTTTCTTCTGGATCAAAGAAGAACACCGTCCACAAGACAAAGAAGGAAAAAGCTATTTTCGTGTCGCGCTGGACCGCATTAAAAACACACTTCAATCGGTTAAGGATTTCAAAGAATTCATTAAATTCATGGTCGCACTCTTGATCTACAATGATGGTATCATCGCCGCCCTTACTTTTGCGGGGATCATTGGCGCAGTCATCTATGGTCTAACCGGAATCGAAATGATCATATTTGTAATTATCGTGCAAGTCACAAACGTTATTGGTGCTTTGCTGTACGGTGTTTTGAGTGAAAAAATTGGATTGAAGAGAAGTCTCGTCCAATCCCTGATCCTGATGATTATCTCAGTATTCGGCATGATGTTCATGCCAAATAAACTGGGTTTCTTCCTTGTTGGCGCATTAGCTGGTTATGCTATGGCTGGTGTTCAATCTCTAAGCAGAACAATGGTAAGTGTATTCGCGCCAGAAGGTAAAAGCGCTGAGTTTTACGGTTTCTTCTCCCTTGCTGGACGCACTTCATCCATTATCGGCCCTGGTGTTATGGGGTTAGCCGCAACCGGCATCTCCGCCTGGGTAATGAGCAGTTTGGTAAAAGCTGACCTTGTAAACACAGGTAATGCGAACGCACTGGTGGTTTCCGAACAGATCGGGCACAGATTTGCTCTCATCACACTGGTCCTTTTCCTTCTGGTCGGTCTCATGCCTCTGCTATTTGTGAATGAAGCAGAAGGGCGAAGAGCCGCAAAAGCAGCGAGCGTTAAAAAATAAGCACAAGTATAAAAATAACATGTCAACCCAGAATTCAACTTATAAACCAAACCGCCGACTGCGCAAAGTTCTGCAAGGGATGGCACGCGGATTATTCCACATACTTTCACAGTTTGAGGTGGAAGGAGAAGAGAACTTTCCCAAGTCTGGACCCTTGATCATGGTTGGCAATCACTTTAGTTTCCTTGATCCCCCCGCTTTCATTAGTGTAGCTCCATGGCCAATGGAATTTATTGGCGGCGCAGTGACACCGCACGCACCAAAGATTGTCCAATTCATCCCAAGGTTATGGGGGTACCTGCCTGTTTATCGCGGGACCGGCTCAACCTATGCGTTAAAGGAAGCCCAGAGAATTCTTGGAAATGGCGGAATAGTTGGAATCTTTCCAGAAGGCGGTGCATGGGCACAGATTCTCAGGCCTGCCCGCCCGGGTGCCGCATTGCTCACCGCAAATTCTGGCGCCCGAATTATCCCAGTTGGTTTAGTGGGGTTTCCAAGATTATTTCCAACATTACGAAAATTCAAACGCCCGAGAGTCAAAGTCAGGATAGGAAAACCATTCGGGCCATTTTCTACTTCTGGCAGCAGATATGATCGCCGTAAGCAATTGGATAAGATCGGACATGAAATCATGAAACACATTGCTGACCTAATTCCACCAGAAAAGGGCGGATTATATTCAAGTGATCCAAAAATACGGAAAGCTTCAAAAGGTACGGAATATTATCCCTGGGAAGGACTGCGTGAAGACGAAGACAAGGATAAATACCACGTAAAGTAAACACCTAAGAAACACTTCTCAACAGAATATATCCCCCATTAATCATCATGGGGGGTTTTTTATGGGAATAAGCAAGGGAACATGGGATGTTATAATTTGAAATTGCTTCAGTTGAATAGGTATTATGTTCTAGTTAGAGAGGTTTTCTGATGCCGCAGGATAAGATTCGTGTTGTAGGAGCTCGCGTTCATAACTTAAAAAACATTACAGTCGAATTGCCGCGTGATAAGCTGGTTGTCATAACAGGTATATCTGGATCAGGGAAAAGCTCATTGGCATTCGACACGATCTTTGCCGAGGGTCAGCGTCGTTATGTAGAATCACTCTCCGCCTACGCCCGCCAATTTCTCGGACAGATGAATAAACCAGATGTGGATTATATAGAAGGGTTATCACCTGCTGTATCTATTGACCAAAAAGCCACGTCCCGTAATCCCAGATCAACAGTTGGCACCGTTACTGAGGTGTATGATTACCTGCGGTTATTGTATGCCCGCATTGGTATTCCACACTGTCCAATCTGTAAAAAGGAAGTGATTAAGCAATCCGCCCAAGAGATTGTTGACATCATTTCTACTCTTCCACCTAAAAGCAAACTGCTTATTCTTGCACCAATCATCAGAGGGAGAAAAGGTACTTATCAGGCAGTTTTTGAAGAAATAAGAAAAGCAGGTTTTGTGCGTGTGCGTGTTGATGGTAAAGTGATCAGCCTGGATGAGAAGATAATTTTAGACAGATATAAGATCCATGATATCGAAGCTGTTGTCGACCGAATCGTTGTTCCCAACTCACGAGATGAAAAAGAACACCAATCCTTCATCAGCCGCCTAACAGATTCGGTAGAGACTTCCCTTAAATTCGGCGATGGATATCTCATAGTGAATAATTTATCCACTGATCCCCCACAGGATATGTTTTATTCAGAGGGCCTTGCATGCCCGGAACATGGTGTCAGTTTACCGGAAATTGAACCTCGCAATTTCTCTTTTAACACTCCGCACGGCGCATGCCCTGACTGCCAGGGTTTGGGATTCAGGCAGGAGATCAATCCTGACTTGTTAATCCCGGATAAAAACCTCTCACTTAATGACGGGGCAATTTCTGGTATGGAATGGAATGATGCCCGGGAAAATAGAAAATATTACTGGCAATTGCTCTCTGCAGCCGCTAAATCATACCGAATTAGTTTGGATATGCCAATTAAGAATATCCCAGAAGACAAATTAAATGTCATTCTTTACGGATCCCGCGGGAAAGAAATTGAAATGGACCTGGTAGGAAGAACATACCAGACAAAAATTAAAAAGAGCTGGGAAGGTGTCATCACAAATCTGATGCGGCGGTACCGGGAAACCAACTCCGATTACATCCGTTCAAAAATATCAGAATTCATGAATGATTCCCCATGCCCAACCTGCCACGGAGATCGTTTACGAGCAGAATCGCTTGCCGTTACTATTGACGGAAAGAATATCATGGAAGTTACTGGTTGGCCTGTGGAACGCTCACTGCCATGGATTGAATCTTTCATGGAAAAAGATTCCCCTTTAAATGAACGAGATCAGGCAATCGCGGATCAAGTCCTAAAAGAGATTCGTGATCGCTTAAAATTCTTGGTCAACGTTGGATTAGATTATCTCTCTCTGAAACGTTCCGCGGCAACTCTATCAGGCGGAGAAGCACAGCGCATCCGGTTGGCCACTCAGATCGGATCACAGCTGATGGGCGTTCTTTACGTCCTAGATGAACCCTCAATTGGGTTACACGCCAGAGACAACGCAAAGTTGCTGGCTACACTGGAAGAATTACGTGACCAGGGCAACACAGTTCTGGTGGTCGAGCATGATGAAGAAACAATCCGCACTGCTGACTGGATCGTGGACCTTGGTCTCGGCGCAGGTGAACACGGCGGCGAGGTGATCGCTGAGGGCAATGTGGATGCGATCATCAACCATCCCACATCGTTAACTGGCGCGTATCTGGCTCGCCGAAAAACCGTCCCGCTGCCAGATAATAGGAGGGTTGGAAACGGGATGCATCTTGAGGTAATTGGCGCACAAGCAAACAACCTCAAGAATATAAACGTAACTATTCCGCTTGGCAAACTGGTATGCATCACCGGTGTAAGTGGGTCTGGAAAATCCACTCTGATGGTAGATATCCTTTACCAATCTCTCGCCCATACACTCAATCGCGCGCGCACTAACCCTGGTAAACATGAGAGGATAAAAGGAACTGAGTATTTGGATAAAATCATCAGTATCGACCAATCCCCTATCGGGCGCACACCGCGCTCTAACCCGGGGACCTATACCGGTGTGTGGGATGAGGTCAGGAAATTGTTCGCGGAACTACCTGAGAGCAAGATGCGCGGCTATCGTGTCGGACGGTTTTCTTTCAATGTGCACGGTGGACGCTGTGAAGCGTGCCAGGGACATGGACAGCTTAAAATAGAAATGCAATTTCTGCCGGATGTATATATTCCCTGCGACGTGTGCAACGGAGCGCGTTTCAATCGTGAGACGCTGCAGGTGAAGTTCAAAGGCAAATCGATTTCAGATATTCTTAGTATGACTGTGGAGCGCGGGTTAGATTTCTTCAGCAACATCCCTCGTATCGTCCGCCGGCTGCAAACACTATCTGATGTCGGATTGGGGTATATCCGCATCGGGCAGCCTGCGACAACTCTTTCCGGCGGCGAAGCACAGCGCATAAAGCTGTCAAAGGAGCTGTCTCGGCGGGCAACTGGCAAGACGCTGTATGTTCTGGATGAGCCTTCCGTGGGGCTGCATGCCGCTGATGTACATAAATTAGTCGAGGTCCTCCAGCGATTGGTTGACAGCGGCAACTCCGTGTTGATCATCGAGCATAACCTCGACATCATCAAAACAGCGGACTATATCATTGATCTGGGTCCTGAGGGAGGCGATCGCGGTGGACAGCTGGTTGCATGCGGCACTCCAGAAGAAGTGTGTGAAGTAAAGACATCTTATACCGGCCAGGTTATGAAGGAGTATTTCAAAGGATATTACAACCGCGATTGCTCGTCCACCTGATAAAACTTGACAGTTTAATAAATATTCATTTCTGAAACAAACATCTACGCAGAACACTAAGCGAGTCATAGTGGCCAATTTACATTTTCCCGCAAAATATATGGCATAACAATCAGGCAAGGGTAAAGTTCAATGTTTGCGCAACCGCATTGAATTGGAACCCACAGGTCAGCAGCACAACGTTTGAACTTCTGCTGCTTTAAAAACGCGGCAGTTAATGGTCAGCAATTATAAATAATTTTATATAATAACAGTCCCAATCTTCCCCTTTCTAGTAAAAAATCAGGTATTAGAAAATTTCTAATACCTGATTCTGGATATAAAGAATTGTTTTCTTACGGAATCTCTTCAACAACCACATCAATGGTTGTTTGCATGGTGTCATGCATCCCCCAGTGTAAATTTTCAAAATATTGACTGGGAGCATTTAAGTCAATTGAAAAACTGCGCATTTCTTCATTGAAAATCCCCAATAGCTTATATAGAGGGTATTCTTCTAAAGGAGCTGACAACGGCGGACAAATGGCTATGATCGTAAATGCCGGGTTTTCAAAATTCACATCCGCCTCAAAAGTTAACCGCCCTTGCGGATCCCAGTAAATTTGGCTCCAAGAAACATCACTTATTGCCCCTATCATCCCTTCAGGTGTTTCAAGAGTACAGTAAGGCCCCTTTTCCTCATAATTGGTTAACTTGATCGTACCTGCATTATATAAATCGTACCCTCCCGACTCCGGGAAAGACACATCAAGATCTACCAAACCATAACCAACCGGCTCAGAATATGGCGAGCCATCATATCCAGGTACTTTGGTCAGATCGCTCTCAAAAGTAATGGTCATCATGATATTGAATTTTTTTGTATTCCCCAAACCGCTTGTTTGCTCCGAATCATCATTATCATTCTGAGACTGATCCACCACAACCACGCTGCAATCCTCAGCACAATTTTCTACATTCTCTGGTCCATCACACACATCATCCCCACACCGATTCTCTGATATTGGCGGTTCATCTTTCTCTGCACCCTCCAACAAGCCACAAGCAGTAATACTCATTGATACAAGAAGAAACGATAGTATCCATTTAATGTGATTCCGATGTTTCATTTTGATGCCTCCTAAACTTCTTGTTGATTTGCATATTAATGATATTATTTTTACTAATGTAACTAATCCACTATATTTTACACGAAAAAAACGGGCATGATTTTTATAATTCCTTTCTCCACAGCATGCAGCAGAGTATTCCTTCAATAAAATAATTTCTTCAATCACACGAGCGAAACATAAAAGCATATTGCCGCATCTCGTTTCACGAGTTTATAATGACACATTTCATAAATAGTGTCTTGTAATAACACACACCAGGCGACCCCACGCTGCTTGACAACCATGCAACTATCGGTTATCTTTATGCCTGTTAAAAATAAATCAATCAGCAGTCTCTGCCGCTGTTACTTTTTGAGCCCCGCTCGATCCCCCTAACATCCGCTTGACTTCTAGAAAAAGGAATAATTTTATTATGAACTTCAATCAGTTCAATCTTGACGCCCGTTTGAACGCAGGGATTAACCATGCGGGTTTTCAGACACCCACACCGATCCAGGTATCAGCAATTCCCCTCGCCCTTGCCGGGCATGACCTTATCGGCACTGCCCAAACAGGCACAGGCAAGACGGCAGCTTTTGTTCTGCCTATCCTGCACAAGCTGCTCACAGGCCAAAAAAGACGAACGCGGGCATTGATCGTCACGCCAACTCGTGAGTTGGCTGAACAAATTCATCAAACCATCCGCGGCCTAAGCCGCGGCACCAACATTCGCAGCGTTACCGTTTACGGCGGCGTTGGGGCTGCTAAGCAAATTGAAGCGCTGCACCGCGGTGTGGAAATTGTGGTGGCCTGCCCGGGACGGCTGTTGGATCACATTCAGAAGAAACATGCCAGGCTGGGGAACGTGGAAATATTGGTATTAGATGAGGCCGACCGGATGCTTGATATGGGTTTCTTACCCGACATCAAGCGCATTCTCAGGCATGTGCCCACAAATCGGCAGACTATGTTATTTTCTGCTACTTTTCCCAAAGAGATTGAGCGCCTGGCAGCCAAGACCACCCGCAACCCTAAAAAGATCGCAATTGGTCTTACCCGCCCCGCTCACACCGTCGCGCACACACTCTATCCAGTACCGCAGCACCTGAAAAGGAAACTGCTGACCAAATTGCTCAAACAGACGGATACCAAATCTGTGCTGGTCTTCACACGCACAAAACACCGCGCCTCACGCCTTGCAAAACAATTAGCGCGCACCGATTATAAAGTGACCAGCTTACATGGTGACCGCACCCAAAACCAGCGCACCTCCGCCCTGAGAGGATTCAAGCAGGGTACGTACCAGATCATGGTAGCAACGGACATTGCCGCGCGCGGGCTGGACATTGACCGTATTTCACACGTGATCAATTACGATATGCCGGATACCGCTGACGCGTACATTCACCGGATCGGGCGCACCGGAAGGGCCAAACGAACGGGAGAAGCTTTTACTTTATTGACACCGGATGATAACGTGTTGGTAAAGAAAATTGAGAAGATCATGAAACAAAAACTTCGGCGGCAAACGCTGGCAGATTTTGATTATGAAATACCTAAGCCGGAATATCCACAGACCTCAAGGAAAGCAAAACCGCGGAATAACCAAAGATCGCGTTCGCAGCCAAAACAGCGAGCGTACCAGAGATAAGCGCTCCCTTGTTAAAAGATAAAAACGGTTCAGTAATAAATACTGAACCGTTTTGTTTTTTGTTTTAGTAAGCCGTTTTAGATAACGACAACTTCTTCAGCTTGCGGTCCTTTTTCACCTTGCGTAACAATAAACTCTACGCGCTGGCCTTCTTCCAGACTGCGATACCCATCAGCAACGATGGCATTGAAATGTACGAATACATCATCGCCTTCTTCTCGTTCGATGAAGCCGTAACCTTTGGCGCCATTGAACCATTTAACCGTACCTTGTTCTTTTTCAGACATGATTTGAAACTCCTTTCCTAAATTATTTTGCCTAGTCAAGCATGGGTTCCAAATCAAGAGATTACTCTTTGTATCAGAACTTCTGTTTATCAAGCAATTTAGTTTACCCGATAATTTTACCCCATACATTAACCTTTTATCAGAACCCGGAACACGCACTTTGCTGCTATGCGCACTACAAAACTAAACAGGAAGAGCAATCATCATCAGTTTTTATAAAAAGATGATGATAAAGTTACATTATATGGTCCGATAGCATACACAAAGTTACTTTACCGCGATTGCTCCCAGCTCAAAGTGTTTTTTACCTGGTTTCGCACCCCGGTCATAGCCAGCTTTTGTACAGGCGAAGAACTTTACGCTTTTAAAGCCAACTTGCTTCAGCAGCCAGTTTAATTCCGGGCAGGTGTAATAGCGCTGCGTGCAATCGAGCATCTTCTTTCTGCCATCTGGCCTGGTCTTTTCAAGCTTAAAGGTTTCCCGAAATGTGATCGGATCAAAAGACACATTTGATTGTTGAGTGAGCATATGGACTGCATTAGGCGCGGTTAGGATCAGTTTTCCATTTGAACGAAGCGCACGATAAGCGTTGGCCAGGATCAAACGGTCCATCTCGTCCTCTTCCACTAAAGAGAACGCGCCTTCACACAGCATGATGACAGTATTGAACTCTTCTTGATACTTTAGCTTTCGCGCGTCACATTGGATCAGGTCTACAGTGAGATTTTCAGCTTTTGCTATCTTTTGCCCCTGCGCTAGCATCGACTCAGATAAGTCAGTTCCAATAACCGTGTACCCTCTGCGTGCCAATTCCAGGGTATGCCGGCCGCTGCCGCAGCCGATATCCAAAATACGGTTCGAGTAATCGCGGCCAATCTCATCCTCAATAAAATCCACCTCCGCGCTGGTGTTCTGAGTATAGGGCTCTTGGCTATAAGCCGCAAAACCTTCATATAATTCCTCATACCATTGTTTCATAATTTTTCTCCATACACATCATTATAATATCGGACCTAACACTTAGCAGCATTTCACAGTGCATATTCGGCCAATTAATTACACGTGTTGATTTTGTAATTTTAAGTGCAAAATCATTTATTCGTGATCATTATTAAATTAATGTACAATATGAAAAAAGCAGTTGATCGCATAAGTGAAAACAATCAATTGCAGCTACTTTTCCAGGATGGAGACAAGATATGTTTGGGTTAGATAAGCGGGATACATTGTTTATCGTTTGGGCGTTTGCCGTTCAAATCATCCTTATCATCCATTTCGCGGTGCGGAAACGGTTCTTTGAAAGCTACACAATAAAGTTTGGATGGATCGTGTACGCGCTGAGCATCCCAGCCGTTGCAATCAGCATCATTCTGCTGTTGGGCGGTAAATCGTGGTCATTTTGGCTGGGCGGCTTCCTGTTCCTAATCTATGCGGCTTTTGGGTATTATGTTGACTATGTCAAGCAGATCCCCTGGCGCGAACCAGTGGATTTATCAATCATGTTCCCTTACGTGACCCTCTATCTGAGCATGGTTATGTTCTATTGGTGGCCGCTGGCCCTGATCAGCCGCCCGCTGTGGTTTGTGTACGCGGCGTTGTTCATTATTAGTACGATTCTTAATATCATCTCTCATTAAATACAGTCCATTGAATTCACTCATCACCAAGTTGGATGAAAGCGTTTCTTATCAAAGGATATCTTTTCTGTCAGGGAATTTCCAAAATCTTCATAGCCTTTGGTCTCATAGTTATATATCGCTTCAAGAACCACTTTAATTTCGTTATCCCAGCCTTTGACAAGCCCTTCATTCACTCCCTCATAAATAAAATCATTCGTAGCCAAATTGCTGGAAACCGCACAAATCATTGCTGCTTTCAACCCCCGCATGTGCGCGATAATAAAGAGTACAGAACTCTCCATTTCCACATTCAGGGCTCGATGTTCAATCATAAAGCGGATCAGCTCAGGTGTTTCTCCATAGAATGCATCACTGGTAACCCCGATACCAGCATGCAGGTCATAACCGAGTTCTTCTTTCAGTCCGTTTGCCGTATCGATGAGGGCATGCGTCAGAAAATGATCAGGAACAGCCGGAAAACCTTCATGTGCGTAATAACTGCTAGTTCCATCTAAACGCAGTGATCCTGTGCTAACTACCAGGTCACCAATATTCAACCCTTTCTGAAGAGCGCCCGTGCTGCCTACCCGAATGAAATGTGTTGCTCCTACATTTGCCAATTCTTCTACTGCAATGGCGGTGGAGGGGCACCCCATCCCTGTTGAAGTGGCGCTGATCGCAATTCCTTTGTAAGAACCCGTACACGTACGATGCTCACGATGAAATGCGATTTCTTTAGGATCGTCAAGGTATTTAGCAATTCTCAAGACACGATCCGGATCTCCGGGCAGCAGCACATATTTACCCACATCCCCTGGTTTGACATGAATATGATACTGTGCCTTTCCGAGCGTCTCTTTCTCTTTATTTAGTACTTCTGAGTCAGCCATTTAATTTCTCCAGGTAAGTTTTTTTATATAAATCGGATTGGTTAACTTTTACAAAGAATGAAACTTTTTTTCTAACAATCATATAACTGGCATTATATAATATTTATCACCGCTCCTCGTGAGACCAACATTGACGCTTCCCGGCGAACCATACCATGGACATAAACAGGGCAAGCTGATGAGTTGCAAAATGAATGGATTTGTGTTGGCATCTGGTTTTTCAGGGTAATATTCAATAGATTCTTATATAAGGTATGAGATGGCTGAAATCAAAATAGATCAAGAAAAATGCACCGGGTGCGGAGCATGTGTAGCATTGTGCAGCGTAACACATGTGTATGCATTAGAGAATAAGAAAGCAAAGGTTTTATCTCCAAGCCGCTGCTGGGAATGCGGGCAGTGCGTCGCAGTGTGCCCGGTTGACGCTATATCCCACAGCAGTTTTTCTTTGCAGGATTGCCCATTAATCGAACGATCAGAGAACGATCTTGAAAAACTGGCTGGTTATGTAAGAGAGAGACGATCAACGCGTGTGTATAAAAATAAATGTGTTGAACGAGAGAAGATCGCTTCCCTGGTAAACATTGCCCGCTGGGCGCCAACCGGCCGTAATCTGCAGGCAATTACCTGGCTGGCGGTTGATGACACAAAAACGATTTCTTTATTGAGCGAAAGAACAGTAAATGTGCTGGTCAAAAGCTCTGAAGATTTGAGAAATTCCATCACGCCCGAGACCGGCGCGCAGGAAAAAAAGCTCACCCTCATGCAGGCAAAAACCTTCGAACACCTGGGAAGGCGATTTAAGAAAGGGGAGCAACCCATCTTTTTCGGTGCTCCGGTCATCCTTTTTGCGATAACTCCGCATTCACATTTTGGGCGTGACGATTCCGTTATTTCCGGTTACACCATGCAGCTTGCAGCGGTACAAATGGGACTTGCGACATGCCAGATCGGTTATTTCATTTTTGGGACAGACACAGATAATGAGTTGGGAAAAGATATCCTAAACATCCCGGATGGCCAGGAAGTACAAATGGTGCTCACTTTAGGTTATCCGAAATACCAAATGCGCCGCTCCGTGTTTCGCGCACCGCTGCCTTTGCGTTGGGTTGATAAATAGCCAATTGGAGATTTCTTTCCAGCTTGGTTACTAGGATATAGTCAAATAAGGCACTGTGGAAAGAATGTATATAAACTTTGATTGATCAATTTCTTAGGCCAATAAATGACTATTGAGTGGATCAGTACAAGCACTAATTAATTTCAAACATGACCAAAAACACCGTCAGAATTAGCAATAACTACTTTCAATCGACCAGGAAAACACTATAATATTATTAAAGAAAAGAAATTGGGATTTGTATTTGATAGCAACAATGTAGCTTTACAAGGAAGGTCAAACGATGAAAAAATGGCTTTGGTCTGAGTTGATATCAAAACTGGTTGATACTTTATTGCCCGTCTTTGCTGCCTTGGCAGCATTGGCATTTGGCGCGCTGATGTTACTAATCTTAGGGGCTAACCCCCTTGAAGCTTTTAGTGCTCTCGTGGATGGCGCGTTTGGCAGTACCAACGCGCTGGCAGACACGGTTGTAAAAGCAACCCCATTATTGTTGATCGGTCTTGGAATCTGTATCTCTTTCCGGGGAAATGTGATCAACCTTGGTGGTGAGGGCCAAATGATCATTGGCGCTTTAGCGGCCACTGCGCTTGGACTGGCTTTTCCCGATTGGCCGGCGGCATTGATGATCCCCTTGGCTATGCTGGCAGGTTTTTTAGGCGGAGCAATATGGGGCGGTATCCCAGGAGCATTGAAAGCTTACTTCAATGCAAGTGAACTCCTGAGCACGATCATGATGAATGCTATTGCAGTGCAGTTAATGAATTTCCTGCTCAGCGGTCCAATGATTGATCCAGTGCAGGCGTCCAAAGCATCCAAAATCCCTCAGACCGCCCGGTTAGCCAAAGCATTTGACCTGCCGCGTTTAGTGCCGACACGGTTGCATCTTGGCGCTTTAATCGCTGTTATTCTAGCTTTTTTTGTGTACATCTTGCTCTGGCGAACAACACTTGGGTACCGCATCCGGGCTGTAGGGCAAAACCCACATGCCTCGCGTTATGCGGGTATAGACATCAAGAAACAAATCGTATTGGCCTTATTTCTCAGCGGGGCTTTTGCTGGCTTGGCTGGCGCTATTCAAGTGTTTGGTGTAAATCATCGTATGATCACTGATGGCTCGGCTACTGGTTTTACAGGCAACGCCGGGTTTAATGGAATCGTGGCAGCTCTCTTTGGGCAATTACATCCCCTGGGTACAATCCCGGCAGCTTTCTTGTTTGGTGCATTGTTAGTGGGAGCGAACAAACTACAGCGGGCTGTGCAGGTTCCTTCCGCAATGATCACAGCGCTGAACGGCCTGGTAGTTATTTTTGTGGTCAGCAGCGATATCTGGCGCCGCCGCAGAGAACAAAAACGCCTGACAGAGGCAACGGTAAATAAGAAGAATGAGGAACCACCCCCAGACACACCCCTCAAAAAAACAGCAGAAGCGGAGACTGATCCATGATCGAACAACTTTTCACCAAAGCAGTGCTGGTTGGGATTTTATCCTCAGGAATACGCCTGGCTACGCCATATTTATATGCCTCCATTGGAGAAACTTTCAGTCAACGTAGTGGTGTATTAAACCTTGGCGTGGAGGGGCAGATGTTATTAGGAGCTTTTGCGGCCTTCTACGTCGCATTTTCTACAGGAAATTTATGGTTAGGTATGCTGGCGGCAATCATTACAGGTTTGCTTATGGGACTTGCAATGGCTTTTGTCAGCATCAATTTGCAGGCTGTACAGGGAATCAGCGGAATCGGATTTTATTTGTTCGGTTTAGGGATGAGCGATCTGCTTTTCCAGAAATTACTGGGAACGGTTGAAACAGTAAGCGGTTTTAAGCCTGTATACATACCGTGGTTGAGCGATATTCCGATTATTGGAGAGATTCTCTTCAACCAAAATATCCTGGTATATGGCGCATATTTTCTAGTTTTCGCAGCATGGTTTGTGTTAAATAAGACTACTTTGGGCCTTAAAATCAAGGCCGTCGGCGAGTCTCCCCAGGCAGCTGATTCACTTGGTGTAAGTGTGAAGAAAGTACGCTACTTCGCCGTCGGTTTTGGGGGAATCATGTCTGGGATTGCAGGCGCTTCATTGTCCATTGCCCTGTTGAATGTATTTCAACAAAACATGACCAGCGGGCTGGGATTTATTGCCATTGCTTTGGTATATTTTGGCGGCTGGCGTCCTTTTGCCGTGATGGGCGGCGCTTTATTATTTTCAATGGTTAACTCGCTTCAACTTTGGGTGCAAGTTTTGAATATCCCCATCCCTTCTGATTTTGCAGTGATGATGCCTTATGTGTTAACAATTCTTGCTCTGATCGTTTCTGTGCAGCGTGTTCGACCACCCTCAGCTTTATCAAAACCATTTGAGCGAGGTCATTAGTATTATTTTAAAAAAAGGAGGTGAGAACCTGATTAGAAAAAACCTTACCACTCAAACTCACAAGTAAATTAAGACCTATTGATAGGAAAGGAAACGATGAAAAAGTTAAAAATCACCCTGATTATGTTGTTACTAGCTGCTTTGCTCTTACCCGCCTGTGCTGGTGAAGAAGCCAAGGTTGTTGAAGTAGCTGAGCTATTCCGAGTAGCAGTTGTTATGCCCAGCGCCATCACTGACCTGGCTTTCAGTCAAAGCATGTATGATGCCCTTGTGGTGATCCAAGAAGAACGCGGGGCTGAAAATTTCGAGATCGTATACTCGGAAGGCATGTTTGTAGTGGATGATGCGGCAGCCGCCATTCGCGACTATGCCAGCCAGGGATTTGACCTGGTCATTGCTCACGGCTCGCAGTACGGCAGTTCATTGCAGGAAATCGCTCCAGATTTTCTGGAGACCAGTTTTGCCTGGGGCACCACGGTAGATACTTTTGGAATGCCCAACGTGTTTGCCTATGAAGCGAAGTCAGAAGAAGGCGGTTATGTAAATGGCGTCATGGCTGCCATGCTCTCTGAAAGCGGAGTCCTTGGGGTTGTTGGACCAATCGAAACAGGAGACGCAAAATTATATGTAGATGGCTTTGCAGTAGGTGCTGCCGCAACCAATGCGGATGTCCAGGTAAACACCAACTGGATCGGCTCGTTCGCCGATGTAGCTTTGGCTTCTGAAGCTGCCCAGACCCATATTGGCGCTGGCGCAGATGTGTTAACTGGTACCGCGCAAATGGTAGTTGGCGCAATCGGCGTTGCTAAAGAAAATGACGTGTTGTGGTTTGGTACACAAGCCAACCAAACCTCATTGGCCCCCAGTATTGTTGTTGCCAACCAGGTGTATCACTGGGAAGGCATTCTTAGACAAATGATCGAATTAATTGAGGGCGGCACGTACGGCGGTCAATATTATGAACTCACGCTCACTAATGGCGGCCTCGTAATTGAATTCAATGCTGACTATGCACTGCTAGATGATATCAAAGCCGCTGCTGACGCAGCCATCAATGGCATTGTTGATGGCTCAATCACTGTTTTCCCATAAATATTTAATCACTTAGGGGGGCAGATTATACTGCCCCCCCAGCAATCATTTTTTTATATTTGCTACATCAAATGGGTCCAAGGATGTAATCAACCATGGCAGAAAAACAATTATTACCAACCGGACACAGAAAAATCTCGCAGCTTGAGATGATCGATATCACCAAACGTTTTCCGGGTGTGATCGCAAACGACAAGATTAATTTTGACGTGCACGCGGGCGAGGTACATGCGCTTCTTGGAGAAAACGGGGCCGGGAAGAGCACATTGATGAAAATACTGTATGGTTTGTATCAACCTGAAGAGGGGCAGATAAAGCTTGATGGTGAACAAGTAAAGATTGAATCACCAGTTGATTCGATCAAACTGGGAATCGGAATGATCCATCAGCATTTTATGCTGGTTGAATCATTAACTGTTACAGAAAACGTTGCCCTGGGATTGCCCTCTTCCAGAGGACTGCTCACTGATTTAGACAAAGTCTCAGCCCGCATCCTGGAATTGGCAGAGATATATCGTTTGCAGGTTGACCCTGATGCATATGTATGGCAGCTCGCGGTGGGCCAGCAGCAGCGCGTTGAAATCATCAAAGCATTATACCGAGGGGCAGCATTGTTGATCCTGGACGAACCTACGGCTGTGCTCACTCCCCAGGAGGTGGATGGATTCTTCGTTACCATGCGCCAAATGATAGATGATGGACACGCCTTGATCTTTATTTCCCATAAGCTTCATGAAGTGCTTGATATCTGCCATCGCGTTTCTGTGCTCCGAGACGGCCATATGATAGGAACGATTCCAGCACACAAAGCAACTAAAGGGAAACTCGCAAAGATGATGGTTGGTCGTGCCGTAGGATTGAAAAAAGAGCGAACAAAGATTGACTCGATCGAAACGCGTCTTATCCTTAAAGATATTTGCGCTCAAAGCGACCGGGATACTCCGGCTCTGAAAGATGTGAACCTGGAAGTTAATGCAGGGGAAATATTAGGCGTGGCTGGTGTGTCTGGAAACGGGCAAAAAGAATTAGCCGAGATAATCACTGGCCTACGTCCAACCACGAAGGGGCAAATTCTGTTGGAAGGAGAAGATGTTACTGGTAAAAATCCAAAAGAATTGATGGGAAAAAGTCTGTCGTATATCCCCGAAGAGCGCATGCGAGATGGAGTGATCAAAGAATTCACTGTAGAGGAAAATCTTGTCTTACGCGAATACAATCAGGAACCATACGCCAATAAAGGATTTCTCAATCTAAAGGCAATCTCAACTCATTCTGATGACATGATCGACAATTTCAATATTAAAACCCCCTCACGAGAAACCACTGTTAATAAATTATCTGGAGGAAATATTCAAAAATTGGTTCTGGCAAGAGAGCTATTTCGAAAACCACGCATTTTGATCGCAGCTCAACCTTCACGCGGTTTAGATATTGGCGCTACAGAGTACGTTCACTTGCGATTATTAGAGCAAAGAGAAGAAGGAACTGCAACCCTATTGATTTCTGAAGACCTTGACGAAATAATGGCATTATCAGATCGAATTGCGGTGATTTTTGAAGGTGAAATCATGGATGTGATAGACCGAAAAAAAGCAACTCCAGAAAAGATTGGACTCTTAATGGCAGGTGTTGAGAACTAACAACCAACCTGCCATGTTTTTTTATTTGGGGGCGGGACTACACTCTAGAAAAGGAGATAGCCTCGCAGCGCTTCACACTCCTCACACTGGTATCAATTTAGGTGAAAATTCCACACTCCGATTAGCGAAATTCGCAATGTCCAAGAACATTCTTTACGATAATATGAAAATTTTCATTTGATTGAAACGATGGACTGCAAGTCTCGTTCTCTATCCAATCTTAATTAAACTGCAATTGATTATGTATGCCTTATTATACAAATCGGATTATTTGATAGCTAAATTCGTTTGTGTATAATTAAACCACCATAAAAATCCACAAATTATCGGAGAGGTGATGAACAAGCGATTAATAATTCTTTTATTCGGAATATTTCTGTTCAGTTTAATCGTCGGATGTGTATCAACAATAAATGAAACTGTGGCTGAAATTACAGAAGAAATATCACTGCCAACCATCACCCCCGAACAAGAAGAGGAAATTGTCACTATTTCTCTCACCGAGAAGATACCGGTTATCTTTTCTCATGATGGAGCCCCTGATGATATCGCAACTTTAGTTTACATTGTAAAACACCCGAATATAGAATTAATTGGCGTTATTCAAAGTTATGGCGAGCAGCATCCGACACAATCAATTGATAAATGGCAGGTGTTCTTATATGATGTATTAGATAGCGACAACACTGCAATCGCTGTTGGGGCAGAAAAGCCCATCGACCCAATTAATAATGAATTTCCCGCAAGTTGGAGAAGCAGCGCTGACAATTTCTGGGGATTGGATTTACCAGCAAAAACCAGTGATCACGACACAGCTATTGGGTATGAATTGATAATTGATCTGGTTAAAAACTCGCCGGATAAATTGACCATTCTCATCACCGGTGCGCAAACTGATATGGCTCTGGCACTGCAAGAGGATGCAAGTATTGCTGACAATATCTCTCAAATTGTAATCATGGGCGGCGCTTTCAATGTGGGCGGTAATCTTTTCGATGGTTCCGGATCTGGGAATAATAAGGTGGCAGAATGGAATATTTTTGTGGACCCTTTAGCAGCCAAGATTGTTTTTAATTCAGGAATCCCTTTATCAATCGTCCCGCTGGATGGTTCCGATGATTTTATGATCAACGCCATACAGCATGCAAAGATCAGGGATATTGATGACCCCGCCCTGCAGGTACTTTCCCAACTGTGGGAACAACAATTAAATTGGTGGGGCGGAGGAGGTTTCAAAATCTGGGACATCGTAGCCGCCGCAGCGTTAACCAATCCGGAATATTTTACCTGGACATATGATGGGGTTGATGTAATCGCTGAAGCGGGAGATTTGCACGGCCAAACCATTGTCTTAAATAATGGCTCTCAAATTACCCGTTATGCATCCGATACGGACTTCAATAAAGTCCGTGATATTATTTTCGAAGTATTTCAATAAATTCTTAGGACAAAGAACCTACGCTGTTATCAAGGCGAGAGTTAAGAGAACATACCTGTCATGTTTTATATATATATGGGGATGAGACAACAAACACAGGAGAAGAAAACAATCAACAGCCATATTTTTATAAGAATTTGATAATCTAACAAAACCCTATCTTTTACACAAGAATTATTTATTGAAGTGTATGGTTGTTTCATATATACTGTTAATGGGACGGGTGCATTGATTGGTTAGATAGTTCAAGGAGGAAAAATGCCAACCAAACGAATTAGATTATTGATCCTTGCTTTTTTCATTCTAACAATTTCCCTCTCTTGCTGGGTTGACAATATGTTATGCGTCATGACGGGCGGGACATTGGTGTACAAAGATTACCTCAGCGGCCGACCATATAACCCATCCGACTTGCGTGATAAGGTTTGCGATAAAAATTTTAATAAGGATAAATATGAAAATTGGTTAAATCCTGGTGAAGCAAATGCTCAAAATGACGGAGGTTCAGGTGAGGGGGAACAGGCAAGCGAAGCAAATCCGCCAAATCCCCAACCGGCTGCCAGCCAACATGCGCCTATCGAAGAGGTAGAACCCGCTGAATGCAGCGCGCCTCAATCCCTTTCCCTGTCATTTAGTGAGACAGAGACCAAAGATACTGAAAACGAAACACGCTGCAGTTATCGGATCACGTACACAAATACTGGGGATGAGTACATCTGGGTATTCTTGAAAAGACGGCATAAAGGCGTGGATACGGAAGTTGAAGAATTTTGGGAGAAATATGTTGGCTTAAAACCCGGAGATAGCAGAGAGTTGGGTTATTACACTCTGGTTTATAAGCACTCAGAAAGTTCGTGGGTTGATGTGGTCGTACGGGTCGCCCCAATCACCGCTTCGGAGGCATGTAAGAACACTTTTCGGAACGATGTGGTCCCTAGAGAAGAAATATCCTATGCGATTAATGTCCCCTGCGAGTAGCTTGAACCCTAATAATCCGCTGCCATCATCACCGCTAACGGATTCTCGAAGATGTCTGGAAAAAATAATTAATACGTAACGTGAACCAGGTTAATAATATCAAGTGTTCAGTGAACCACAGGTTTCTTAGGCGCCTCGCCATAAACGCTTTTTAAGAAACTTTTATAATCGAGCAAGGGGTAAAGGGATGCGTCATTTCAATCTCCATCTCCTGAAGCAGCCGAATTGGAACACTGATGTCTCCGATATACAACTCTCCAAGATATTTAGATGCTCCATCTTCACGAAACCCCACTTTTGGCAGCGCTAGTGTCAGGGTCGCATCCGCATGAATGCAGTCACCCAGGGGAACGCCAGTATCCGCGTCCAAGCCGGAAGGGATATCTAGAGACAGGATCGGCACTGCACTGCGGTTTGCTTTTTGGATCCATCGGGAAATATTTCCACGCGGAGCGCCGCGCAGCCCATACCCAATCAGAGCATCGATCATAAGGTCAAAATTACCAGTCGGAAAATCGTCTGTAATGTGAACATGCATGGCACGCAGGGTGCGCAATTGGTGCGCCGGTGCATCTTTCAGCTTTTCAGCAGGAAACGCGAGCGCAATCTGAACATCCGCGCCCCAGTTAACCAGGTGGCGGGCAGCAGCCATTCCCCCGCCGCCGTTATTGCCTCCACCGCACAATACAGCGATCCGTTTACCTTTCACCGCGCCATCTAACATCTCGCCGGTTAATCCCGCAAGATTGCGCCCCGCGTTTTCCATCATCTGCAGCAGCGTGATACCATATTTCTCGATCATCAGACGGTCCACTTCTGCCATTTGTGCGCGCGTGACAGCAGGGATATTATTTATTTCCATAACCATTCCTTACCACCTTTCTTATAGATATTTTATACATTTTCGGAACTTATATATATAGAATATTTATTAAAGGGAAAGACACTGGTTTACGTTTGCAGGGACAAGGTGTGCGTCGCGCCTGTTGAATCCCCCTAAAAATCAATCGATATGGTATCTTAAATATAAAGAGGCAAATACCGATTATTAAAAACGGTTCTGAATTATTTGTCCCATTTTTCTACAGACAGCACTGATACAATAGATAACTCAATTCTAAAAGAACGATATTCTAATAGGAGAACAAGCACGAATTCTACTCAACCAACTATCAACACTTAGGTAACTTCATATGACACATATCCTTGGTATTTCCGGCAGCCTTCGAAAGGCGTCTTATAACACAGCACTGCTGCGCGCGGCAAGCGGCCTGGTACCTGATGGTGTTTCCATTCAGATTTTTAATCTCAGCCCACTGCCTTTATATAATGATGATCTGGCAAAGGATGACATACCAGCACCAGTCAATGATTTTCGCAGCAGCATCAAACAATCAGACGGGCTATTGATCGCCTCACCAGAATATAATTACTCACTTACCGGTGTTCTCAAGAATGCCATTGATTGGGCCTCGACGGATACGATGGGAAATCTATTGGCAGGGAAACCAACCGCCATTATGGGCGCATCCCCCAGCGTATTTGGCACCACACGCAGCCAACTGCACCTGCGGCAGATACTGCACGCTGTTAACGCCAATGTCATCCGACGTCCAGAAATTGCCATTCGGCGAGCACAAACCATGATCGATAAGCACGGAAATTTGAATGATGACTATGCGAGTGAAAAAATTAGGTCGCTTCTTGCCGCTCTAACTGATAAGATCAAATCTACGGAATAGAATTCACAGTTATTTATTACAAAACTCTTACTTTTTTATTAACTAAATTGGAATAAATTATTTTCAGAACAAATATTATCAAGTTTTTTACCAGAAATACCTGGAGGTATAGTGTGAAGAAAAAAGTTTTCATTTCAGGAGTTAGTCTCTTACTGATATTCAGCATCGCCGCATGCAGCGGGAGTATCCAGCTGGAAATACCCACAGCAGAAGCAGAGCAGAGCAAAGAATCCTCCCCAAGTGATTCAGCGAGTGAATCTGAGCAAATGCCTTCAGAAAGTACTGAGAGGGAAGGGACTCTCGAACTAACCAGCCTGATGTCTCTGCAAGATGCCTACATCAGTATTTATGAAAACGTGCTGCCTTCCGTTGTCAGCATCTCAGTCATCAGAACCGTAATCGGTTCCGGGTTTGAAAACCCGGAAATCCCTTTCGATTATGATTTTAATTCTCCCCCAGATGATGAGCCATTTGAACACAACGAGAGCGCAGCGGGATCAGGTTTTGTATGGGACACTGACGGACATATCATCACAAACAACCATGTCATTGAAAGCGGCGAAGTAATCCGTGTAAGTTTTGCTGACGGCCGCAGCGTACTGGCAGAATTAGTGGGCGCTGACGCGGCCAGTGACCTGGCAGTATTAAAGGTTGACCTGCCAGCAAACAGTTTAGCACCAATTTCCATCAGCGATTCCACAAAAGTTAAGGTGGGGCAAATCGCAGTTGCAATCGGTAATCCTTTCCAACTGGAGAGTTCAATGACAACCGGCATCATCAGCGGCATCGGTCGCTCACTGCCCCTCATATCCACAGATGGCAGTGGATTATATTATTCGATCCCGGACGTGATCCAAACAGACGCAGCCATCAACCCGGGCAATTCAGGAGGGGTGCTGGTTGACATCAGCGGAGGCTTGATCGGAGTCACAACTGCAATCGAATCGCCTGTGCGGGCAAATGCCGGAGTTGGGTATGTGATCCCTTCTGTGATCGTAGAGAAGATCGTGCCCATCCTAATCAGAGATGGCAAATTTGAACAACCCTGGATTGGCATCAGCGGCAGGGATATGATCCCTGAATACGCTGAATTGATGGAACTGGATCTCGAACAGGGCGGTGCTTTGGTGATTGATGTTACTGCAGGCAGCCCCGCAGAAGAAGCAGGGTTATCGGGCAGCACTATCGAAAGAACCGTTGACGGAATAGAAGTCCTTGTGGGCGGCGATGTGATCATTGCCGCGGATGGCATTCCCGTGAATGATTTTGAGGATCTGGTCGCATTTCTTGCCCGCCACACAATTGTCGGGCAGAAAATCACTCTGACTGTTATTCGAGACGGTGAGGAGATTGACCTTGACCTGACGCTTGCTGCCCGCCCAGTACAACAGATCACTGAAGAAGTCACTGAACCTGAAGAAGCTTCAGACAGTGCGTGGATGGGTATTTATGGGCAGGACCTAACCAATGAGATTGCGAAAGCGATGGATTTACCAGAAAAAACAAGGGGCATGCTGATTGAAAAGATCACTGCTGGAAGCCCGGCAGATGAAGCGGGTCTGCGCGGCAGCTATAAACCTGTTGAAATCAACGGAGAAGAAGTACTGATTGGCGGAGATATTATCACAGCAGTAGATGGGTCAGGCATTAGCGAAATTCAGGAGCTTGCTGACATCATCAAACGCAGTGAATCAGGTACTACCCTATCATTATCAATTCTGCGTGATGGGGAAGAGATAGCTATTGATGTCACATTAGGAGAAAGGCCGGACTAGAAAAGATCGAGCCAAAGTTGGCAGATAAAAGGACATGGCAATGCCATGTCCTTAATTTATACATCCAGGTTGCGAACCAGTTTGGCGTGAGTTTGAATAAATCGTTTACGCGGAGGTACTAAAGCACCCATGAGCATATCAAAAGTACGATCCGCCGCTGTGACATCTTCAATAGTTACCAACAAGAGAGTTCGCTTTTCCGGGTTCATGGTTGTCTCCCAGAGCTGATCCGGGTTCATTTCACCCAAACCCTTATAGCGTGAAAGGGTGATCTTATCTTCTTTAGCACCAAATTCTTTCATGATTTGATCCTTCTCACCCTCTGTGTACGCATAGCGCTTTTCTTTCCGGTAAGAAAGGAGGTATAAAGGAGGCTGCGCAATATAGACATGACCAGATTCAATCAATTGCGGCATATAGCGGAAGAAAAAGGTCAGCAGTAAAGTACGAATATGACTCCCATCCACGTCGGCATCTGTCATGATAATGATTTTTCCATAACGCAGACCTTCCAAATTGAAGAACTCTCCAATCCCGGTTCCAAGCGCAGAAATCATCGATTTAACTTCTTTATTGGAAAGCACTTTATCCAAACGAGCCCGCTCTGTATTTAGGATCTTACCTCGAAGAGGTAAAATTGCCTGGAAGTGCCTGTCACGCCCCTGCTTGGCAGATCCACCAGCACTGTTACCCTCAACGATATAT
>Ga0255393_10007_pt1 | contig 40540 bp, 36 predicted proteins | sample ANMaggSeSYBR01C8_FD_182122 | JGI IMG/M metagenome (GOLD analysis project Ga0255393, IMG submission 182122) | Sediment cell enrichment communities from methane seep in Santa Monica Basin, California, United Staets - ANME aggregate JGI... | ecosystem: Environmental > Aquatic > Marine > Cold seeps >... | reverse complement strand
CTTTTGCTTCTACTGCTTGATGTAACCCTTCAGACCACCTGCGGCCGGGCATTAACCGGCCTGTAAACTCATCTACAATGACCACTTGTTTGTTCTGAACGATGTAATCTTTGTTTTTCTTGAAAAGCAGTTCGGCGCGTAAAGCCTGTTCTAAATATCCAAGCAGGCGGGCTTGTTCAGGGGTGATGTCTTCTGGTCGTTCCGGGTCTCTGAGTGGAATTTTGAGCAGGTTTTCTACGTGAATTTCTCCAATCTCGGTTAGTGCAATACTGCGATCTTTTTCATTAAAATCATAATCTTCGGGGTCAAGTTGTTTTACTATCACCGCCATACGGCTGTACCATGCGACATCTTCTGATGCGGGCCCAGAGATAATTAGAGGAGTACGAGCTTCATCAATTAGGATGTTATCCACTTCGTCAATGATGGTGTAGTTGTGTCCGCGCTGAACGCGATTGCGTATGTCCATGATGAGGTTATCGCGCAGATAATCAAAACCGAATTCATTATTTGTTCCATAAGTGATATCCGCTAAGTATGCCTCCCTGCGGGGGACCAACCTGAGCTGATCGTCTTCTTCGTGGTTAGACCGCACATCTAGATCAATTAAGAAAGCATCACGCGCATTGTTGGTTCGCTGAGACGCCTGTAATACCCCCACACTCAATCCCAGTAAATTGTAAATTGGAGCCATCCAGCGTGCGTCACGGCGCGCAAGGTAATCATTCACCGTCACTAAATGGGCACCTTTTCCGGCGAGTGCGTTTAAATATAACGGCAGAGTGGCAACCAGTGTTTTTCCTTCACCTGTGCGCATTTCGGCGATCATGCCCTCATGCATTACGATCCCGCCTATCAACTGAATATCAAAATGGCGAAGCCCGGTTGTGCGTTTGCTTGCTTCGCGTACAACAGCGAATGCTTCAGTTAATAAATCATCAAGAGTTTCCCCTGAGTTCAATCGCTTGCGAAAAACATCTGTTTTTGCACGCAGTTCAACCTCACTTAATTTTTCAAGATCAGTTTCAAGTTGGTTAATCTGCTGAACATATTCGCTTAACCGTTCTATCTCTCGTTTTTTTGGGTCTCCACCAATTGCTTTGGCGATATTCTTAAACATAAAATTCCCTTTCCCGAGCGATTATAGCACAGTGGTTTTAATAGGAAAAAGGCGTGATGTTTTCACGCCTTTTAGCCACTAAAATAGTTAAATTACATGTGAATGGCGCTGTCGTTAACCGCTTCCGCAGCTTCCATAAGCACTTCGCTGAGCGTGGGGTGCGTGTGGATATTATGAGCAATCTCTTCAGCTGTCATTTCCATACGCTGTGCAAGGGTTAATTCAGGTAGAAGTTCAGATACTTCCGGACCGATCAGATGGGCACCTAATAATTCGCCATATTTCGCGTCCGTAATAATTTTCGCGAACCCACTGCCTTCAGCCAATCCGAGCGCTTTGCCATTTGCCTGGAAGAGGAATTTCCCAATCTTGATTTCGTGTCCAGCTTCTTTTGCTTCAGCTTCAGTCATACCGAAGGAGGCCACCTGCGGATGGCAAAAGGTTGCTCTTGGAACCATCTTGTAATTGATGGGATGAGTTTCTTTATTTGCGATCGCATCCGCACATAAGATGCCCTGTGTTGAAGCGACATGAGCTAGCAGTAATTTGCCTGTAACATCACCTATCGCCCAAATTCCGGGAACATTGGTTGATTGACGGTCATCAATACTAATAAATTTATTTTTATTCAATGAAACGCCAACGTCTTCTAACCCAATTCCTGAGGAATTGGGGCGAAAACCTATAGCTACCAGCACTTGTTCAGCTTCGATGATCTTTTCTTCTCCATTGCTGGAAATCTTAACAGATACACCATTGTCATTGGTTTCAATCGTTTCTACTTTATGGCTTGTAAAAACATCAACCCCTTTCTTTTTGAAAGCTTTGGCTAATTCTATACTCACCTCCTCATCTTCAAGTGGAAGCATATTAGGGAGCATTTCGACCAGTGATACTTTGGTGCCGTACGCATTCCAGATTGTAGAAAATTCCACACCTATCGCGCCTGCGCCAACGATCACGACTGATTCTGGCAGGTGCTCCTGAAGGATTGCATCTTGGTAAGATAATATGCGTTTTCCATCCTGTTTCCAGACGGAGGGAGTGAATGAGTAAGCGCCTGTGGCTATGACGATGTTCTTTGTGTCCAGGATTTCATCATTCCCATCTTCCGGGTGAACAGTAACCTGATTTTTTCCTGTGATGTGTGCAGCTCCCATATATACATCAATGTTATTTTTTTTCATCAAGAAAGAAATACCGCGTGTCAGGCGTTTTGATACTTTTCGGCTTCGCTTAACTGCAGCTGAATAATCCAGATTTAAGTTATCAAAAGAGACGCCAAATTCTTTTGTTCGTTTACGCAGAGTATGTGCAAGCTCTGCGTTTTTAAGCAGTGCTTTTGAGGGGACGCATCCCACATTTAAACATACACCGCCGAGCCATTGTTTATCTATAATCGCGGTTTTTAAACCATTTTGGGATGCTCGAATAGCACAAACATACCCGCCGGGACCAGCTCCGATAACTACCACACCATAATTTTCCATCAATTACTCCTGATTTTTTGAATTTATTATAATACCATCGTAAATTAATGGTAATGGTACCAAATGTTTAATACCATGATTTAAATATGTTGTTATTATATATGCAATGAACGTACATTGACTTTTTCATTATTGATCTTACTGACAATGCCGGATGATGATATTACTCATCCCATCCCTGACCTGACTGGATATATCACGGAAGGACAAATTGTGCTTGATCGATTGTTAAACCAAAAAGGGATTACTCCGCCGATTGATGTGCTGCCGTCTTTATCTAGAATGATGAATGCGGCGATTGGCAAGGGGCACACACGCGAAGACCACCGCAGTGTAGCTGACCAGACCTATGCTTTTTATGCAGAGAGAAGAGACCTGGAAAAAATGGTCACAATCATTAGTGAAGGCTCTTTAATGGAGAGATTCAGCTTGCAAAATTGATGAAAGAAATACTCCGGACAACACGCCGTTTGAAAGCGCTGGAGCATATCATCATTCCCCGCTTACGAAAAGAATACACTTACATACGAATGGCTTTAGATGAACGTGAACGAGCACAGCACTTTACATTGAAATTAGCAAAGAAACTGATTGATGCGAAATACGCCAGGAAAAAAGTAAAAGCAGCTAAGTAAGAATACTTTTACTGTCAGTTTGCACTATGTCGCGTTAGCGCATCAGTAACTTTTACTACGCGTGCCATGTATTTCACGTCATGAACCCGAACAATATCTGCTCCCCGGGCAATCCCAATTGCAATAGAAGCGGCTGTGCCTTCTAATCTTTTCTCAACGGGTAAGTCCAAAATGGCGCCGAGAAAAGATTTTCGTGATGGCCCGATCATTATTGGATATCCTAAAGCTTTGATCTCGTCCAGGCGGTTGATCAGCGCCAGATTCTGTTCCACAGTTTTTCCGAACCCGATCCCGGGGTCGAGAATAATATTTTCATTGTTGATTCCTGCTTTAAGTGCCAAAGAAACGCTCTCTAGAAGCTCGTTTTTTATTTCTTCCATAAAATTGGAATAATCCGCACCTTGATAAAAAGCTCCCAGGCGTTTGTTGCTTTTAACTGCGTTGGGTGTGCTGCGGTTGTGCATCAATATGATAGGTGCATCGTATTGTGAGAGGGTACGGGCTAAATCGGCATCTTTCCTGAGCCCCCATATATCATTGATCCAATCAGCACCATTTTCCAGGCATTGTTTGGCTACTTCAGCTTTGTATGTGTCAATGGAAATGACTCCCCTGATGTTTTCTTTTTTCAACGCTTTTAATACGGGTAACAGCCGTTTCAGTTCAAGTGCGGCTGAGATTGGTTTAGATCCAGGCCGGCTGCTTTCCGCCCCGATATCAAGTATGTCTGCCCCGTTTTCCAGGAATAGCTTTGCTTTTTCAAGCGCATATTGGAAAGGGTCCCGGTCTTGCAGGGTGCCATCCCCGGAAAAACTGTCTGGGGTAAGGTTGATGATGCCCATTACATATGTTTTTTCCCCCCACTCAAGCGAAGCTTTTTTATTATTCATTTTTACCTCGATATTCGATGATACCCTCTGTTTCTGTCTGGGCGGCCAGCTCAACAATCTTTTTATGGGTTACTGGATGAATGTAGTTCGGCGCAATTTCCATAAGTGGTACAAGCACAAATGCACGGTTAGCGATCTCAGGGTGTGGGATGGATAAGTCTTCTGATTTGTATTCCATTTCATCATAAAAAAGAATATCAAGATCGATCAAACGTGGACCATACCGGAAAATGGGCTGACGCCCGAGTTCTCGCTCAATTTCTTTCAGCCTCTTTAATAACTCAGAGGGGGAAAGATGAGTTTGAGCTTTTATTACTTGATTAAGAAATGGCGACTGGTCTTCATATCCCCATGGAGGTGTTTCATATACTTTTGAAAAGGATACAGGGATAATATCTGGAGGCATTAGATCGCTCGCTTCATTGAGAGCTTTCATTCTGTCCCCGATGTTAGATCCTAACGCGATGAATACGGTATGAATTTTCATAGGTTTATTTTAGGATGTTTAGAATATCAGCCAGAAGACCATACGCGGTTGTCTCCGGGCTCGGGTCACTTTCTAATATTCCTAACCCCGGTAAGACATCCGTTTTGAATATCACAAGAGAACTTGTACCGTTGACAGAGAAAAGAGGAGAAGAGGAAGGAACAAGCCGCGGTGCAACTTTTGCGAGTATCTTTCCGCCCGATTTTTCTGCTGTGCAGACGAGCTTCCAGCGTTTCCCATCTTTTTTTGCTTTTTGAATTAAATGCGGGGTCAGGTCTCGGATACCTTCTCGATCTACATCTTGAGGTTTCAGCGGAATTCCCATCAGAACGGTTACCAGAGCAGCTACTTTAATAGACGCATCCCAGCCATCAATATCCCCGCTCGGATCGGTTTCCGCAATGCCAATTGATTGCGCGTGTGCAACAGCTTCTTCAAACGTAGATCCTTTTTCCATTTCTTCAATCAGTAAATTGGTGCAGGAATTGAGAATACCTTTAAATCCCTTGATATCAGCGGCGGGGAGTGCTTCTCTGAAAACCGAGAAAATTGGAGCCCCATCCATCACTGCGGATTCAAATAAGAATTGTTTGCCGGATGCATGTGCGAGAGCGATTAATTCGTCATATGCGTGTACAACAGGCCCCTTATTCGCGCTGACAGCGTGCATATTGTTTGTAAGGGCTGCTTTGATATGCGTGATCGCGGGTTCTCCAGTTTCATAATTAACCGGGGAATTCTCAAGAAGGAAATCCGCTTTACTGAGAGCGATAAAACCCTGAATACTTTCTGGGTTTTGGATGGCGGACAATTCATCTAATGATCCATTTCCTGCGGAGATATCTAAGGCTTTCTTCAGGTTGATCCCGGAATAGTTAATCGCCCGCCCATGGCTTCTGGTTGCGATTGCGGCCACACTAAAGGATATATTAAAATCATCAGAGAGCTGCTTCGCTTTTCGGGCGATCAGTTTGGCGAACGCTTTTCCGACGTTGCCAAAACCAATCATGCATATTGAATAATTTTTCATGTTTAACTCCTTCTGAAAATAATTTGAGGTTACTTTTTCCCGTGTTTATGGCCGTTTTTCTTGGGGCAAAAATGTCCCTCTGGTTCTATGGGCTGCCCGCACTGCGGGCATATTGGGCGTCCTCGCTGGACAACGATCGCTCCCCAACGGGCAGCAGCGATCAACTGTGCCCGGCTGCACCAAAAGCGCACCACGCGACCTTCTTCATTTGAAAACTGTGCTTCTCGGGCAAATATACAGGCAAGATCGTGAATTTCGTCGTAAGCGAGTCCCATATCGTCTGCCCGTAATAAAGGATCTATCGGCGGTTGGATTTGCATATCATTCTCTCGAAAACTGACCTCAGGTTCAATGATATCTGGAAATCGTTCTTGGATCTCATCCAGGAACTCTTTGATCCCTTCAAGAAGCGATTGGAGCTGAATTTTTTCAATGAGCAGGGTGATTTTCTGGCTCCCCTTGACCGCTTGAATATAGAAGGTCCTTTGTCCGGGTTTTCCCAGTGCGTCAACAGTTATATGATCTACCGGATTTAGGATAATTTCGTTATTAGGCATAATTTTCCCTCGAAATTATATATGCGTGAGCTTTCCGCTTTTCCACCTGAGCGGAATGGGAGATGTGTCAGTACCAATAAGCGAGTAAATGACTCGTTTGAAACTCTCTGGTTTTCCTGTGGTGCTAAATGTGACACAGGATTCATGCGGATATCTTTTTATCAGATCTAATTCATTCAGTAAAAAACTCACGCGTTTGGCGATTGCTGGAGAAGGATCTATGACGGTCACATTCGGACCCACGATATGTTTGATAGTTGGTATCACAAACGGGAAATGGGTGCAGCCAAGGACAATGGTGTCCGCTCCTTTTTCAATCATTGGGAGTAATGCGCGCTGCAGGATCAGTTTTGTGCTCTGTGAGGTTGTTTCGCCTGATTCAATGAGTTCAACCAATCCCGGGCAGGTATGAGTTAGTATCTTCACGTTAGAGGCGAATTTCTCAACCAGTGTATGATACAGTTTTCCTTGAAACGTGGCCGGTGTTGCCAGCACGCCGACGATCCCAGTGTGAGTTTTTTGTGTGGCTGGTTTCACTGCTGGTTCCATCCCGACAAAGGTCAATTGGGGATATTCCGTCCGCAGATCTTTTAATGCGGCTGCTGAAGCGGTGTTGCATGCGACGACAATCACTCGCGCGCCCTTTGCGGCCAGGAAATCTGTGATCGCGAAAGAAAAATCTTTGATCTCAGACATTTGCCTTTTTCCGTAGGGAACGTGGATTTGGTCAGCAATATAAAAAAGGGGTTGAAAAGGCAGCATGTCATAAATTTCATGCAGAACAGAAAGACCGCCTATTCCGGAATCGAATATTCCCACCAAATTTTCAGATAAGTGATTATTCATTGGATTAATACATGCATTATATATGAAAAGAGGTGCAACCTGGCGTTGGCTGCACCCATAGAGTGAGATAAAGTTTGGCTTAAGAAAACTTCTGTTTAAGCCGTGCTTTTTTCCCTGTTCTTTCTCGAAGATAGAAAAGTTTTGCCCTGCGGACTTTGCCGTGCCGCTCAACAACGACTTTTTCAATTCGCGGTGATCGCATTAGAAAAGTACGCTCAACACCGATCCCGTTAGTGGCGATACGCCGAACGGTAAAAGTCTCGTGGAGGCCTTTCCTGCGGATGGCAATAATGACACCCTTAAATTCCTGAATACGCTCCCGATCGCCTTCTTTGATCTTAACGGATACGCTTACAGAATCTCCGGGAATTATGTCCGGAATATTCGGATTTAATGGTGCTTGTACAACTTCAAGTATTTTGCTCATAGTAAATTCCAATATAAATAAGATTTTGCACCTCACGGCGCGAAAGATGATTTTACCATTAATTTTCCTTCTTAGGTGGATTGCGTTGTATTAAATTTTAAAATGTCACACTCCGTGAGAAACTATGGAGATGCGGCAAATGACAGAAAATGGCGGGGTTATATTTTTGTTAATGTCTCGTGAATTATTTCTGCCAATTGCTGCGTGATACCAGGGATTTTAGTCATCTCGGAAATCGGGGCGTTCTTCACCCCGTCAAGGGAACCAAATTTTTTCAGTAATTCTTTCTTCCTGGTTGGTCCAATTCCGGGAATCTGATCCAAACGTGAAATGAAATTTCCCTTTTTGCGTAGATTGCGGTGAGCGGTGATAGCGAAGCGGTGCGCTTCATCTCTGATGCGCTGCAGCAGGAACAATCCCTGTGAACTGCGTGCCAATTCGATCGGAGTATTGTTGCCCGGTAAGAAAATAAGCTCATGCTCCTTGGCCAAACCAGCAGCTAAAACCTTCTTGTCAAGCCCAAATTCAACCAGCACTTTCACTGCCCGGCTTAGTTGTCCTTTTCCGCCATCCACAACCAGGAGGTTTGGCAGAACGCCGAAAGACGGGTCCATCTTTTTCCCGACCTCCTCATTATCTTGGGCGGATTTCCATCGATTAAAACGGCGGAAAAGCACTTCTTCCATACTGGCAAAATCATCCGGGCCGACCACGGTTTTAATATTGAAGCGCCGGTAGAGTTTCTTGTTGGGTATGCCCTGCTCAAACACCACCATGCTGCCCACGGCAGCGGTGCCTTGTGTGTTGGAGATATCGTAGCATTCAATGCGATTGGGCGGGTTGTCCAGGTGCAGTGCGTTCTGAATCTGCGCTAACGCCTGGCTTTGCTTGTGGGTATCCACCTCCCATTGGGCTTTCAACGCGTGAAGCGTTTCCACCGCATTTTCCGCTGCTAACTTGATCAGATCATGCCGCGTGCCGCGCTGTGGGATCTTGAAATGCACTTTCCTGCTTCCGCGCTCCTGATTGAGCCACTGTTGGATGATCAACGTTTCTTCCAGTTCATTTGGCAGAAGAATTTCCTGGGGAATGGAAGAAGATTCTGCATAGAATTGTTTAATGAACTGAGATATTATTGCGCTGTCATTCTCGTCTTCTGTTCCCTCTAATACGAAATATTCCCTGCCAATCAACCGCCCATTGCGGATGAAGAAGATTTGTACACAAGAATCACCATTGCTTCGGGCGAGCGCTATTGCGTCTGAATTCATATCTGATGAAGAGATGATTTTCTGGCGTTCCACAACTTTTTCAATTGCCTGTATCTGGTCGCGAAGGATGGCCGCTTTTTCAAATTCCATCTTTTGTGATGATGCGCTCATGTCATTTTTAAGCCGCTGAAGGATAGGGTTTGTTTTTCCCTTTAGGAATTTACAGAGGTCATCGATCATTTGGCGGTATTCCGCCTGATTTATTTTGCCAATGCAGGGGGCTGTACATAATTTAATATCGTCGTACAGGCAGGCGCGGGAATCCTCCCCGGTGATTATGCGGTCGCAGGTTCTGTATTGAAAAAGTTTTCTCAAGAGGTCAAGGGTTTGGTGGACCGCCCAAACACTTGTATAAGGGCCAAAATATCGGGAACCATCTTGCACACGTTTTCGGACGACTGTTATTTTTGGGAATGGGTCTGCCCAATGGACCCGGATGAACGGGTAGCGTTTATCATCTTTCAGCCGCACATTGTATTCCGGGAGATATTTCTTGATCAGATTCATCTCCAGGATCAATGCTTCCAGTTCTGATCCGACAACGATCCAATCAATGTCGGAAAGTTCTGATACCATGCGGCGAATCTTTTTGCTGTGGTCGGCGGTGGAATGGAAATATGATCGAACGCGGCTGCGGAGATTGACCGCTTTGCCAATATATATGATCTTTCCAGAGCTGTTTTTCATCAGGTAGCACCCCGGTTTGGCCGGGATGGTATTAAGAATGCCCTGGATATGTTCGGAAACGGATCGCATAAGTTGATTTTAACATGTGGTGTACCTTGTGTTATTTTCTAATGATAAAATCCAAACCTGGAGAGAAAATGAATATATATTTTTCCTGTTCGATAACTGGTGGGCGTGAGGATGAAAAAACCTATCAGCGGATCGTAAATTATCTGCTGAAAAATGGCCATGAGGTTCCCACCGCACATTTGGCATCACCAGATGTGATGGAGGGTGAATCTGATCTGAACGCGGTTGATGTGTACCAGAGGGATCTGGAATGGGTGAAGAATTGTGATGTGCTCATCGCAGAGGTAAGCACGCCTTCACACGGTGTGGGGTATGAAATTGCGGCGGCTATTTATCTTGGAAAGCAAGTGATGTGCTGTTACCATGCGGATAAGAAAATATCTAAAATCATCAGTGGAAACACAAGTAAGAATATGCGTGTGTTGGCGTATAAAAGCGAAGAAGAATTGATTTCTGAAATTGATATTTTCTTAAAGAAATTTTCTGATACGAAGTAAGTCATCCTGCTGATATGACATCTGTTCTCTGAATAATTCTGCTTCGATAGTAGAATCATGGTGGTGGCAAATGGGGTTTATAAAAAAAAATAAACACTCATCATTGTCTCCTCCTTTGGCGAGCCCCCGCTGGGTAAGTTTTTCCTGCCAGCGGCGGCTTTTTTTATACCCGTGCTCAAATTAGAAATATATAAAAACCCCAGTTTTACCCTGACAGACAGGTTTTATTTATCGTAAAATAGCAGCATGGATTACAAGGACTATTATAAAGTTTTAGGTGTGGAGAAGAATGCCACATTAGATGATATTAAACGCGCCTACAGAAAATTGGCGAAGAAATATCATCCTGATAAGAATCCTGGTGACAAGCAGGCGGAAGAGAAATTTAAAGGGATCAATGAGGCCAATGAAGTGCTCAGCGATCCAGAAAAAAAAGCACGCTATGACCAGATCAGCAACTCTTATTCATCATGGCAGCAAGCCGGCGGTTCGCCAGGCGCTTTTAGCTGGGAAGACCTTTTCGGTGGAAATCGCGGAGGCGGAACCAGGGTAGAAGTAAATGATCTCGGCGATCTCTTCGGTGAGACGGGTGGTTTTTCGGACTTTTTCCGCACATTTTTTGGAAGGACAGGCGGACGCAGAAATCCTGCTTCTCAGCGGGGGGGGCGCCAGCAATATATGCAGTCCCGCCAGCCAACAAATTATCAGCAGCAGTTGACAATTTCCTTGTATGAAGCATATCATGGTGCCACGCGCTTGATCCAATTGAATGAAAAAAAGATTGAAGTCAAGATTCCCGCAGGATCAAAGACAGGAACTAAAGTACGGGTTGCGGGTGTGGCCCCAAAGGATGCCCGCGGCATGCAGGGAGACCTATATTTGATCATTCAGGTGGCGGAAGATAATCGATACAAGAGAAAAGGGGCCAATCTTTACACACACAAGCATGCAGATCTTTACTCCGCTGTATTAGGCGGGGAAATAAAAGTGGAAACAATGACGGGAAATGTATTATTAAAGATACCCGCTGGCACCCAGCCGGGGCAAGTTTTCCGTTTGGGTGGAAAAGGGATGCCGAAATTAAAACGGAGTAAATCATTTGGTGATCTGTTTGTCACCATCGAAATTGATATCCCGGAGAAATTGTCAGCCGAGCAAAAAGACCTTTTTAAAAAACTTCGGAAAACCAATTAATTGGAAAAAACCATGAAAAATAATACTCATATTAAAGTTATTGGGTTGATAGTTATTGGAATGTCTCTCTTTATGGGTTGTACACTTCCCGTGATTGAAAAACCAGATCCACCTCTGCCCTTGGAAAAACAGGAAGAGCAGCCCGCAATCACTAATGGAAAGGTTGACTTTACATCCTCGGATGAAGTGCTGATCTCACTTTATGAGGCCGTGAACCCGGGAGTTGCGTCAATTATTGTATATTCTGATGGGCTTGTTGTGGGGCAGGGTTCTGGATTTTTGTTTGATGACCAGGGCCATATCCTAACTAATTATCATGTGGTGGAAAATGCTGCGCAGATTGAAGTTGTTTTCCCGAGCGGATTCCGCGCAAAGGGTGAATTAATTGGAATGGATTTGGATTCTGACATCGCGGTTGTGAAAGTAATTCTTACGGAAACAAACTTAGTGCCGTTAGCGTTAGGTAGTTCATCGGAAGTGAAAGTGGGTCAATATGTCGCCGCAATCGGTAACCCGTTCGGATTATCCGGGACGATGACGGTCGGAATTGTTTCTGCGCGTGGAAGATTGTTGGAATCACTGCGGGCAGCCCCGAGCGGCGGATTTTTTACTTCCTCCGATCTTATCCAAACGGATGCTGCGATTAACCCGGGAAACTCCGGCGGTCCGCTGCTGAATATGAGCGGTGAAGTGATTGGGATAAACCGGGCGATACGTACAAGTGAAGAAGGAAATGGCATGCTTTCAAACTCCGGGATTGGATTTGCAGTACCGATTGATATTGTGAAACGCGTGGCACCTTTCCTGATACGTGACGGTAAATATGACTACCCGTATTTAGGGATCATCAGCCGTGAGAACCTGACGTTGGTTGAAAAAGAAGCATTGGGTTTTTCAAGTGAGGTAACGGGAGCGTATGTGGTTGAAGTTCCCAAAAATGGACCGGCATCAGACGCAGGAATGCGGGGCGGAACAACAGAAACAATATTCGCAGATCTACCGGCGGGTGGGGACCTGATCATCGCAGTTGACGAGGAGCCGATCAGAAGTTTTAGTGATCTGTTGGCTTATTTAGTAACTAATAAGAGCCCGGGTGACGAAATGGAAATTACCGTTCTTCGTGAAGGGCAAGAAACAGTTCTCATGGTAATCCTTGAAAAAAGGCCGGATTAATAAAAAACTCCCTGTCAGGGAGTTTTTATTGTTATTCTAGGTTATCTATCAATAATAAGAGATCATTATGGAAGTCTTGCAGTGCATCGATCGCTTTTAATCGATCAGCAGCTGCGTAAGACTTTACTTTTGAAAATTGGCTGGAAAGTGCAGCTGGGTGATCTGGAAATTCGGGAACACTAAGATTTTCTAAACCCTCTTCCACATATCGGATGGTCTGGTTTATCCGGCTGGTATTGTTATCTACTAAAGCAATTTGAAGAAGAGAGGTATTGCTCAAGATTTTATACACATCTGCCTGTGTGCTGGTTATTTGGTAATTTTCCTGAAGTGAAATATATTCAGCTTCCATTGGTATCAACCGATCCAGTTCAGTTTGCGCATTCTTTAAGGCACTCGCAGACGGTAGATACAGGGATAATACAACAATCAGCGCTCCGATCAGCAGAAAAAGGAGCGCAAACCCTATCTTTTTGATGGTTGCCTGAAAGAATGGATTTTTTTGTCCGGATTTCTTGTCCTTAACCGGTTTCACCGATTCGTTTTTCTTTTTTAAACTTTCAGTAGATACATTATTGCTGGTTTCTTCGGTATTCATTAAATGCTCCTCTAAAAGGCCTCTCAATTATATTCTACATACGATAAACATAGATTAAGGATTCATTAGAAAATATTTGCTGGCATTCTTTAGGCAAGTATAATGGCTGGTATGCAAAAAGATATATCTGGTAACTCGAAGGCAGCTAAAACGATCGCACGCGGCGCATTAACCGTGATGTCGGCTTTTATTATCAGTAATTTAGTTGGGCTTCTCGCGAAAACATTAACCGCCCGCTATTTTGGCACCGGGATTGAGAGCAATGCTTTTTTCGCCGCCAATAGATTTTCCGAGATACTATTCAACCTTGTCGCAGGTGGGGCTTTAGGCTCTGCTTTTATTCCGGTATTCACAGGGCTTCTGGCAAAAAATGAAAACCAGAAAGCATGGAGATTAGCTTCAGCGGTGATGAACTTAGTAACAATTGTGCTGATCATCCTGAGCTTATTGACCGTGATGTTTTCTAAACAGGTTGTCCGCTATATATTAACACCCGGATTCGCGGAAAACGAGATGCTGCTGACCGCGCAGTTATTAAGGATTCAAGTGCTTTCCTCGGTCATATTTGGGCTAAGTGGTTTGGTCATGGGAGCGCTGAACGCGCACCAGCATTTCTTGCTGCCTGCTATTGCTCCGGCGATGTATCAGGTTGGCTGGATATTTGGGATATTCTTATTAGAACCAAAAATGGGGATTTACGGGTTGGCCTGGGGCGTAGTAATTGGGTCGTTTTTCCATTTGGCAGTACAGATCCCCCGCCTGCTGAAGCTTCCTGAAATTGGCTATTCAATCACCTTTGGGTTGGAAATGGCGGAGGTGCGGGAAGTCACCCGATTGATGGCACCCCGCTTACTTGGTGTGGCAGTTGTGCAGCTTAACTTTTTATTAAACACATATCTGGCTTCTTTTCAGCAGGAAGGTGCAATCACGGCGATTAGCCTTGCTTTTCCCTTGATGATCATGCCGCAAGCGGTAATTGCCCAATCCATTGCGATTGCGGCTCTGCCCACATTTTCCGCGCAAGTGGCTAAGAATAAGATTGACGAGATGCGCAATTCCCTCACTTCCACACTTCAGGCGGTGCTTATCCTTTCGATTCCGGCAGCGATCGGGCTTATTCTCTTGAGGGAACCGATCGTCTCACTTTTATATAAAGGCAGCGCTTTCACATCACAATCGGTAATATTGGTTTCATGGGCATTGCTGTGGTATTCAATGGGTCTGGTTGGCCACTGCCTAATGGAGATTACAAGCCGTGCTTTTTATGCGCTGCACGACACAAAAACACCGGTGATTATTGGTGTGGGTGCAATGATTGGCAATCTGCTTCTTAGTCTTCTTTTCAGCACACTCTTCTCAAATTTAGGATGGATGCCGCATGGCGGCCTTGCATTAGCAAATTCAACAGCGACCGCGGTAGAGAGCATCATCCTTTTAATCCTCATAAAAAAGAAATTGCATGGGATAAATGGCAAGAAAATTGCCGAGACAGTCATAAAATCGGTATTAGCAAGCATGGGGATGGGCGCCGCGATTTTGTTAGTGGAAAGGATAATAAGCTCATATGGTCCAGCCCAAACAGTGGTTATATCTATCGCAACAGGTGGAATAGTTTATGTTTTATTTCTTGTACTGCTGCGGTCTAAAGAAATCTCAAATGTTTTTTCGCTGATAAGGGCGAGGTTTGCCAAAAAAGAGCTTTAGCTGAATAATCAATAAGGATGGTTGGTATTATTATTAATCTAAATGAACGTACACTAAATTTGACACAACGAAATTCTATTAATTATTTTGCATAAACAATGAGAGGAACATAGATGGAAAATAAAATTGGACGTGATTTTATTCGATTGACAAAGTATGAGAATTTGGAAACGTGTTTGCAGAAACAAGGGCTACCGCTGCCATCATTGGAAGAGCCGTTAGAGAAAGGGTCGGAAGTGTTTGATCTTCCATCAGGCAAGAAATTTCCATTAGATGAAATTGACTTACTGCAATTAGTGGAAAAACGAGAAACCCTGAGAAAATATATTGATAAACCGCTTACGTTAGAAGAGCTTTCATACCTGTTGTGGGGAACGCAGGGCGTAAAATCATTAACTGAAAAACCGCTTTCAAAAAGAACTGTTCCATCTGCTGGTTCCCGCCATCCTTTTGAGACATATCTGCTGGTGAATGATGTCACCGGGCTGTCTCCCGGGTTATATAGATATTTAGCGCTCAGCCACCAGCTTGCCCGATTACCGGACCGGGAAAATATCAAACAAACGTTAACTGAAGCGTGCCTTAAACAGCAGCATGTGAAAACCTCGGCGGTCACATTTGCCTGGGTTGCAGTTCCGCATAGGACGGTGTGGCGTTACTCACAACGTGGGTATCGATACATTTATCTGGATGCCGGACATGTGTGCCAGAATCTATATTTATTGGCGGAAGCGATCGATTGCGGGGTATGTGCGATTGCCGCTTTTGATGATGATCTTGCTAATCAGGCAATTGGATTGGATGGTGAAGACCTTTTTGTTATTTATTTAGCCTCAGTGGGTAAGCAAAAATAAATCCTTAAACTTAAAAAAAACGCTTCTTTAAGCATTGAAAGAATGGCTTTCAAGGTCTGCGTGCTATAATGCAAACATTCCTTATGAAAGTCATTTTTTAATGGTTTAAATTCATATTATGTCCTTTGTCCACTTACATGTTCACACACATTATTCTCTATTAGATGGCTTTAGCAAGATAAAGAAGCTTGTTAAGCGGACGAAGGAATTGGGCATGCCGGCCGTGGCTATTACAGACCACGGAACGATGTTTGGGGTAATTGAGTTTTATCGGGCAGCGAAGGCGGTGGGAGTAAAACCCATCATTGGATTGGAGGGATATCTCTCTCCTCGTAGGATGACTGATAAGGATGCCCAATTTGATAAGCGCGCGTCACACATCCTCCTTTTAGCTGAAAATAATACAGGATACCAAAACCTGCTAAAAATCGCCAGCGCGAGTCAGTTAGAAGGGTTTTATTACCATCCCCGGATCGACAAACCTTTCCTTGAACAGCATTCTGAAGGAATAATTGCGTCGTCAGCATGCATGAAAGGGGAGATTCCCACAACTATTATGCAGAGAGGTATTGAAACGGCGGTACCGTTATTAGACTGGTACTTTGATGTGTTTGGGAAAGACCGCTTTTATCTTGAGCTCCAGCGGCATGATATCCCGGAACTAGAACAGGTTAACAAAGATCTTGTTGAAATTGGTAAACGATATAACGCGAAATATATCGCCACAAATGATGTTCATTATGTCAACAGGGAAGATGCTGAATTTCAGGACATCCTTTTAGCTGTTCAAACGGGAGCGATATTAAGTGATACAAACCGAATGCGTATGAATGGGGATACGTATTATTTGCGAACACCCCAAGAAATGGCAGAGTTATTCAGCTTTTTACCAAGCTCGATCACAAATACGCTTGATATTGCTGAGCGGTGTAATGTTAACTTGGATCCCAGCGGATATCATTTGCCGCTGTTTGAAGTCCCGGATGGAGAGACCGATCAAACGTACCTGAGGAAATTATGTGAAAAAGGGTTAATAGAACAATATGGATCCCATGCTGATGATGCGGAAGTGCGGGAAAGATTTGAATATGAGCTGGGCGTTATTCATAAAATGGGGTTCGATGCATATTTCCTGATCGTATGGGATTTATGCAGGTATGCTCGTGAACATAATATCTGGTATGAAGCGCGCGGTTCAGCCGCAGGTTCAATAATTGGTTATATTTTAAACATCACTTTGGTAGAACCTTTGGCATATGGTTTGATATTCGAGCGATTCTTGAATCCAGACCGTGTGAACATGCCTGATGTTGATCTGGATTTTCAGGATGATAAACGTGCGGAAATCATGGAATACTGCGCGCAAAAATACGGTGAGGACCATGTCGCATCGATTATTACATTTGGCACACTCGGCTCCCGGGCGGCAATCCGTGATGTAGGCCGAGTGATGGATATTCCATTAAATGAAGTGGACAGAGTTGCAAAATTAATCCCAAATATTCCCAGCAGGCCCACCACTATCAAGGATGCTTTGGAGCAAGTCTCTGAGTTGAAGGCGTTATATGAAAGTCAGGATTACTTGAAGGATCTGATTGACGCCGCGGCTAACATGGAAGGTGTGGTGCGCAACGCGGGCACCCATGCAGCTGGAGTTGTTATTTCTGACAAACCGATCATTGAATATGTGCCGCTGCATCGACCGACCAATAAATCAGAAGATGTGCCGATAAAAATCGTAACTCAATTTGAGATGGACATCATCGATCATCTTGGATTGCTCAAAGTAGACTTTTTAGGATTATCTACTCTCACAGTCATGCATCAGGCTTGTATTTTGATCGAGAAGCGGCACGGGATCAAATATCATCTTAAGAATATTCCAATTGATGATTCAGAGACATTCGAATTCCTTGGAAAAGGATTTACCGCAGGTGTATTTCAGCTTGAAAGTGTCGCAATGACGCGGCATCTGGTACAAATGCAGCCAACTAAATTAGATCATATCATTGCTATGGTTGCGCTTTACCGTCCTGGACCAATGGGCTTCATTCCAAGTTATATCGCCCGAATGAAGGGAAAAGAAAAGATTACTTACAAACACCCAATGCTGGAACCGATCTTGTGCGAGACTTTCGGGATTGCGATTTACCAGGAACAGATCATGCAGGCAACAATGCAGTTGGCTGGATACTCTGCATCAGAAGCTGATATGCTGCGAAAAATTATCTCCAAGAAAAAAGTGCTTGAATTGGAGAAACACCACCAGAAATTTGTTGAAGGTGCTGTAAAGAACGGGATTGATGAGAAGATTGCTGATGATATTTTTACCGAATGGGAGGGATTCGCTCATTATGGGTTCAATAAAAGCCACGCAGCTGATTATGGTGTTATTGCGATCCAAACCGCTTTTTTGAAAGCACATTATCCGCTGGAATATATGACAGCACTTTTGTCGCAATCCAAGAACGATACTGACAAAATCGCGTTTTATGTTTCTGACAGCCGGTCGATGGGATTAGATGTTAAATCCCCGGATGTGAACCACAGCGGATGGGATTTTGAAATTGAAGACCAAGAGGGAGGAGCTTCAGTAATCCGCTTTGGCTTAGGGGCAATAAAAAACGTGGGATTTAATCCTGTTGAAATCATTGTAAACGCCAGAAGGGATGGTGTGTTTGTCGATATCAATGATTTCGCCCAACGGGTAGATTTACGGAAAGTTGGTCGTCGTGCGCTGGAAAGCATGATTCGTGTTGGCGCACTTGATTCATTCGGGTCAAGATGCGCAATACTGGAAGGTATTGATCGGATTACAGGGGTCAGTGAAAGCCATTTTCGAGCTAAAGAGTGTGGGCAGTTGACCTTTTTTGGCACAGTTGAAGGTTTACAGGAAGAGATAATGCTTCCAAGAGCCCCAACTATAGACAAGAAAGATCAATTGGGATGGGAGAAAGAACTTTTGGGCTTATATTTATCAGATCATCCTTTATCTGCTTATTTGCCTTTCATAAAAGGGCGCATCACACATTACACCAGTCAACTTGTTGAAGCAGAACACAAAAGTGATGTGATCGTTGGTGGGTCAATAGAAGATATACGAACCATCATCACAAAAAAAGGTGATGAGATGGCTTTTGCAAGATTAGCAGATGTTCAAGGTACTGTTGAATTAGTAATATTCCCAAGAACCTGGAAAAAATTTAGTGAACAGATTCGTATGGATGGAGTTCTGTTTGCCAAAGGGAAGGTGGATACAGATCGGTCCGCCCCCAAAGTCTTAGTGGATTTTATTGAAAAGATTGATTTGGATGGAATTGTTTCCGCTGATATGCACGTTTCAGAATCTGATGTTTCTCGATCGAATTTGGGATTTGAAACCAAAAAACATCGTAATTCAGATATGAAAATGGAAATTGACCCCTGGGATGACCCTGTGTTTTCAAATACACATGATTCTGAAAATACGTCAGAAAAAAGCAGCGATGATATGTATTCTGAGGCTGATAAAGATCACAATTCTCATGTAAAAGTAGAGGATGGGGAAGAAGGGTATCAGCCATTCATAGAAAAAACTAAAATCAAAAAATGTAAAATGATTGAGATCACACTAAATAGTACTGGATCGAAGCAAAAGGATACACGACGGTTGCGGCAGATCTATGGAATCTTAACCTCAATACCAGGAAATGACCAATTTGCGTTTTTGTGTAAGGAAAATGGGCAGGTTTACCGTTTTGATTTTCCGAATGATTCCACAGCAGTAAATGACAGTCTGGTCAATGAGCTAAATGGCATGCTGGGTGAAGTCAATGTGCGGGTCAGCTCATAAAAATACCTGGTTAATTTCTCCCTCAACATATGAAAGCAGTAATTTGGGACTATATTATTCAGCAGGAAAAAAACAGCTGAATTATTCAATAATTGATTGTTGGTAAAACTCCATGGGATACCATGAAGTATTTTGCAGCGATAGGGAGTATGAAGTTATTTCCAGTTAGTTTATTCTTCAGTTTCCCGCAGGTGTGGAAAGAGAATGACTTCCCTGATTGAGCGTTTGTTTGCTAACAGCATCACCAGGCGGTCAATGCCCATGCCGAAGCCGCCACTGGGAGGCATCCCAAGGGCCATTGCTTGCAGGTAATCATCATCCATCGGGTGGCGTTCCTCATCGTCAGCTTCGTAAGCGCGCCCCATCTCAAGGAATCGTTTTTCTTGTTCGAGCGGATCATTCAGTTCAGTAAAAGCGTTACACAGTTCCATGCCGCCAACAAAACCTTCGAAGCGTTCCACAATGGATGGATCCCCCGGTTTGCTTTTTGCAAGCGGTGAGATTCCGCGCGGATAGTCATATAAAAAAGTCGGCTGGATGAAGCTGGGCTCAAGGATATCACCGATTAACGCATCGATCAATTTTCCACGCGGAGCTCCAGGTTTTGACTTAAAACCTTTTTTCTCCATTTCCGCAGCCAATGATTCGGTCTCAGGATGAGCTGTGATATCAATTCCTGTTAGATCTAAAATACCCTGCCGGAGTTCAATGCGTTTCCAGGGTGGTGTTAGATTGATCTCATTCCCGTTGAAATGGATTATTTGTGTTCCAAGGACTTTTTGAGCAGTTTGCGAAACCATCTCTTCTGTTAATTCCATTACCTTGAGATAATCGGCGTATGCCCAATAGAATTCCAGTTGAGTAAATTCAGGGTTATGTTTGAAGGATACACCCTCATTCCTAAAATCTCGGCCTATTTCATAAACGCGATCCAGACCTCCCACAAGGAGCCGCTTTAGATATAGTTCAAAGGAAATTCTGAGAAATAAATTCTGGTGAAGTTGGTTGTGGTGAGTCTCAAAGGGCTGTGCTGCTGCGCCGCCGTAAATTGGTTGAAGGATTGGAGTCTCAACTTCAATGAAACCGTGATCATCTAGAAAATATTGCAGAGCTCGAATGGTAGCGAAACGCAGCAGGAAAATATCCCGTACCTCTTTATTTACCGCGAGGTCTGCATACCTCTGCCGATAGCGTGTTTCAGGATCGGTGAGTGTTGCATGGCTGATAATCTTTCCGTCCTTCTCTACATCTTTTGCTGCGGGTAGTGGGCTGATTGCCTTTGCGAGCATTTGAAAACCAGCTACAAGCAAAGTGATCTCGCCAGTTCGGGAGCGCATTATGGTGCCATTTACTTGAATAAAATCACCCAGATCGTAGAAATCCTTAAATTGATCTAATCTCTCTTTCCCGATCTCATTGATCCGAACCATAAACTGAATGCGCCCGCTCCCGTCTTCTATATGGCAAAATGCCAATTTTCCCATTGCTCTTTTTGACCGGATTCGTCCTCCAACAGTGAAAATTGTTGTGAAATCTTGCTCCGGATTCTCTTTTTCAAATACCGTGAAAGACTTTACAACTTCAATAATCTGATGGCTGACTGAGTTGCGGGTAGGGTATGGTTCAATGCCCTGTTGGCGTAAGGTATTTAACTTTTCTACACGAATTTTTTCAAGATCATTCAATTTCATATTCATTCCCTATTGCTAAAATAAAACCCCGCCCATCCATCCTAGGCGGGGTGGTGAGTCTCTTAGTATATTATGAAACTTTCAAAATATTAACGTTGAATTCGCCATCAGGCGCTTCAACCGCAACCACATCATCTTTTTTATGGTCGAGGAGCGCGCGTCCAAGTGGAGATTCATTGGATATCTTACCCTCGCTGGGATTGGCTTCTACCGCTCCAACGATATAAAAAGATTCCTTTTCGTCATGCCCTTCTTCCTGAATGGTTACTTTTGAACCAATCTGGATTAGACCACTGGTGCCACTTTCGCTAATAATTTTTGCGGTTGCTAACAATATCTCTAGTTCTTTAATGCGGCCTTCAACAAATGCCTGTTCGTTCTTGGCGGCTTCATATTCGGCGTTTTCAACAAGATCTTCACCATCGGAAGCTTCCCGTAGGCGGGCCGCAACCTCCTTGCGTCTGTCTTTTCGAAGAAATTCAAGTTCCTGCTGTAATTTTTTGTACCCTTCTTTTGTTAGGAAGGTGTTATGCATAATCCTTACCTCGTCTTTTCAATGATACCAATGGTTTATAAACAATTGGGGGTGTTTTAAAAAAACCACTCCTCCAGGAGCGATTAATAGGTTAAGTTAGGTGTGCTTGTCGCAATATATTACCATAATTGCAGGTGCGAAGCAAGTATTAATAATCCGTGATAGTGGGGCTTATTCTTTGTAGTCTGCGCCTTTGTGCAGGGCTGTCAGATTAATTTCGAATAATGCTTCCTTTTTACCCGTGAGGCTCTTTTTTAGTCCTTTTTCAATGTATTTAATGTCTAAAAAATCTGCCGCAGCTGCTAATCCCCCCAGCAGAACCACATTCGCATAGCGTTTGTCACCGATCTCTTCTGCGATTTTTGTCGCTGGTATCTCAATGACTGAGATATCTTTGCGTTTTACGGGGCGGTTGACTAATGATGTATTTACAGCCAAATATCCACCTGGCACGATAAGATCTTCGTACTTATCCAGAGATGGTTGATTCATCACAATTACTGCGCGTGGGTTAAGAACCTGGGCGGAACCTATTTCCTCATCAGCAATGACAACTGTGCAGTTTGCCGTACCACCCCGCATTTCGGGCCCATAAGAAGGGAACCAGGTGACATCCAGGTCATTTTCTAAAGCCGCATATGACATAACTTTGCCGATAAAAAGAACTCCCTGCCCGCCAAATCCAGCAATAATGGTTTCGTTTTGCATCATAATCTCCTAAATTTTAATCTCATTCAATACAGGATGGACTTTGTAATCCCCAATCGGGTAGTATGGAACCATTCTTTCTTCAAGCCAATTAGACGCATCGGTAGGAGTCAGATGCCAGTTGGTTGGGCAGGTGGACAGGAGTTCGACCATAGAAAAGCCCAATCCGCGAACCTGGGTTTCAAAAGCCATCCGAATTGCTTTCTTCGCCTTCCGGATATTTTTTGCGTCGTGCAAACTGCGCCGAACGATGTAACTGGCACCATCCAGTGTGGACAACAATTCACTTGCCCGGATGGGATATCCCATTTTCTTCACATCTCTTCCATGAGGTGATGAGGTTGTTTTCATGTCTGGCAGGGTAGTTGGGGCCATTTGCCCGCCTGTCATACCGTAATTTGCATTGTTAATAAAGATTACGGTGATGTTTTCACCACGGGCAGCAGCCGCGACGATTTCACCAGTACCAATTGATATCATATCCCCATCCCCCTGGTAGGTAAATACGATCCGGTCTGGTTTAACTCGTTTAATCCCGGTGGCCATGGCAGGCGCGCGCCCGTGAGGAGCTGCGACAAAATCACAATCAAAATAATCATAAGAAAAGGCAGAACAGCCAACGGAGGCCACACCGATTGTTGTATCGGATAAACCCATTTCGTCAATAACTTCTGCTACCAGCCGATGGGCAGTGCCGTGTGTACAGCCTGGGCAGTAAGTGGTAATTTTATTTATCAATGTCTTGGGACGTTCATAAACAACTTCCATGTTCTTAATGTCAACAGTAGCCATTTTTACTCCTCTACACTGAAATACTTTCCATTCGTTCCAACCACAAATCACGCGGGTGCCTACCATCTTTTTTGGGCTTCTTTGAGATTCGTTCAATTTCCTTGAGGATCTCACCTGGAAAAGGTATCACTCCCCCAGACCGACCGTAGAATTCTACATGGGTTTTGCCTTGCACTGCGCATAATACATCGTCAAGCATCATCCCGGTGTTCATTTCAACAACTAAGATGCTGTCTACCTGTTCTGCAATTTCACTGATAAGTTGTTTAGGAAAAGGGCTCAGGCTGATCGGCCTGATTAAGCCAACCGGTAAACCTTGGCTGCGGGCTGTACGAACAGCAGAAAGAGCAATGCGGCCTGCAGAACCATATCCAACGACTGCTATTTTTGCGCCATCCATGAAATATTCTTTGTACCGAATTTCATTTTTTACGATTTGCTGCCACCGCCTCATCATTCGCAGGTTTGTTTTTTCCATATCTTCTGCTGCAAAATAGATGGAAGTTTTAACCCTGCGGTTATTTCCTTTTCCACCGCGCACTGCCCAATCAGGAATATCTTTACGGATTTCAAGCATTGGCGGCATCTCTGCGGGTTCCATCATCTGCCCGATGCTGCCGTCGATCATGACAACACCAATAGTTAGATACTTTTCCGCGAGATCAAACATATTGTAAGTAATGTCCACGGTTTCTTGTACGCTTGCCGGCGCGAGAACTATTTGGTGGTAATCACCATGTCCGCCGCCGTGTACCATCTGATTATAATCTTGCTGGGAGGGGACAATATTCCCAAGTCCAGGACCACCCCGAACCACATCTACTAATACCATTGGGACTTCGGTGGCGGCAATATACGATAATCCCTCCACCATCAAACTTGTTCCGGGGCCGGATGTGGATGTCATCACCCGCGCGCCGGTGCAAGCTGCGCCATATACCATATTGATTGCGCCAAGTTCACTTTCCGCCTGCAAGAAGGGCCGCCCTAATTCAGGCATGCGGTGAGACATATATTCCAATGCCTCGGTTTGAGGGGTGATGGGGTATCCGAAATATGCTTGCAGTCCTGCTCTCACAGCTGCTTCAGCGAATGCTTCGTTTCCCTTCCAGAATTCACGTGTCATTATAGGCTCCTATTTTCTAGCGGGTTTTTCACGATATACGGTGATAGCGGCTTCTGGACACACGAGAGCGCAGATGCCGCAGCCGGTGCAGCCATCTTCTGCTAAATATGCGGGATGAAACCCGCGTGGTGTGATCTTTTCATCATCCAACGCAATGACATGCTGCGGGCAAGCCTCAATACATAATTCGCATGCTTTGCAAAGATTCTCATCGACTATTATGGTCCCTTTTAAAGGCATATGGAAACTCCTGTATAAAATAATCGGACAAATTTAGGTTGGTATTTATAATAATTTTATTATGGGAAAATTGTTTCTGATAGTGTCAGTTATCATTCTTAGATAATACAATGTTCCCGATTATCTCAGTATTGAATTCAGAAACAGCAAATTACCCTATGAAATCCCTAATTTGGATATAATCGTGATATTCATTTATGGAAAATCTACATAAGAAATCAGGAAAATATATTTCTAGATTAATTCTTGTACTGATAATTACATGTTTAAATTCATGTACAAGGATAGAGGAAAACAGCGCTGAATTAATCACTATAAGCAGTGCCGAGGACGGAATAATCACTGAAGAAACTTCTTCCATGGAAAAAATCACTACGCTGACACCAGAAGTGATTTCCAAGGAAGATCAGATAAGAAGACAGGATTTTCCTGTGATTTCCATTGATAATGTGCCTGATTTAGTATTACAAAAAACAATCCATCCATTTTTTCCTGAGATTGTTCACGTTGCTTCTAATGGGCGAATAGCGGCGGTGGGAGACCTTTCCGGGATAAGAATAATTGACCTTGATACTGACAGTGTTTTAATGCAGGTGGATGCTACGCTTCCTGATTGTAATTTCGGGATGGGTAGATATTTTCAGCTCAATCATGACGGTTCTTTTTTGGCAATCACGACAATCAAAGCGATCCAGGTTTGGCAGGTTGGCGGTGGCATTGTCTATGAAGAACCATATATTAATAATCACATACTGGACATGTCTATTTGCGGCGCGGATATACCTCAAATAGCTTTATCTCCGGACGGAATGTTTCTGGCAGAAAGCGGAATGCGGTTCTCCACGAGCGAAGTTGGCAGTTATTTTCGTGTGGTAGATATCATAAAGAACACAACTGTTTATGAATGGGATGGAAAAATCGAATCTCCTAACGGCCGTTTTTATACTTTCCCTAGCCTGGGTTTTTCTTCAGATGGCAAAATACTGCAAACTTTTGATCCGTCGCGGTTTAATATAAAAAGCGGTGGTTTTCATGCTGCATTTCGTTATTGGTCAACTAAGAATTGGCGGGAGCTTGACCCCTATTCAAAGATAGTAAAGGATGCTTTTAATATAGGTGAACTTCAATTTGGAGTAATGAAGGATAATTCCTTGTCTATTTTAAGTAAAAAAGATGGGGTTGAAATAGGGACAATTGAAATAGAAGGGTGTGGTTGGAAAAATCCGTGCCCAATGGAATTTTCTCCTGATGGCAGTAAATTCGCTGTTTTGTTGAGAGATGATTCCATAGTGTATAAGAGGGAATCAATCAGGGCACATCTGGAAGTTTATGATCTTTCAAATGGTTTGATGATTGGCAAGAGTTCAGCAATGATGCGCAATTTAGATGGAGTAATAGTAGGAGATGATGGCGAAATCACGGGGTATGAAATTGCTCCCCTGAGTGAAAATCCAACATGGTGGACACATCCAAATTATTTAGCTGGATTTCAAGTTGTTAATGAGAACGCAATTTCGTTCACTCCGCAGGTTGTTGATTATCGAAATCAGCAGATCCTTCCGTACTCAGGCAGTTGCCGAATTCACACGGATGATTTTGCGATTGAGTGTGGCAGCACATTGTCTTTTCAGGATGAAGACACTATAACCGTTAACAAAAAAGAGAGCGGAGTAGAAGTAATTAATACATCTTTAGGGAAGGATAGGCTATTAACCGAGATAACTTATCCTATAAGTGAACCGGGTGATTTATGGCAATTCAGGCTGCTGGATTATGTTCAAAAAACTGGCACAGGCTTTTTTTGCTTGGATCGGAATCTAAGGGAGGAGACTTGTCTAATCATGGATTTTTCTAACAATGAGATCCTGCATGAACAGATTGATTTAGAGGGGTTAAATTATTCTCGGGAAAATGGTACCGCTGCTTTTATAAATAAAGAGGAAAAAGCATTATACATATTTAGCGATGAAACCGGCACACTTAATAAGATGCGAACCTATCGGGCGGTTTTTCTGCCAATAAAACCAGTTTTTCTTTCCGGAGGGGAGGAGCTGATTTATTTTGTTCAGAGCCTTGACGGAGCAAGAAATTCATATATTGAAAGAGCCGATACGAGCCTGGGAAAGGTTATTAAACGGTATGATATTGCTGGGTTACGGACAAAAAAAATATCCTCTATCTCGGCAAATGGAAAAGAAGAATTGTGGGCTGTTTCTGATACATCCGGCAATGTTTACTTGATCGATCCTGAAGAAGGATCGGTAGTTACCATATTTCGAGCAGCGGATGAGGAGATCATTGATCTCGTTTTTAGCCCAGATGGGAAAGCTCTGTTTATGATGGGGGAATCTGGAAAGATATTTATTTGGACTGTTAGGGATTAAAAAAACCGTTGACCTGATTAGTCAACGGTTATAGTAATATTAAGTTGATTTTCAGGCAAGCTCAACGACTGCGCCAGCTGCTTCGAGCTTTTCTTTGGCGTCATTTGCGGCTTCTTTTCCTACCTGAGTGAGCACTTTCGCACCAGCAGTCTCTGCCATGTTCTTTGCGTCAACCAATCCAAGACTGGTTAACTGGCGGAGTGCTTTAATTACATCGATCTTCTTTGGGCCAGTTTCCTTGATGATAACGTCGAATTCGGTTTTTTCTTCAACCACTTCAGCACCGGCACCTGGGGCGGCGGCTGCAACAGCAACAGGCGCAGCAGCGGAAACGCCCCACTCTTCCTCTAAACTTTTCACTAACTCGGATGCTTCTAAAACTGTAAGTTTGCTGAGTTCTTCAGCTAATTTTTTAATGTCTGCCATTTCTAACAATCTCCTATTTATTTATGAATTAAGATTTATCCAGCAGCGGGTGCTGGGATTTTCTCTGAATAAGCTTTGACCACAGCCGCAACCTGACGGGCAGGTTCGGTAATTGTGCGAACCAATTGCGTTGCTGGTGTTTGAATAAGCGCGAGCAGTTGAGCGCGCATTTGTGGCATTGGTGGTAGTTTAGCGAGGACTTTTATCTGATCTATTTCGATAGGTGCACCGTCCATAAAACCACCTTTTATCGCGAAGACATCCGTTGAGCTGGCTTTATCAATGATCTTAGCTAGAGATGGTGCGTCTTCGAATGCAAATGCAACAACTGAGGCTTCATCAAATATGCCTTTGTTCTCAAAGTTAATGTTGCCCAAAGCAAGATTCATCAACGTGTTCTTGACAACACGCAGCTCGCCCCCGACTTCTCGGGCTTCCGAGCGCAGCTCTTGAATGGTTTTTACGGACATTTTGTGATAGGACATCACGTAGGCTGCTTTACTATCTTTCAGCCACTTCTCATAACCGGCAATCAGTTCTTTTTTTTCTTGTTTAGTAAACGCCAATGGGTTTACCTCCTTTCATTAAAAATAGTCTTTGCCGTTTTCCGTTCAAGCAAAGACTATCGGTACCTTCTTGTAGTATTCAATCGTCTCCACCTGAGCAGGAAATTATGCCATTTAGACACCGGCTGTCTTTGGTGAAAATTTCATCAAGATTATATCACGCTTATTAGGATATCTCCATAGCTAAAGCTTGGTATGGATCAATTTTGATGCCAGGACCCATTGTGGAAGTGAGAGAAACCTTCTTTACGTAGCTGCCTTTTGCGGCTGCTGGACGAGCTTTCTTGATTGCTGCCATTAATGTTGCTAAATTTTCTGTTAATTTCTCGGCAGAAAAGGATGCTTTACCTATTGGAACATGGATATTCGCTGTTTTATCCAGGCGGAATTCTACGCGCCCTGCTTTTGCTTCTTTGATTGCACGCGGAAGATCATCTGCGGGAACGACTGTACCTGCCTTGGGGTTGGGCATAAGACCGCGCGGACCCAGTACACGACCAAGTTTCCCGGCTTTTCCCATCATATCCGGTGTGGAAATTGCCACATCAAAATCAGTAAAACCATTTTGTATCTTCTTGATCCACTCATCATCATCTGCCACATGGTCAGCGCCGGCCGCTTTTGCGGCTGCCGCGCCTTCCCCTTGTGCGAAGACTAACACGCTGATAGTTTTCCCTAATCCATTTGGAAGAACAACAACATCTCTGAGCTGCTGGTCCGCTTGTCGTGGGTCTAAACCCATGCGCATATGTACTTCGATGGTTGAGTCAAAGTTCGTAAATGATGTTTCTTTTACAAGTTCAATCGCTTTTTCAGGTGTGTATAATTTTTCCTGGTCAACCTTAGCTTTTGCTTCTAAATATTTTTTTCCGTGTTTTCCCATTACTACTCCTTTGTGGTAGTGGCGGGTAATAAATACCCTCCCACGAAGTGATTAATTTTCTACGTCAATGCCCATGTTCCGGGCGGTGCCCTCGATCTGGCGCATTGCGCCTTCGATATCGATAGCATTCATGTCTTTTATTTTTATTTCAGCTATTTCACGAAGCTGATCTCTTGTGACTGTCCCAACCTTGGTGCGGTTAGGCATGTCAGATCCTTTTTCAACACCGGCTGCTTTCTTTAATAACTCAGCAGTAGGTGGGGATTTTAGGATGAAGGTAAATGAACCATCTCGAAAGACAGTGATCTCTGCGGGAATAATATCGCCGATTTTGCTTTGTGTGCGGGCATTATATTCTTTGCAGAATTGCATAATGTTGATCCCATGACCTGCCAAAGCAGGACCGATTGGGGGTGCTGGATTTGCTTTTCCAGCGGGAACGTTCAGTTTTACTATTGCTATTACTTTCTTTGCCATTTATATACTCCTCAAGTGGTTTTAGCGGGTGAATTGGGTCACCCTCCCACAATCCTCCAATCTTGGAGGTTGTTCATGATCTTTCTACCTGGAGGAAATCTAATTCTACAGGCGTTTCTCGACCGAAGAAGTTTACCATAACGGTAACCTTCGCATGTTCGACGTCAATTTCTGATACTGTACCTCTGAAATCATTGAATGGCCCACTGATGATATGGACGCGTTCGCCAATTTTAAATGACACTTTGATGTGTGGGGCTTCCGCTTCCATTCGCTTTAATATTTGTGCGACCTCTTCGGTACGCAAAGGTGTTGGGTCATTGCCCATACCTACAAAACCAGTAACACCAGGGGTGTTTCTGACAACGTACCATGATTCTTCAGTAAGGATTAAATTTACCAATACATAGCCTGGAAACACATGCCGTTCAATTGAGCGGCGTTTTCCGTCTTTTACTTCAACTTCTTCCTGAGTTGGTATAACAACATCGAAAATCATATCCTTCATACCCATGGTCTCGATGCGTTGTTCAAGATTGTGTCGCACTTTTTTTTCATACCCGGAATAGCAGTGGATGACAAACCAAGCTCGGCCGTCATCTTCATCTGAAGATTTCTTTTGTGCGGCGGCAATAATCTCTTCTGCAGAAAGGGAACTTGTTGAATCGTTTTTAGTTTCAGGCGTATCGGTAGAATCAGCTTCTATGGGAAGAGGTTCCGCAGATTCTTCTTGCAGTTGATTATCTTCCAATTCATTCAATTCTTCGTTAACCATTTTTAACCTCTATCGGATGGTTTTATTCGAAATAAAACTATTAAGACAGGACCCAGGAAATTACTCGTGTGAATGCAAAGTCTAAAATGCCCAGAATTACACTCATTGCGATCATCACTACCACAACGATTTTGGTAAGCTTCCAGGCTTCCATAGGTGTTGGCCAGGTTACTTTGCGTAATTCGCCAATGGTTTCACGCCACCATTTGGTAATCGCGTTTGTTTTTTTTTCAGTTTTTTTCTTTGTATTAGGCATTTTTATCTCCCAGTTATGTTTAAAACGACGCCGGGTTTTGTGGCGTCGCTATTCTTTCTTAAGCAGGCCAGGAAGGAATCGAACCCACAACCTCCTGTTTTGGAGACAGGCGCTCTGCCAATTGAGCTACTGGCCTATTTTGCTATGTGCGGATGCGATGAAAAACAATATGCATCCGCACTTCAGTCTCCGAATTTACTTCGTCTCCTTGTGCAAAGTATGTTTTTTACAGCGGGAGCAATACTTTTTTAATTCTATCCGGCCGGGATCATTGCGCCGATTTTTTTCGGTTGTGTAGTTGCGCTCTTTACATTCCTCGCACTCTAAAGTGATAACCGGTCGTACACCTTTTTTTGAAGCCATACTAAATTTACCTCAGTACCGTTCTTCGCGGTCCTTTATTCAATAATATCAGTGATTCTACCAGCGCCAACAGTGAGGCCGCCTTCGCGGATAGCAAAGTCAGAGCCTTGTTCAAGGGCAACAGGGATGATCAGTTCAACGACCATGTTGACGTTATCGCCAGGCATGACCATTTCAACATCCTCTGGCAGAGTGATCGTACCAGTCACATCCATCGTGCGGATGTAGAACTGCGGGCGGTAGCCGGGGAAAAATGGCTTGTGGCGTCCACCTTCATCGCGCTTCAGCACATACACTTCCGCGTTGAACTTGGTGTGAGGAGTGATGCTCTTGGGCGCTGCGATAACCATGCCGCGTTCCACGTCAGTGCGTTCAACACCGCGCAGCAGCAAACCAGCATTGTCACCAGCCATACCTTCGTTCAAGATCTTGTGGAACATTTCCACGCCGGTGCAAACAGTGCTCATGCTCTTTTCGCGCATGCCAACGATCTCAACAGCTTCGCCAACCTTGATCTTTCCACGGTCAATTCGGCCGGTAACTACGGTGCCGCGCCCTTTGATGGAGAATACGTCCTCAACGGGCATCATGAAGGGCTTGTCCACATCACGGACTGCCTCTGGGAAGTAGGTGTCAATCGCATTCATTAGTTCTTTGATGCATGCGTATTCAGGCGCATCCGGGTCAGTGGATTCACTCTCCAGCGCTTTCAGCGCGCTGCCGCGAATGATGGGGATATCATCACCGGGGAATTTGTAGAAGACCAGCATTTCACGTAGTTCCATTTCAACCAATTCCAACAGCTCGGGATCATCCATCATGTCCACTTTGTTCAGAAACACCACGATATGAGGGACTTCAACCTGGCGGGCGAGCAAAACGTGCTCTTTGGTCTGGGGCATGGGGCCGTCAGGCGCTGCCACTACCAGAATCGCGCCGTCAATCTGCGCCGCACCGGTGATCATGTTCTTGATGTAGTCGCGATGTCCGGGCATATCCACGTGCGCGTAGTGGCGATTTTCGGTCTCATATTCCACGTGCGCAATGTTGATGGTAATGCCGCGGGCTTTCTCTTCCGGCGCGTTGTCAATTGTGTCAAACGCACGGTAATCTGCCAAGCCGCGTATATTACTGTATTTGGTGATGGCCGCTGTGAGCGTGGTCTTCCCGTGGTCAATGTGACCCATTGTTCCCACGTTCATATGTGGTTTTGTTCGTTCAAATATTTCTTTTGCCATAACAATCTCCTTATAATAACACTATTAATTAAAAAATTTCTTCCTAGTTTCTTCTGAAATTGGGGCATAGTGGGAAAATTCCATCGAAAACACACCACGCCCTTGTGTAGCAGACCTAAGTTCAGTTGCATATCCGAACATTTCGCCAAGCGGTAAACTGGCATTGATAGCTTTTGCATTACCGGGTTTTGGTTCCATGCTGCTGATTTCACCACGCCGCGCACTTAACTGTGCTAAAACATCACCTAAATACTCCTCCGGTAAAACAGCCTCAACATGCATAATGGGTTCTAACAAAACCGGCCTTCCTTTTTGAATACCCTCCCTAAAAGCAAATATCGCAGCCATTTTAAAAGCCATTTCGCTCGAATCGACTTCGTGGAATGAGCCATCGTAAAACGTCACCTTAATATCAGTAACTGGATACCCTGCCACAACACCAGATTCCGCGGCTTCTCTAACCCCATTTTCTACTGCTTTAAAGTACCCGGATGGAACAGCGCCACGCACAATTTTATTTTCAAATTGAATGCCCCCCCCCCCGCTTTAATGGTTCGATTGAAAAAACAACATGCGCAAATTGTCCATGGCCGCCAGTTTGTTTAGCGTATTTATATTCAACTTTCGGGATTTCCTTGGAGATTGTTTCCCGGTATGATATCCGTGGTTTTCCAACATTTGCCTTCACATTAAATTCTCGAAGCATTCGATCTACAATGATTTCTAAATGCAATTCACCCATTCCCGATATTAATGTTTGCCCTGTATTTTCATCAACACGGACCTTAAATGTTGGATCTTCTTCAGAAAGACGCTGTAGAGCTTTATCTAACCTATCATGGTCTGCAGTTGTTTTTGGTTCAATCGCGACAGATATTACAGGGTCTGGGAATGATATTCTCTCAAGCAATATCTGATTATGAGCAGAACAAACGGTATCACCAGTAGATACATTTTTCATACCCAAAACCGCACCAATATCTCCTGCGCTGATCTCATCAATATCCTCACGATGGTCTGCATAAACCCTTATCAGACGCCCTACGCGCTCTTTCTTCCCGGTAGAAACGTTGTAAGCCATCATTCCCTTGGTAATCTTCCCGGAATATATGCGGAAATAAGCCATTCGCCCCACATATGGATCCGAAACAATTTTAAACACTAGCGCTGCTAAAGGTGCATCTCCAGAAGTTTCTCTGACAATTTCTTTATCTGTTTTCAGGTCTATCCCGGTTACTGTAGGAATATCTAAAGGGGAAGGGAGATAATCCACAACTGCATCTAATAACAGTTGAACGCCCTTATTGCGCAAAGACGATCCACAAAAAACAGGTGTCGCAATACCCTGAATCACGGCTTTCCGCAGTGCCATTTTTAATTCTGGTATTGTAATTTCCTGGTTATCTAAAAATTTAACGATCAATGAATCGTCAAATTCAGCGATTATTTCAACCAATTGAGTATGTTTTTCAGCAGCAATATCAACAAGATCAGCGGGGATTTCTTCAATCTGTGGATCAGAACCAAGTTCATCTCTCCAATATACTGCCTTCATTTCAACCAAATCAACAACACCCGTAAAATCTGCTTCCATTCCGATTGGGATTTGTACTTGAATTGGGTTTGCTCCAAGTTTTTCCCTAATCGTTTTTAGGGAATAATCATATGATGCCCCTACCCTGTCTAATTTATTAATGAAACATATCCGCGGAACACGAAATTTATTTGCCTGTCTCCAGACAGTTTCGCTTTGCGGTTCAACCCCTTGAACACCATCGAATACAACCACACCACCATCGAGAACACTAAGAGAACGTTGAACTTCAGCCGTAAAGTCGATATGTCCTGGAGTATCAATAAGATTGATCTGATGATCCTTCCAGCTAGTAGTGATGGCTGCAGAAACAATAGTAATTCCCCGCTCCCGTTCCTGCTCCATCCAATCGGTAACAGTAGTTCCATCATCAACTGAACCAATTCGATGTGTTTTACCTGAATAAAATAAAATACGTTCAGTTGTGGTAGTTTTCCCAGCATCAATATGCGCGATAACTCCAATATTACGTATTCTTTCAAGAGGATATTCTCGCGTCATGCCGGTCCCTACCTAATTAAACGTATCTCTATCTTACTTATTGTTGTCTTAAAAACGGAAATGCGAGAAGGCCCTATTGGCTTCAGCCATTTTATGCGTTTCTTCTCGTTTTTTAATAGCTGACCCCTGGTTCTCTGCAGCGTCCATAATTTCGGCCGCAAGCTTCTCAGCAAAAGAACGACCTCCCCTGTTATGAGTAGAAGAAAGAATCCATCTGATAGCCAGGGTTAAGCGACGACGTGCATCTACTTCCATTGGGATCTGATAGGTTGCACCACCAACTCTGCGCGGCCTTACTTCCATGATAGGTCCGACGTTTTTAAATGCCGCTTCCAATACTTCAACTGGATCCTTTTTTGTTTTTTCTTGCACAATATCAAGCATACTGTAAACAATATGCGTAGCTGTGCTTTTCTTTCCTTTTTTTAGAATATGGTGAATCAATACCTGAACATTCACATTATTGTATTTCAGATCAGGTCCAACTACTCTTTTCTCAGGTTTAGTCCTTCGCATTCAAAACTCCAATATCTTATCTATAAGTGCAATTATTCTTTCTTTGGCTTCTTCGAGCCATACTTTGAACGCCCTTGTCCGCGGTCTGCCACACCGGTTGTATCCAATGTACCTCTGACGATATGATAACGAACACCGGGCAAATCTTTCACACGCCCACCACGAATCATTACCACTGAGTGTTCCTGTAATTGGTGGCCCTCCCCAGGAATATATGCTGTGACTTCTAGCTGGTTGGTGAGGCGGACACGTGCGATTTTCCTTAATGCGGAATTAGGTTTCTTAGGTGTCATTGTACGAACTACTGTGCAAACCCCACGCTTCTGTGGCGCGCCTTTCTGCTGGCGTACTCTGCGCTGTTTTTTAGAATTAAATGTATAAAGCAATGCGGGTGCTTTGCTTTTAACTTTTTTACTTTTTCGACCTTTTCGAATTAACTGATTGATAGTTGGCACTTCCAAGCCTCCAATTATTTACTTGTTTTCATTAAAACACGAAGATTGAGTATATCATAGGCGCATCCCCCCGTCAACGGTTTACTTGAATAGGTTATCAATATTCTTACCTAAACCTAATAACCCTGTATTAAGCTTGACGGGTTTTATTCTCTCTTCATCCTTCCCAAATCGAATTACATCACCTGTGTCCAGCTCCGCCTCAACCGCCAAACCTAAACTTTGAAGCTCTTTTACAAGAACCCTGAATGAAGCTGGCAAGCTCGGCTCTTCAATTGGTTCACCTTTAACTATCGATTCATATGAAGAAACACGGCCTTGTACATCATCTGATTTTATGGTCAGCATCTCTTGAAGTGTATAAGCGGCTCCATACGCTTCCAAAGCCCATACTTCCATTTCACCAAAACGTTGTCCACCAAACTGGGCTTTACCTCCCAATGGCTGTTGCGTAACAAGACTATAAGGGCCAGTGGATCGTGCGTGGATCTTGTCTTCCACCAGGTGATGTAACTTTAGGATTGTCATATAACCTACAGTTACCGGTTGGTTATATGCCTTTCCAGTTTTACCATCACGCAAAATTTGCTTTCCCAAAATCGGCAAAGGATCTCCTTTTTTAGCCATTAACTTGTCTGCTTTCACACGTATCTTTTCATCAACTATCTTTTCTGGATTTTTACCGTGCTTTCCCAACCAAATTTTTAGACAAACCAGAACAGCTTTTTTGTCCATTTCATCAGGATCACCTTCTAAATCTTGTTGATTTCCAAAAGCAAGAAGTTTCTCTGGGTTATATCCTTTTTCACGCAGCCATTCAATTAGCGTAATCTGACGGGCATAGTTAGAGTCTGTCGAGAATTTATACACATCATACCCTTTTTCACCCAGCCAATTCTCAAGGTAAAGTAAACGAACCTCTTCATCATCCTTGATCATCTCAGGATCATAACCTTGCTCTCGAATCCAATCCCAAGCAACTTCGCCAATGTCCTTCCACGCCTCATCGATCATCCATGCGCGCGCCAGTTCGGCTTCAATCTCGCTTTCGGATGCTCCATCAAAGACCGGTGTAATTGCGCGGAATCCAAGTCTGGTTGCCGCCCAACCTAAATGTGTTTCTAAAACCTGACCGATGTTCATCCGCCCAGGAACCCCCAAAGGATTTAATATAATATCAACAGCCGTGCCATCTTGTAACATTGGCATATCTTCCACCGGTACAACACGGGAAACCACACCTTTGTTTCCGTGTCTACCGGCCATCTTATCGCCGGCAGTTAATTTCCGTAGTTGTGCGATAGAAACTCGAACCATCTTCTCAACACCCGCCGAAAGATCATTGTTTTCTTCACGCGTGAAGACTTTCACATCAACTATTTTTCCGCGTTCTCCATGCGGCATGCGCAGAGATGTGTCTTTCACATCACGTGATTTCTCGCCAAAAATTGCCCGCAGTAAACGCTCTTCAGGGGTTAGCTCTTTTTCACCCTTAGGGGTTATTTTCCCTACCAAAATGTCGTTGGGGCCAACTTCAGCACCTATTCGAATGATCCCATCTCCATCCAAATCCTTGATCGCATCTTCGCCAACATTTGGAATATCTCGTGTGATCTCTTCTGCACCTAATTTGGTGTCCCGTGCTTCAACCTCATGTTTTTCAACATGAACAGAAGTGAAACGGTCTTGCTGAACCAGTCGTTCAGAAATTATGATAGCATCTTCGAAATTTCCACCCTCCCAAGAAACAAACGCAATCAACACATTCTGCCCAAGCGCAAGATCTCCTCCAACTGTCGAGGATGAATCCGCAATCACATCCCCACTCTTTATGCGCTGACCTTTTCGAACAATAGGTCGCTGGTCAATGCATGTACTTTGATTGGACCGTCTATATTTTTTTAAGAGATATTCTTTGTTGCCATTTGGTGTTTTTACGGTAATCTGATTTCCTGTTACCGAGATAATTTCACCATCCTCCTCGGCTGTAACCACTTGACCCGAATCCTTAGCCGCGTATCTTTCCAAACCAGTTGAAACAGCTGGCAAATCAGGCACGACTAATGGAACAGCCTGCGCCATCATATTCGATCCCATCAACGCGCGATTTGCGTCATCATGTTCGAGAAATGGGATCAAAGAAGCGCTGATCCCGACAACCTGGTGAGGTGACACATCAATATAATCAATCTTTAAAGGAGAACTTGTAATAAAATCAGCCTGATAGCGTGATGATACATATTCTTTAACAAATTCTAGATTTTCGTCAATTGCTGTGTTCACCTGGGCAATATTTTGTTGATCTTCTTTATCTGCGGAAAGATATTCCACATCATCTGACACAAATGGATTAATTTGAATAAAATCTAAATCTTTCTTTAGTTTTTTTATTACCTTGAATGAATCCGCCGAAATTCTTTCTCCCGACTTTAGTATTTTCTTCCCGCCTCCATCCACCACATCTTCCCGAACCATTCGCCCAACTAACCGCTTATCCGTTGGTTTTAATTGGTTATACACCTTTCGGTAAGGAGTCTCAAGAAAACCAAATTCATTAACTCGGGCAAATGATGCTAAACGGCCAATCAAACCAATATTTGGCCCTTCAGGTGTTTCGATAGGACAAATACGGCCGTAGTGGGAATTGTGTACGTCGCGCACATCAAATCCGGCACGTTCACGGCGCAAACCGCCAGGTCCCAACGCAGATACTGTACGTTTGTGTCGGAGCTCTGAAAGTGGGTTTGTCTGATCCATAAATTGTGATAATTGGCTAGAGCCAAAGAATTCTCGCAATGAAGAGACAAGAGGGCGAATGTTGATTAAACTAACCGGTGATACTTGGTCCTGATCACGGATAGACATTCTTTCCTTAATAACCCGTTCCATACGGCGCATGCCGATTCGCAGTTTATTTTGAATTAATTCTCCTACTGTTTTTATCCGACGGTTACCTAAGTGGTCAATATCATCCTTTTCTTGCTCCTGATTATTGATCATAATCATTCGCCGGATAATGTGCACAATATCCCATTTAGTAATCGTTCGATGTGAAATCGGGATTTTCCCCATAAGACCCAATTTCTGATTAAGTTTATATCTGCCTACACGCGCCAGATCATAACGGCGTTGATCAAAGAGCTGCTGCAGAAGGAATTCGCGAGCATTTTCAAGAGTTGCCGGATCACCTGGACGCATTTTCTTAAAAAATTCAAGCAGTGCCGCTTCAGCGACTGTTCTTCCGCGCGAAAGATTCCATTCGGGTTCTTGTCGAATTGACAACGGAATAAAAGCCCGATCTGGATTCTTATCAACATCCCGAAATAATTCGATTAGCTCCTGATCCGAACCAGTTTTAAATGGAGTATCTGTCATCCCATCATCTATTGCTGCAAGAGCACGTAAAAATACGGTAATCGGAACCGTTCGTTTGCGGTTAAATTTCAGAATAATATAATCGTTTTTGCGTGTTTCAAATTCCATCCACGCACCCCGATCTGGAATAAGCTTAGCTGTTGCTAATTTTCTGCCAGTTGCGCGATTTACCGGTGCACTAAAATAAACACCTGGCGATCGGATGAGTTGGGAAACCACAACACGCTCAGTACCATTAATGACAAAAGTCCCCTTATCAGTCATTTCAGGAAAATCACCGAGAAAAATATCTTGCTTGATTGGCTCAGGTATTTCTGGCCCCGCCAAGAGAACAGACACATATAGAGGAGAAGAATAGGTAAGATCACGTTCAATACACTCTTCAATCGAATTCTTCGGTTCTTCAAACCAATACCTGAGATCAAAACCCTCAACCTCAGGAGATTTGCTTGGGAAATATAACTTTATCCCCTTGGTATAAGATTCGATCGGTGAGATCTCAGTAAAAAGATTAGATAAATTTTCTTCTTTTAGTCTTTTGAATGAGTCTTTTTGAATTTCGATTAAATTAGGTATTTCTAAAATAGAATGAATGCGAGCGTACGACTTCACCGGCATAACAGAATTCATTTACTTCTCCTAGATAATAGGCCACTTGTAAACACAGATACTTGACAATCTAATATTGTAACAATATTAATTCCTTCGGTCAAGATTAATAATCACCCGATATTTAATTCACCCTCCCCCAAATATACGTAATTTAAGATATAGTAATATCGTTTATTGTTACTTTTTTATACTAATAATAGATGCATCAAATGAAAAAACAAGCCGTGATTTGATACTGGAGAATCTAGCCAATGCATAATTTTTTAGAAGAACCTATTGAAAATTTATTTAAACGTATCAAAATAAGGGATATTATCATTGCATCGGTCATAATTCTTGCAATCCTATCAAGAATTATTGGACTTGGTGATCGTGTCATGAGCCATGATGAAGTCAATCATGTCGTTCCCGCCTTTGATCTCTTCTCGGGACGTGGATATCGCCATGACCCAATTACGCATGGTCCTTTACAATTCCATTTTATGGCATTGGCATATTTCCTCTTTGGGGACAATGATTTCACCTCGCGCCTTCCTCATGCGCTCTTCAGTATAGCTACGATAGTATTTGTGTTAACCTATTTTCGGAGATACTTAGGAAAATTCGGGTCAATTGCGGCTGGGATCCTCTTCACAATCTCACCTTTCATGCTCTTTTATGGGCGTTATGCGCGCAACGATGCAATCTGTGTTTTCCTGGGCATTACAGCTATTTATGGATTGCTGCGCTTTTTTGAATCTAACGAGATCAAATATCTCTACTATTTCACTGCAATGATGGCATTGAATTTCACCACTAAAGAAACTGCTTACATTTTAACCGCTCAGTTTCTGGTTTTTCTGTTGATTTTGTTCGTCCGAGATGTTTTATTAATCAAATGGGCAAACAAGAGGGGTAAAATGCGCATGATCCTTGTGAACATTTTATTAATCGCTGGAATTTGTACGGCGATTATTGCCTCTGTGCTTCTTTTCAGATCATCTTATTTAAAACCTCAAAACGTTGATTTGACTGCACTTATAAATAGCCAAGGGCCAATAAAATTAGATGAGATAGTCGGTTTCATCTGGCCCCTTCTCGTTTTCGCTGGCCCCGGATTAATTCCTCTGGCACTCGGTATCTTCCTCCTAATTTTCCTGAGAAAACATTTAAGCTGGAATCTCCTGCAGGGCTCTCGGTCGTTCAATATGCTGATCCTTCTCGGCACTTTAGTTCTTCCACTGCTCGCACCTTTTCTTGTTCGTTTTTCCGGAATGGATCCATCAGCTTATTCTGACCCATTTACTTTGTTGACAAATTATATTTTCATTGGTTTCTTCTTTCTACTTTCATATATGATTGGTTCCCTTTGGAATCAAGATCATTGGTGGAAACTTGCCCTCACCTTCTTTAGTATTTATGCAATATTTTATACAACTTTTTTTACTAATAATGTGGGATTGTTAACAGGTATGGTGGGCTCTCTGGGCCATTGGCTAAATCAGCAATCCGTTCAACGTGGCGGGCAACCCGCCTATTATTATGCGTTTATCCTTATTCCAATATATGAATTTTTGTCTGTATTTGGAACAATCCTCGCATTTTATTTCGGTATTAAACAAAAATCTTTTTGGACCATCCACTCAGACCTCAGTGGCCACACGCAACCCGGAAAACCAGGCATAGA
>Ga0255393_10006_pt1 | contig 41554 bp, 41 predicted proteins | sample ANMaggSeSYBR01C8_FD_182122 | JGI IMG/M metagenome (GOLD analysis project Ga0255393, IMG submission 182122) | Sediment cell enrichment communities from methane seep in Santa Monica Basin, California, United Staets - ANME aggregate JGI... | ecosystem: Environmental > Aquatic > Marine > Cold seeps >... | reverse complement strand
AAACCAACCAAAGGGAGATATTCTTTTGAATATCAGGTTTTTATCTCACCTATTTGCTTAGAAAAAAATTTGGGTTCCTAGCGGATATCAGGAATTAGTCGATATCCGCTAGTGATTTTACCAAATCAACTATTAAGTTAAAATTTTCCTAATCGCCTCACTTTGTAGTCCATAGATAAAGATTTTAAGCTCTATTCTCCCAAATTCTTATTCAGCAAAATCTGGAAACACGTAAATTATTAATCCTATCAACCCACCATCGTTTTCTAATTCGTAAATAATCCCTGATGAAGTAAATCCTTGTTCCCTATAATCCGAAGCTGCAATTGCATCATCTAAATTTTTATTTACCCATGTTTGAATTTCGCTAGAATTATTCAGCAGTTTTGTAAATTTAGGGAAAAAATCAACTAAGAATTCTAATTGGGCTTTTTTGTTAATATCAGAAGCATATTTAATGGAATAAGCATTTACCGAATCTGATGTCTTTCCTGTTATTACAGCATAAGCTGAGTAATCATCAGCTCCAAACAGAGTACATTCATGAAAATATGAGCCATCTTCATTGATTTCTTGTGATTCCAAATCACCACAATCAAAACCATTTTTTGTCAAGACATTAAACATATCTTTAAACGACACATTTGGAATTTCTTCAAGCCGGGGAATTGAATCAGCACTTACTGTTGAATCATTCAAAGCCACATTTTCATTTATATTGGCATTTGTTGTCGTTTCTGCCCTTGGTAATTGAATTTCGCTCTTTGTACTTGCTAATACCCCCAAAATCATAAATAGAAGTATGATGATCGCAACGATTATGGCAATACTGTTCAATACAATACTAATGATTGATAGTACTTTTGCTAATTTGTCTTTTCCGCTAAATTTCATGGATCGAATTGCAAAGAATAGGCTGACGGGAAGCAGAATGGCACTCACCCCAAGAGTTAGCCATGTAAAAAAGACAAACATAATAGTTGAAATACTCATTACCAGCGATTTGGTCTTGGCGCTATCTTCCTTATTTTTATCTATTTTTGAATGTTGTACTGCTGGTTCACTTGTAAGTTTTCTATTACAGAACCTACACACGATTGCGTCATCTTGAATCATTTCAGCACAATATGGGCATTTTTTCATAACTCGTCCTCCTCTTATATGGCCTAATTTCAAGTATATAGCCAAATCATTATATAAATAAAATAAAAATGTTTTCTATATGAGTAATTTTGTCAAAACTACGACCAACTTTTATTTAATTGATTTATTTTTCATTTAATTTTTTTCTAAATATGAAAGTAATTCTTTATAAATCTTGTGAAATTTTTCTTTTTCAGAATTAGGCTTATAAACAAATTTAAGAAATAAAAAGAAAAAAAGCACCATGCAACCCAGCAACTCTTGCATGTAGGTTCAAATGGCTGCCAAAAAATAATCTAGCCGGTTTTGACATGGATCCCCACCCAAACAACGCTTAGATCACGTGACTTTGTTTTAAATTGCAATGTTTTTAAAGATATTGGACCAGGAATTTCCCCATTTGCGACAATTGTCTCCCGCACTTCTTTAATACATTCTTGTAATAAAGGTGGTATATCATCTGTTGGTTTGTAATCTCCCATATAAAATGCTTTTTCATCCGCCCGTTGTACTCTGAGTGCGGCTTTTGGGGAAAGCGTGTAATTACTTGGCAAACCCAATTGATGGGCCGTAGTAATTATCTCATCAGTAATTTTACGTTTATCCATTTTATACCCTTGTGGAAAGTGTCCTTCAAAAATCACTGCCATTGCAATAATTTCATTTTTCTTAAATAACATTCTCATCCTCCTGCAATAATCTAACCCAATCACTTAAGTATATCTAATATACAGTGTGTTTTAGGACTAGATAAAAACTCTGCTCCGCAGGTGAGAGAAAATCATCTCGGAGAAGATAAGGGTATTTATGTTGCCCGTTGACCTCCCATTTCAGATAGGGCGGCGGTAAGAAATCAAATAGACTTTATTGAATAGAAAAATGCGGTTTTAATAAAAAAGCTCCTCGATCTGGACTCGAACCAGAAACCTAGCAGAAGGAAGCTTTATTCTTGTAGGATGACATTTTTATATTAAGGCTCGAGATCAAACAGATCAAAGCAAGATTCCATATAGGCGACATTATGTGGCTGATAATTTAATGATTTTAATCTTGCATTAAAAGCGGTAGAAGAATTTTCTACGATTTACAGGTCAATTACTCAGTGAATGAAACAGTTATTGGCTCAGAATCATAAATATCATCCCAGCTTTCAAAATTGAAAATGTGGAAAGAAAACTCTAATATTTCGAAGTTTTCGATACTATTATCAGTAAGGTCGCTTTCCATAAACCTGATTGCACTATATGCTTTTTTGCCTGATAATACATCGCATGAGAAAATTGGGTCAATCATAAAGCCGTTAACCGACATATCTCTAATTTGAATTGTAGCATCCTGGTCACCATTATTTTCAATATAAACATTTAGGTCTGTACCAAAAATACTGTCCTCTTGGGTCAATTTTTTGATTACAATTTTTATTCCTTTTTGTTCGAGTGCAACAAAACCACTATCATCATAATCTTGAATAAAAGATGGACTTGCGGAAGTGGTTATATTGATTGTCTCCGAATCCAAAATTTCATCCCAAGATTCCGAATCAAATATATGAAAAACAAATTCAATATCCTTAATCGTTTTTATATCTGCAGTTTTGAGATTTGATGACATAAAAGTTATTGTCTCGTTTGCCTTCTTTCCTGGTAATACATCACTTGAAAATATTGTATCGATCATTACGTCATTAACAGTAGATTTTCGTGTCTGGACAGTAATAGATTTATTACTATTATTTTCTATGAGGATGTTTAAACCAGGTCCAAAAAGGTCGTCTAAGGTTATCGATTTTAATGTGATCGTAATTCCTTCTTTATCGAACAACATTCGCTCACTAACTGAAACTGAAATATCTGATGAATTAGTGGGCTTGTTATCAACAATTGCTTCGCTGTTAGAAATTTCGTCTTGTATAACATCACCATCGCTAATTTCCACGCTTGATGCAACCTCGTCTATTACATTATTCGATGATGAACAAGCAATAACTGTCAGTAGAATCAAGCACAATATCAATTTAATATTCTTTTTAGTCATGTCTCTTTTCCTCCTTTTATTCATCCCCACCTACCCTTTGCTGTGGCCAAAATAAATTATTTATATTTTATAATTGTATACCAATTTGATTATCTTTTGATAAGGTAGCTTATCGAAACCACAACCTCACGGATATTGAATTGTTCCCAGTTAGGATATAAATTATCATTCTAATGTGTAAGCAAGAACTACAATCCTAGCGGAACGAGATTCGAATCTATATAATACACATTTCCAATAAGACGGACGTATTCATTATGGACAAGCTCATTCAAAGACCCAAGAAGATTACAAAGCAGTAAGTCAGAATGTCATGCATTCTACGACCGGGATAACGGATAAGTTTTATTCAAATATGGATGATTAAGAAAAGAAAATCAAAATAGATTCAATGTTCAAAGTTGAAAAGGGAACTGAAAATTATTCAAATGAGTATGAGCTATTTCTTGAGTTTTTAGCGTGGAAAAATGAAAGAAATATATGATACTAATAAATTCCTTTAAAAAAATACGCTAGCAAAAAGCTCCTGAAAGTCAAACTTGCTAGAACGAACCAAAAGCAAACCAAAGAAATATTGAAACAATCCCTAGGAGAAAGACTATCAAGCTTATCGTAGCGAAACGCTTTGATTCTTTACCCTTAATAATAAATGCAGCTATCATTAAAACAATACCAAGTAATCCAAATAACATGGTGGACCAGATCATTATATAACCTGCATTGCCATAACCACCTGGTCCCCACATCAATAAAATTATAATAAAACTAAACAATATCATTGACGCGAGTGCTAAATACCCCACTACTGGGGTTTTTTCCCCAGTCTCTTTGAAATCCACCTCAGTTTTTATATCATTTTCTGATGACGATTCACCAATAGGCATCTCCTTCCCACAATAACGACATACCTTTGCCTCAGCTTGAATTTTTTCTGCACAAAAAGGGCACTTCTTTTTCATCATTACTCCTTGTTGACTCACTTCACTCTTAAAGTTTTATTCTACCAGAACATCTTTTTTTGAAGTAATAAGAAACTAAAGAAGTCTAATAATACCTGTTCCAAAAAGGGGGTTTTTTAAGAAAAAAGCTCCTCGATCTGGACTCGAACCAGAAACCTAGCGGTTAACAGCCGCTTGCTCTGCCAATTGAGCTATCGAGGAAAGCGCAGATATTATAGAATCGCTTATATGCCTTGTCAAGGATAGAAAGCCGGAAGTTTCCTTCTTGTGTTCCATCATTATGACTATTGTCGTTGTAAAAAAGGATATTCTGTGCTATCCTCTTTTGCTAGAAATAAATAATTGTTGAAAGGATATAAATCGATGACCTATGTAATTTCTGATGAATGCATTGTTTGCGGTTCCTGTGAAGTAGAATGTCCAGAAAACGCCATTGCAATGGGTGACGAAATCTACGTAATTGATCCCGAAAAGTGCAAAGACCACGCAGCCTGCGTAGAAGTTTGCCCCGTAGACGCCATCTCAAAAGTAGAATAATTTTAATTTACTCAAAAAAAGAGCCTGAGCAAAACGGCTCTTTTTTATTTAAACTTAAAGAAATACTATAATTAATGTAAGCCAATTCTAATAAACATGAAAAAATTTATCACGATAGCAGGCAATATAGGTGCAGGCAAATCTTCATTAGTGCATATGCTGAGCAGTCGGCTCGGGTGGAAGCCGTTCTTCGAGCCGGTAGCTAACAACCCCTATCTGGCAGACTTTTACGAGGACATGAAAGCATGGGGTTTCCATTCCCAGATTTTCTTCCTTAGCCACCGGCTGCGGGTTTATAGAGAATTGGACGACTGCCGGTCTTCTGTAATTCTTGATCGCAGCTTATACGAAGACGCCGAAATATTTGCCCATAATCTTTTCACCAAAGGTATCATGAGTCAGAGAGATTATGAAACGTATGAAGCGCTGTATCGCTCTTTAATAAGCTTCCTGCCTGCTCCAGACCTGATGATATATCTGAGAGCCTCAGTAAGCACTCTTTCTGGAAGAATAAAAAAAAGAGGCCGCGATTTTGAGCAGACAATTAAATCGGATTATCTCAACCAATTGAATCAGGCGTATGAAGCATGGATCTCAAGATTTTCATTATGCCCTGTTTTAACTATCCCAACAGATAACCTGGATTTTGTTTCCATGCCTGATCATATGGACCTTATTGTAAGAAAGGTTGATGAAAAGATTTCAGGAAAAGAAGAAGTTGTATTCTTACCAGAAGAATATTCAACATAAACCATCCGTCTTCGCGGAAAAGCAAGTGTTCTATTTAATATCTATGACAAACCTGATCGCCGTGCGAACTTTCCCGTCAATTTCTACGTTGACAAATTCTGGGGTAAAAACAACGTCGATCCCGTCCTGCGCAAGAAAATTCTTGGCTAATACCATTGCCTTAACCGCCTGATTAACTGCTCCTGCGCCAATCGCCTGAACTTCGGCGTGCTTCATGTCCCTGAAAATTCCTGCAATGGCTCCTGCAACTGCTGCCGTGCGGGAAACGGCTTTTACTTTGATAACATCCATTGTTTCCCTCCTGCCAACCTCATTGTTATATAGATTATTCGTTGGCCGCAATTTAATAACCTGTATACACATATTACAAAATTATCGAGGGGGATACAAGTACAAATTATCCACAAATTAGTTTTTTTTAAGGATATAGTAATAGTAGTAGGGGGTGTGCAAATGTGGATAAAATCGTTAAAGTATTGAAAATTACACTATATAGAGGTACTTTTTACTCTCTTTCTCCACATCTTCCGAATATTCAGAAAAAATTCAATGTTGTTAATTGTGGAAAACCAGGAATAAAAACGGAGAAAAAACTCGTTGCTGGTAATTTCTAGTCTTTATCACAGCGCACTTTCTTTATAATAGAAAATATTTTCCAGCTTATCCACATTATGGTGAAGTTATACACAGCTTTTAGCAAGTTATCCACAAAGCATATCCACAGCATGTGTGGATAAATTAAATCCCCGCTGCTGCCTGCCACCCTTCAATTGATTCTTCGACGGCGTCTAGAAACTGGTCCAATCCGGTCAGTCTTTCTGAAAGACTATCCGCGTCAAGCATCAATTGGGCAAGCAAATCCTCATAGCCCGCCTGGCTGGAGTTGTTTCTTGGCAAACAGGAAGCCATAAGCGACCACGTCCAAAGCAGCAGCCATACGGCTGCCTGACTGTGCTCGTCTTTTAATCCTAATATGGCTTTTTCATAATATGAACGCCGGCAGCTTGAGTAGGAAAGAGACTGGCTGTCTGTTTGCTGAAGTGAGGAGAAGGCAGTATTCCAATTCCCCAACCAAATATCCCAATCAGGCTCGATCGATTCTGTCGGTACGATAAGATCGACAAGCCCGCCTACCAACCCGGGCATATTGATTCCTTGGGCGGCTTGTGGAAAGTCAATTAAAAAGCGGCGATCTGTCAGCGGGACGGACGTTAGGCAGGCAACGGCGTTTGCGGCGTTCTTGATTATTTTCAAATAAGAGTGTAAAAAATCTTGGTGATTATTATTTTGCTTGTTAATAAGAGCGATCCAATCCCGCCGCGCTGATTCAATAAATGGTTTTGACCGCAGGATGGTGTTCATTGGTTGAAAGAAATGAGCAAAAACGCCAGATCGCACGTATTCAAACCAGTGATTGGTGTCGTGAAGCACGATTGGGTAATGGCACAAGAACGATCCTACCCACGCATCTGAACGAAGCTTTCGCGGATGGCTGAAAAAGGATTGCGAAAAGTGAGCGATGTCAAGGTGAAAGTCATCCGTGATGGGAATGATCTCTCTTCGATGAGGGGCTTCGAGAGAATGAACATAAATAAGATCTATATCGGTTGTCCCGCCGATTAATGGATCTTCGCGGATGATAGACCCGGTTAAATAGGCGCACACAAGATCGTTACTGTCAAAAATCCTTCTTTTTACAGTGTCTTTTGCTGTGGATAAAAGTAAGTCTCGTGTGATGCGCATATGTTGTTTTTCTTTGTGCTATCTAAATTTTACACGGTTATTTCACTTTGCTTCGCCTTTTCCGAGGATTGGGAGTTCTGGTTGAAAGGGCGGCATATTCATCCGCTGTCGGATGCGATTCTCGACCCAATGGAGATCGTCTTCGTTGTGAACAAAATCCAGCTCGTTTGAATCTATTATAAGAACCCTGTTTTTGTTTTCTGCCCGCAGAAAAAACTCATCGTAGGTGGCGTTAACCAGAGCTATGTAGTCGCGTTCCATTGAACGCTCAAAGGAACGGTCGCGCAGTGTGATGCGGTGCATTAGGGTATCAGTGGTTGCCCTCAAATATACGATCAGGTCTGGGGAGGGTATTTTTTCAGATAATACAGTGTGTAACTGCCCATACATCTCAAGCTCGTCACCATCCAATGTTATTTTGGCAAATAGTGCATCCTTGTCAAACGTATAATCGCTAATCAGGATTTTCTTTTCCTCCGCCATCAACTTTGGAACACTTCGCCGCTGTTGATAATAGCGGCTTAATAAGAAGAACATCTGAGTTTGAAAGGCGTAACGCGCTCGATCCTCATAGAATTTTGACAAAAACGGATTTTCCTCAAATATCTCCAGCAGGGTATTGGATTCAAAAGGGATTTGTAACAACCTGGCCAAGCTTGTTTTTCCAACCCCGATCACCCCTTCAATCGCAATGTACATTAACCCTCCAGCATAGTAAACTTTGCTTGACTTTCCGAAAAATCTATCTAAACTAAAATATATCATATTTACTTATTAAGAAAAGAGAGGGAATAATGCCAGGTTTAAATCGTGTACAGATCATTGGGCGGTTGGGAAAAGACCCGCTTGAAAAAACAACCAGGAAGGGCACAAAATTTACTGTTTTCACTGTTGCAGTGGATCGGCAGTGGAAAGGTAAGGACGGAGTTGTTCATAAAGAGGCGGATTGGTTCAATGTTGAGGTCTGGGGGCGGCTGGGGGAGATTTGCTTTGAATATCTTATAAAAGGGCGTTTGGTTTTCCTTGAGGGGCGCTTACGCACGGACCGCTATGAAAAAGACGGGGAAGTTAAATATTTCACAAAGGTGATTGCGCGCCAGATGCAGATGCTTGATTATCAATCTAAAGACGATAAAGAGCCAGCTAACATTGAACTTGAAGAGAAAAATATTGAAGAAGAATAAACCCTGTTGAAGGTTAAAACAGCTCGCTATAAAAACGAGCTGTTAGTAGTATAAAAAAGCATATTGGATTAAGATAATTCTTCGAGTTGTCTAACTAAGCCCTCCACTACATCAAAGCCGCCCTGCCAGAAGGACGCCTGGCGGATATCAATTCCTGATTCTGAAAGGACATCCATGGGTGCTCTTGATCCGCCTGTGGATAAGATGTTGATATAACCAGGTTTGAAGGACTCTCCCTCCTCTTTGTATTGCTTATATAGCGAAAGTACCAGGAGTTTTCCAAACGCGTACGCATAAACATAAAATGGGACATGATAAATATGGGGAATAGACACCCACTCCCACCTAAATTCTTCTCCGATTTCCAAAGCGTTCCCGAATTGAGTTTTTAGATTATCGAAATATGCTTCGGAAAGTTCGTTCACAGAAGCCCCCTCTCCAGTCATCTTGTGTGCGGTTTTTTCAAATAACGCGAAGAATGCCTGGCGCATGATGGTCGCATATGAGTCGTCTACTTGCCTGAAAAGCAAATCACGTCGAGCCCCTGCGTCTTTTTCCTTTTCTAATAATCGGTCAACCAGCATCATTTCCCCAAAGGTTGAAGCTGTCTCGGCCAAAGGCAAGCAAGCGTGTTGAGTAAAAATGCTGTGCTCGCTGGCTAGCAGCGAGTGGATCGCGTGTCCAAGCTCGTGTGCTAAAGTTGCCACATCGTCCGAATGGCCTTGATAATTAACCATTACCCATGGGGTTAATTCAGGGTTGATGGTAGCGCAAAATGCGCCGGATCGTTTGCCCTTACGCACCTGGCTGTCCACGTGGTTTTCATTCATAATACGCGTGGCCATCTGGGCGAAGCGCGGATCAAATTGTTCGAAAGAATCTAGGACAAGCTCAACTGCTGTCTCAAACGCATACTCTTTATTGGACTGTGTGACAGGAGCGTAAACGTCATATCTGCGAAGCTTATCCACACCTAATAAGCGGGCTTTTAAGGCAAAGAAACGATGAAAAACGCTGGCGTTTTTCTGGCAGACACCAAGAAGTGTGTCAATAACAGCATCAGGGATGTCGTTGTGAAGGTTTCGCGCGGAAATCGGCGTCTTATAGCCGCGCAGGTTTATCAATTCGTTTCGCCAGTCCCGAACCCGGGTTTGATACATTTGCCCAAGAATAGGCCCATCCTCGCCATATACTCGGTACAATTCCTGGTAAGCGCGTGCCCGCAGATCAGCATCAGGCATACGCACAAACGTCATTAACTCGCCGCGAGTAAGCTCTCTGTCTTCTCCATCAACGTTGATGTTATATGTATAGCGGTTGGTGAAAGCGTCATATAGGGTGATGAGGGCATTGCTCCCGGTTACATCTTTAATGTTGACAATCTTTTCTTCGGGCTCGGTAAGTGTGTATGGTTTGAAATGCCGCATTTCTTCCAACCAATAAAAGTAGTCACCGGTACCTTTCATTAGATGTTTTGCGGTTTTATTATCAAGGGATTTCCACCAGATACTGAAGAAAAGTACCCGGTTAGATACTTCTGCTGATAGTTGTTCAATTTTTGCCACCATCGCTTGGGCAGATTGATTTTGTGTGTCCTCGGTGAACCAAAGTTCAGCAAATCCTCCGATGCGCTGAACTAGCTTTGTGATCTCTTCCAGTTCCCGGATAATTTTTATGAATATTTCAGAAGGGAGTGTGTCTTTAAGTTTATCTCGGTGGGATTCAAATCTTGTGACTAATTCTTCCAGAGAGGTAAAGGCATATTCAAGTTCTTTTGAATCATTGGAGGGAAATAAGTCGTTCAGGCTCCATCGGGTTTGTTCATGCGGATTGCGGTCTTTTGTCATTTATGTCCCTTTGCTATTTTTAAAAATATTTTTATTAATTATCAATTATCTAAAGAACAAAACCTGATTATACTTTAGCTGAATATCAACACTTTTTTTTATTCTTATGGAGCGTGTTCAAAAAAGGGCAAAAGTTTGTCATGTAAACAGCCATTTGACGCAATTATGTCATAGGGTGGACGCATGTAACTTGAGTCTCCGTGAATAGTGGTTACTACCCCTCCTGCCTCTTCGACAATTAGAGTTCCGGCGGCGATATCCCATGAGCTTATATCAATTTCCCAATAGCCATCTAATCTCCCCGCGGCGACATATACCAGGTCAAGTGCTGCAGATCCCAGCCTGCGAACAGTATGAACTTCACGAACGATATTTGCAAAATGATCCAGGTTGTTGTTTTTTTTATGGATGTCATAGGGGAATCCAGTGACCAGCATGGCATTTAGTAATTCATCTGTGGTGCTGACGTGAATAGCTTTTCCGTTGAGCCATGAACCACTACCCCTTTCAGCATGAAAGCATTCATCCCGCAGCGGATCATATACACACGCTAACCGCATTTCGCCATCTTCAGCGTAAGCAATCGACACCGAAAACATTGGCAGCCCCCTTGCGTAGTTAGAAGTACCATCGACAGGGTCAATAAACCAGCGATTCTTCTTATCTCCGTCGAGTTTTCCGCTCTCTTCAGCAATGATCGAATGGCCTGGAAAGGCTCCTCTAATCCTTTGGACGATATAATCTTCCGCCTTGCGGTCGATCTCCGTGACCATATCAATGGGTCCTTTAAACTTAATGCTGTGTTCTTTCCCGTAACCAGCGCGCAGGATTTCTCCTGCGCCTTTTGCGAGGTTGATGATGAATTCTTGAGAGGGTTCCATTTTTTGCAATTCGTCTCCTGAAATTTTTATTTATTTGTTTTCATTTCATCCGCAAGTTCTTCAAAGAACCCATTTAGGTATATCTGACGGTGCTCTGCGATCTTCTTTGCGGTTTCTGTAAGAAGAACCCCGCTTATTTTTTTTAGTTTGAACACATACTCATGATACGCGCTGTGGGGTTCTCCCACCTCTTTTTTTCCGGATCTCATGAATTCTTTAGAAGGATCAGCGAAAGCCGGTTGTTTTACCTGGAAAGCGTATGCTAACGCGCGCGTGACGCCAATTGCGCCAATTACATCCAATTTGTCAGCGTCAAACAGAACTTTTGCCTCAATGGTTTGCGGCCGTTCGTCTTCCCGGAAGCGGTGTGCGCGAATGCAGTGCTGGACAGCGCAGATTTTGCTTGGCTCCCAGTTCTCCTTAAGAAGAATTGTTTCAGCAAATTCTGCGGAACGCAGATGATGGTCGTTGCGGTTTCCCTCGCCGGGATGGCTGCCGCTTGCATCGTGAAGAAGTGCGGCGGCCAGCAAAATTTTCATGTCGGTTCCTTCAAGAGGACCGATTTTTTCGCAAAGCCGATAAACTCGTTCAATATGATCAAAACCATGCACGGCGTCAAACCCTGGATACCATGCACGCGCATTTTCTAAAGTTAACATAAGTTTCTTAAAGCGTATTTTTTCCCTTTCTTGATGATTGTTGCAACCAGATTATTGCCAAATCGATAAGGTATCTGCCTGTAATCATTAACAGACAAGATGATCAGATCAGCTTGTTTTCCAGGTTCAACAGAACCAATGTTTTCTTGCTGCCCAATGGCAGCCGCGGCATTGATCGTTGATGCGGCAATCGACTGCGCTGGCGTTAACCCCATAAAACGGCATGCCAATGCCATTGTAAACTGCATATTCCCGCACCAGGCAGTTCCTGGATTTAGATCGGATGCAAGCGCGAAAACGCATCCTGCTTCGATCATTGCTTGTGCTGGTGAATACTCACTTTCAGCCAATCCGAAAGGAGTGCAGGGAAGTGATACAGCGATAGTGCTGCTCCTTGCCAACGCTTTTATATCTTTCAATGATGTTTTCACCAGGTGATCTGCGGAAACCGCATCTAATTCTGCGGCAAGTGATGCACCGCCAAGGTTCTCAAATTCATCAGCGTGGATTTTTAAAGGGAACCCAAGCTGTTTAGCGGATTCCAGAATCCGGCGTGTTTGAGGCAGATTGAAAGCCCCTTTTTCACAAAAGACATCCACAAAAGGTAGAGGGCGCTCGTGAGCGTTTTTTGCCCACCAACTTTTCAGGGCAGGGAGCATGTCATCACACACTAAATTTGTGTAAATGTCCGGACGGGTTTTGTATTCATTTGGAACAGCATGCGCGCCCAGAAATGTTGGAAAAATCTCTAAAGGCCCTTTTTTGTTGAGCTTTAAAAGCACTTCTATCTGTTTAAGCTCTGTGGATATTTCTAGTCCATAACCACTCTTCGCCTCTGCTGTGGTTGTACCTTGATAAAACATGTCTAATGCGTGCTGTTCAGATTGTGCAAACAGAGAACTATAGCTGGCTGACCGCGTCGCATTTACAGTGGATTGAATTCCTCCACCAGCAGCCATGATATCCATGTAGCTCTTTCCCTCCAACCGCATTTCGAACTCAGCCGCTCTGTCTCCTGCCCATACCAGGTGTGTATGGGGGTCGATTAACCCTGGCATGACCACACAATTATTAGCGCTAAGTCGTTTTTCTTCGGGATATTTCTCAGCCATTTCATCGGTCTCGCCAACATCAGTGATCTTTTCGTCACGGATGAGGACAGCCCCATTGGGAATAATGCCTAATTGGCCTAATTGGCTGCCGGATTGTGGTTTGCCGGCAAGCGTGAGCAGTTGAGATGCTGAGTGAATGAGCATTTGGTTTATCGTTATAATAATCTCAGCTATTATACTGGAGAGCGAGATTGATCTTGTTTGAATCATTATAAAGAAAAGTTAATAGGAGTTTTCGATGCATATTTCTCGGCATGAAAAATGGTTGGTTATTATTGTTTTTGGATTATTGTGGGTTGCCTTTGCATTATTGGCGGGCGGGCCAATATTCTCGGATGAGATGATGTATATAGATATAGGACTAAGAAATATTTCGGAGCCCAGTTATGGTAATCGATATTTTCATATATACCTTCAAAAATTATTTATCTCAATTTTCCCAACGCCATTAACCGGGGTACGCGTTTTTTGGGGTTTCCTCGTTTCCCTTACAACGGCTCTTGTGTATCTCAACGCGAGAGAATTTACCCGTAAAAGCACGGTTTTGCATGGCTTGCTAGCAATCGCGTTCTTTTTTTCGTTTCCATTACTGCGAGAATATTCTGGGGAGCCAGCTGTTGATATCACAGCAATGGCAATGACTACCTTATATCTGGCAATCTATTTGTGGGGAGTAATGAATCCCGAAAAATACAAACAAACTCTTTTCATATTAGGGGCGCTGGCATTTCTATGCCTTAAGACGAAAGAGACAACCATTTTCATAAACATTTTATTGTTCGGGTATTTTAAGGAGAGAATTAAAGGAAAGCCAACCTTGAAAGACCTGGCAAATTTGATTCGCCCATTCTTGTTCGGAATAGCGGCAGGAATTGGATTATTCATACTTCTTGATACAATTTTTCTCGGAAAACCTTTTTTTGCGATCGCCCCATCAACGTTTAATGCAATTTTTACTCACTATGATTTTGGCCCAGTATTTTTCCATGGGCCTTCAAGCTGGTATAAGCTCTATTTACTTGATGAACTCCTCCTTCCCTTTCTTCTCTTTCTGTTAAGTGGGATGAAATTACAAAGAACCGCTGAGGACAATATCCGAGTTATTTGGATTTATCCGTTGTTGTTTATCGCCTTTCTCAGCTGGAATATGTTTAAAATTCCGTGGGGATTCATTGAGCGCTTCTATTTTCCTGCACTACCCGTGATTGCTATTCTTGCACCACAGGCACTTCGTTTTAAATGGCCTCGGAAAAAACGCGATTGGGTTTGGTTTATTGGGTCAATTGTTTTATCAGCAGCGCTTGTCCTAATTATGCGCTCATATTGGTTGGAAACAGCAAGAAGATACTCTTTTGAATATACGCGTCTTCTGGATGCGGTCTATTACCCAATTCTCATATCTATCCTGCTTGCCGTGTTAATTTGGGAAAAACGGACAGGATGGAAGCATACTATTGTGCAGCTATTTTGCATTGGAGCATTACTGTTTTCACCACTGATAAAGAACTATAAATATTTTGTAACCTATCCAAAGATTAAAGAGCGCTATGAAACAGTCTTTTACCCGTTTGAGATATTTAAAAACAAACTGGAGATTGTGGATGATGATTGGTTGTATGTGTCAGCTGATTTGAAAACAAGCCAGGAGATGCTCAGCAAAGACCCCAATGATATTACTGGTATGTATAATTTCTTTTTTGATGCTCGCATCAGCAGGAAAAACGTATTTCTAGGTTATGGTCAAAAAGAATTAGGCTCTGACCTAATGAATCGGGACTTTTCTTTTGCTCTGCTATCAGAAGGTGATGTCCACCAGCTGAAAAGCACAGAATTATGGAATTCTGTAAACGAGAAATTCAAGTATGTTTATTCTGATAAAAACAGAACAGTTTATCTGTTGATGTTTTGAGAACCGCTTAACCTGTTTAAAAAACTATTTTATTTGAGCGGGCATAATGTTGTGGTGGGAAAATGTGGTGCTGGAAAGTTTATCAACAAGGTCGGTACGTGCTTCACGCCAAACCTCTAACAGCGGGCAGGAATCAAGGAAAGGGCACGAGCTTGAAATCTTGGTGCACTCATTCAGGAAAATAGGGCCGTCTATGGCTTCGACCACATCCAAGACGGAAATCTCATTGGTTGGTTTTGCCAAGGAAACCCCTCCTCGGGCTCCGCGAGATGTGTGAATCAGCCCGGCAAGGGAAAGCTGAGAGATGATTTTTGCTAAAAACGAAGGGGGGATTTTTTGATCTTCGGCAATCAGGCTGGTGGCCGCCTTCTCGTTTTCCTCTAAGCGTGAAAGGAAAATTATCGCTCGTAGGGCATAATCAGCTTGGCGTGTGATTTGCATAATCCCTCATTTTCATTGGATAAATTGGCTAAAAATTGTCCAGAATTAAGTGTATACAAAAAAATGCCATCTGGCAAGTTTAAAAGAAGATTTTTCCCATAATGTATAATCACCGCATGACAGGGTTTAAATTTTTTATTCCAATAAAAGTGCGCTATAGTGATCTTGATGCGCAATGGCATGTAAACCACACACGTTTCCTGACGTATATAGAGCAAGCACGCCTTGAATATTTATTGCACTTAGAATTGTTTGACGGAAAGTCTTTTTTAGATCTTAGGGTGATCATAGCAGATGTGCATGTATCATATATTAAACCGATAGTACTTGGACAAAACGTGCGTGTTGGGACGCGCACCGCAAAGATCGGAAACAAGAGCATCACGTTTGAATATATACTTGAAGATGTGGATAGCGGAAAGACACTGGCCAAAGGGGAGGTCATCACTGTTGCATATAATTTCCGCAACCAGGAAACAGTACCTGTCCCGCCAGAGTGGAGAAATAAAATTGGTGAGTTTGAAGGGCGAACTTTCGGGTGATTTTTTAGCTTTTCGCGAAGCTTAACGGTATCTTTACCTCATTCCTTCTGGTTAAATTTAGCTAACTGAAACAGACTCCGTATGCGGACCTCGTTTTGACATCTTTTTCTCATATTAACATCTCATATAAAAACTTGTTGCATCTTTTTTTCTCTTGTTATTTGGTAAAATCAAAATTGAACATATTTGATTAACTGATTCACTTTATGGAGGTTTTTGATTTGTCTGGTTTAGAGAAATTCACGCAAAGTGCTCGACGCGTTTTGAGTCTGGCGCATTTAGAGGCAGAGCGAATGCAGCAGCCTGCTATTGGGTCTGAGCATTTATTTCTTGCTTTATTGCAGGAAGATGCAGGGGTAGCCGGGCGTGTACTGCGTGAGTTGGGTGTTGAGATCGGACGCGCGCGTGAAATGGTGCTTCGTTTGGATGGAATGGGAAGCAAGCGTGCTGAGAAAATTGATCTTTCTTTGGACGCACAAAAAGTGCTTGACTTGGCTATCGAAGAAGCCAGAAAAGTTAATAGTAAATATATTTCAACAGAGCATTTACTGCTGGCATTAGTGGAATCAAAGTTGGGTTTAGCAAAAGACGTGATGTCCAAATTAGGAATTACGCCTGCTCAGATTCAGCGGCAAGTAAAGCGTGTGTTGAACGAGAACCGGCAGTCGCTTTCCCGTGTTCGCAATGGAGCATCTAAAGGTAAAGCGAAGAAAAAAGAGGGGAAAAGCCCGCTGGTTGATCAGCTTGCAGTTGATTTAACAGGTTATGCTGAAGACGGAAAATTAGATCCGGTGATAGGCAGAGAAAAAGAAATAGAACGGGTCATTCAGATATTGGCCCGCCGCACAAAGAATAATCCTGCTCTAATCGGTGAACCAGGAGTTGGAAAAACAGCTATTGTCGAAGGATTAGCCGCGCGGATTATTGAAGGTGATGTTCCAACACCACTTTTAGATAAGCGCGTGCTGCGCCTGGATGTTGGTTCACTTGTTGCGGGCACCATGTATCGGGGACAGTTTGAAGAACGATTAAAGCGCGTGATTGACGAATTAATCGCATCTAAAGCCATCCTGTTTATTGACGAGGTACACATGTTGGTTGGGGCTGGATCTGCTGGCTCTTCGGTTGATGCTGCAAACATCCTCAAACCGGCACTTTCTCGCGGGGAATTACAGGTGATTGGTGCAACAACAATCAATGAGTATCGTAAGAGCATTGAGAGTGATGCCGCTTTAGAGCGCCGTTTTCAATCCATCATAGTTGAAGAACCATCCAAGCAGGAAGCGCTTGAGATCCTGCGTGGTGTTCGTAAGAATTATGAAGATCATCACCGATTGGTTATATCTGATGAGGCATTAGAAGCTGCTGTGGATTTATCGGCGCGCTATATTTCTAACCGCTTTCTCCCAGACAAAGCTATTGACCTCATTGACGAAACCGCATCGCGTGTACGTATGTATAAAAGTGATACTGCCAAAATTAGCAAGAAAGTGATGGCAGAATTGCGTGCTAATCGAAAAAAATTAAATGAGGCCTCGGAACAAAACAAACCCGATGAAACTGAGGCATTAAAAGCTAAAGTTAGTAAACTTGAAAAGAAACTTGAAAAGATTCGTGAAGAATGGGATCGTGATACAAGCCCGGTAGTATCTCCAGACGATATAGCAGAATTGGTTTCAATGTGGACAGGTGTGCCTTTAATGCAGTTAGCCACTGAAGAATCAATACGGCTTCTAAATATGGAATCCGAGATCAGCGAGCAAATTGTCGGGCAGGAAGAGGCCATTGAACGCATCTCCAAGGCTGTACGGCGCGGTCGTGCGGGGCTAAAAGATCCCAACCGTCCGATTGGATCATTTATGTTCCTGGGACCGACAGGCGTTGGAAAGACTGAATTAACCAAAGCGCTTGCACGCTTCCTGTTTGGCAGTGAAGATTCACTTATTCAGCTTGATATGTCAGAATTCATGGAGCGCCATTCAGTCAGCCGACTGGTTGGTGCGCCTCCAGGTTATATTGGATATGATGATGCCGGTCAATTGACGGAAGCTATTCGGCGCAAACCATATTCGATCGTAGTGTTTGATGAAGTGGAAAAAGCGCATCCTGAAGCACATAATATTCTCCTGCAAATAATGGAAGAGGGGCAGTTGACCGACGCAAAAGGGGGTAAGGTGGATTTTCGTAACGCCATTATTGTGATGACATCCAATATTGGCGCTGATATGATTAAACGCGAAGGTGGTTTTGGCTTCAAGTTAGCACGTGACGAAGCAGAAGACGAAAAATTTGCCTATGAAGAAATGCGCAAAAAGTTAATGGTAGCGCTGAAGAAAACTTTCCGCCCAGAATTTATCAATCGAATGGATAGCGTGATCGTTTTCCACGCGCTCAATCGAGCCCATATTCATCAAATTGCGACTATAGAATTAGAAAAAGTTACTGAACGGCTCAAGGATCGCGAGATTATATTATCTATTACAGACACAGCTCTAGAGAAATTAGCCGAGAAGGGATATGATCCGGAGATGGGTGCGCGTCCTTTGAGAAGAGTGATCCAGGTTGAAATTGAGGATCAGTTATCTGATGATCTGCTTGCTAAAAAAATTAAAAACGGCGATCATATTTGGATTGAAGTTGATAGTGAAGGCGGTTTTATTATCACCAGTATTCCAGAAAAGGAACCCGAGCAGGAAGAACCATTGGGTATCGGATTATAAGATTCTTAGTAATATTTAAGCAGGGCAACCTCCCATTATAGATATTTAATTATTAAACCGAAAAACTAAAATGGTTTAAAATTAATAAAGGGAATCATTATGGCAAAATTACATACACAATATGTTTGCCAAGAGTGTGGACGTGCATCTATTCGTCCACTTGGACGCTGCCCTTCCTGCGGGGGGTGGGATACGATGGTTGAAGAAGTAATTATGTCTCAACCGAAAAAACATACCAAAACATTATTTACTCCAACCAACTCTAAACCACTCAAATTAAACGAAATAACCAGTGATTCAGAAGAACGCTGGTTGTTGGATATGATTGAATTTCCTCGTGTGTTGGGAGGTGGCATAGTCCCCGGATCGATCGTGCTGCTGGGTGGTGATCCAGGCATAGGAAAATCCACTCTCATGCTGCAGGTAGCTATAAAAATTTCGCATAATCGTTCTGTGTTATACGTGTCGGGGGAAGAATCTGCTCGTCAGATAAAAATGCGTGCTCAGCGCCTTTTTGAAAGGGGAAAGAAAAGCATTTCAGCACAAGATCTATACCTGGTAACTGAAACAAACCTTGACGCCATTTTCTCACATGTCGAGCAAATGAAACCAGCTTTACTGATAATTGACTCAATTCAAACGGTTTACATTGATGGCTTATCCTCCAGCTCAGGATCAATTTCACAGGTGAGAGAGTGCGCGTCTCGCCTGCGGGGATTGGCAAAGTCCACCGGTATTGCTGTTTTTTTAATTGGGCATGTTACTAAGGAAGGGATGATTGCTGGACCAAGAGTGTTAGAGCACATTGTTGATACAGTTCTTCATTTGGAGGGCGATCGTTTTCAATCCTACCGTTTACTGCGCTCCATGAAGAATCGTTTCGGACCAACCTCAGAGGTGGGTGTATTTGAGATGAATGAGCGCGGAATGGCGGAGGTTGTAAACCCATCGGAAGCTTTTCTTGCTGAACGTATGGTGGATGCACCGGGTTCTTCCATTGCAGTGACTATGGAAGGCACGCGCCCTATTCTGGTTGAACTGCAGGGGCTCACCAGCCCAACAAATTTTGGCAATCCACGCCGTACCACTAACGGGATAGATTATAACCGGCTCCTTCTTATCATCGCAGTGCTTACGCGTCGGATGGGGTTGGGTTTATCAAATCAAGATGTTTTCTTGAATGTTGTTGGCGGATTGCGGGTAGAAGAACCCGCAGCTGATCTTGCTGCAGCAGTGGCGATTATTTCTTCAATGAAAGACGTGCCTGTGCGGGCTGACCTGGTGCTAATCGGTGAAATTGGTTTGTCTGGTGAGCTTCGTTGGGTTAGCCAAATGGAATTGAGGCTACGCGAAGCAGAAAAATTAGGGTTTAAAGCTGCAATAATTCCAAAACGAGCGCGTGCTAAAATAGAAATTCCTAAAAAGCTTAATGTCTTCGAGGCTCGTTCGCTGGATCAAGCGGTTAGAAATGCGATTATGACAAAATGAGTGAAAGAGGTAGATGATGCCAATGATAGATGATGTGCTCAATCTGGATTTATCAATACGGTTACGCAGCAACCACGCCCTTGAGCATGCGACGCTTCATGTGTTACAGGAAAAGGGAATTGCTATTAGACTAGGCGGTATTTCCGATGTGGGTGGGTTTTGGATTTATGGGGAGGTTTCAACAGATGTTGTTTTAGAGGCCGCTCAAGAGGCATTGAGTCGTTTAGTTGGCGGCGAGAACGAGTTGGCTGTCCACCCGAATTGTGGTACTAATATTGTGGTCAAAGGCCTTGCTGCAGGAGGGTTAGCGTGGGTTAGTATGCTGGGGACGCGAGGCAGGGTAATGCGAAAACTGCGTCGTCTCCCATTAGCAGTGGTGCTTGGTTTGATTGGTTATCAAATGGCACGCCCGCTTGGCCCAAAACTCCAGAAACAAATTACTACGAATGCAGACGTGGAGGGGTTGGTTATTACAGAGGTGTTACAGCATAATGTGTATGGCCGAACAGTGCACCGTGTATCTACTCGACTGGTAAGGCAATCTTGACAAATAAAGTTGAAACCCAATCGTCTTTACATGCAAATATCATCATCATGCAAGGAGATGACCGTTTATCTATCAAAGAAGAGATTGCTGCTATTGCAAAAGAGACTAGCCAGGATGCTTTCTCTGACCTAAATACTACATATCTAGATGGATCAGCTCTCAATATCAATGAGATATCCATGCAGTTGAATATGCTCCCTCTTGGGGGTACTAAAAGGACGGTTATTCTCGATAATGCTCTAGAGATGATAAAGAAGAAAGGATCTCAGGATTGGCTGCGAGAAGTATTATCTAACTTTCCTCCAACCACTATACTGATCTTGATCCTTGAAGACAAAAAAAAATACAAAAGAGGGTCAATGGTGTGGGAAACAATTGGTGCCGATCATTGGCTGCGAGAAATGACCAACCAATTTTATGAGGATATTCGCTGGGTTGAATTATCTTTACCCTCTGATCGAGAAATGCCCGACTGGATCAAGAAAGAAGCCGAAAAGCAGGGCGGCAAATTTCATCCACAAGCCGCGTTTGAATTGTCGCGATTGATTGGAAATGACCTCTTCCAGGCACGGAACGAGATCGAAAAAGCAATTATTTATATTGGCGAAGACAAGCTGGTCACCGCAGATGTGGTCCGTTTATTATGTGTTTCTACCAAAGAAGAGAATGTGTTTGCATTGGTTGATGCAGTAGGCCAACGCAAGGGCAAGCTTGCGCTAAAGTTACTGCGTGAATTACGGAAAGATTTTTCCCCCCAATATATTTTCAGTATGCTGGTGCGTCAAGTGCGTTTGTTAATCATTTCAAAAGAGGCACTCTTGGGGGGAGGCGGTGAGAAAGATGTAATGGCTGCTTGTAAATTACGTCACACCTTCATTGCAAAAAAACTAATTAATCAAGGCCGTCATTTCAGCACTGAAGCGCTTGAAGATATATACAAGTCACTTGATCGTATTGACGAAGACAGCAAAATAGGACGTGCAACACTGGACGCCGCACTGGATGGGCTAATTGCGGGCATTACCTCAAAACAGCCCTCCGGATTTTACGGATACAAAAAATCAATCAGGTAAAACCGAATCCCTTTTTTCTCCCCATTTCAGCGCATCTGAAATGCCGTTTTCAATAGATAATTGCGCTTTCCATCCCAGCAAATTCTTTGCTGTATCTGCGTTGCAAAAAGAACCGGCAGTATCACCAGGTCGCCGTGGTCCATCGGCCTTGTTGATCTTTTTGCCAACTATTGCTTCAAACGCGGTCACCAGTTCTCTGACCGTTACGCCGCGCCCGGTACCCAGGTTGATCACCAGGTAATTATCTTCGGGATTGCCCGCGTTCTTGAAAGCGGTATCAAAGTTTTCTACCGCACGCACATGTGCCTGTGCCAGATCCCAGACATGGATATAATCACGAACGCCTGTACCGTCCCGAGTGCTGTAATCTGTGCCTGTGATTGTGAATTGTGGTAGTTTTCCTAATTGGACATCCACAAGTTTCCCAATTGCATGCGATGGGCTGGCGATTTGTAAACCAGTGCGCAATTGGGGGTCAGCTCCAATTGGGTTGAAGTAGCGCAGAGCGATACCCTGGGTGGAGTACGCTGTGCAGTAATCACGAAGGATCATCTCCATCATATATTTCGTGCGCGCATACGGGCTGATTGGCTTGAGAGGGGCGCTTTCAGTAACCATGAAGCCTGGCACCACATCATAAATTGCTGCTGATGAGCTGAACACCAATCTCTTGCAGCCCGCTTCTTTTAATGTATGAAATAATTCTAATGATTTTCCGACATTTTCACGATAATATTCATATGGCTGTACGGTGGATTCCGGCACAATGATTAATGCTGCGCAGTGAATCGTTGCGAATATATCTGGGTTTTCTGCAAAGATGCGCTTGACAAGTGTGTTGTCAGCAATATCTCCTTCGTAGAAAATTCGCCCTTTTGTGAATTCGATTCGTCCAGTGATCAGTGAATCAAGTATTATAGGCGTATGACCTGCGTCCAGCAGTGCGGAGCAGATGGTTGATCCAATATAACCCGCTCCTCCAGTAACCAAAATCTTCATGTGGAATATCCTTTAATGATTTAACAATCCAGTACCTGATAAATTAAATTTCTCTCATACGCAAGTATTTTACCTTTCTTTGGCGTATGTTTAACGGGGAACGATAAAACATAATTTGGTATCTGTTATTGGATGATAAGATTGCGGATAAATAGAAGAAGTGGATTGTACAGTTGAGAATCAACGAACGAATACAAATTCCTGACGACGAGTTAAAAGAAACCTTTGTCCGCGCAGGCGGGCCGGGTGGTCAGAATGTTAATAAAGTGGCCACAGCAGTCCAGTTAGTGTTTAATTTATCTGCATCTCAATCACTGTCAAACCATGTTAAACAGCGGTTGCGGCGATTGGCTGGAAAACGTGTATCAGCCGATGGGATTCTGACAATCAGAGCTAAACGTTACCGTACACAAGAAAAGAACAGAGAAGATGCTCGCAGGCGGTTTGCAGACCTCGTTCGTACGGCATTGCACAATCCAAAGAAACGAATAAAGACGCGTCCCTCAATGAATGCCCGCCAGAGGCGGATGGACTCAAAAAAGAAACGAGCAAATTTAAAGGCCTATAGAAAAAAAGTGGTTCCCGAAAAAGATGCTTAGCTTGCCGGAAATAGGGCCTTAAAATCCAAGTCTTTCCTTAAAGGTTCCAGATCAGAGTCGTTTTTTGCCCATTCAATCAGGTCAGGGCGGATAATAAAGGCGGTTTTAAGGTTATTAATTGCCTTTTCTTTGTTGCCGATCTGGGCGAAAAAACAGGCTAAGTTATAGATGGCATTGGCTTCCCAGGTGGGAAAATCACGCAGCTTGATAGTATATTTTTCCTGGAGCACGATTGCTTTTTCTGTTCGCCCGTTTTTAATGTAGAAATCACTGATATGGTGTGTAATATGCCATCCCAATGTACCGAGAGCGTGATCCATTAACGTGCGGCCATTAAGATGCTCGAAATTTTCCTTATCATTCAACTCATCGGCTGAAAACGACTTCAATATTTCTATAGAATTTTCAAATGACCTTTCAAGTTCAATCAGTGCCTCTGAGAAAGACTGCTCCATATGTTCGATCAGCACTCCATCATTAACCTGGTCGAAATAATCACCTGCCATCGGAACCTTTTCCCCGCTCTTTGCTTTTTCCGTTTGTGAATTGAAATGATCCCCCCAGAACACAAGATGTGAAAGTGTGTCTTTTGCGGACCACTTTTCTAATGACCCCTTTTCTTCCTTTTGTTTTTCGGTTAGTCCTTGCTCAAATATGGCTATCTCATTCTTAATGAGTTTGAGAAAACCCATCAAGGCAGCTTTTAATTGGTTGTTGTTCATCATAAAACCCTTTCATTTATAGCAATTATTACTTATTGTAGCAATAAAATTTACGAAAGAGAGCTTGATGAATATTTCAATTCCTGAATCCTCAAATGATCACTCAGTATATTCTTCTGAATTCTGATTAACCACCCATACGCCAAGAAGGATTAGCCCCCCGCCCACGAGTGAGGCCAGCACTATGCTTTCTGAGAGCACTGCCGCAGCAACGACAGTTGCGACCAATGGCTCTAGATATAGAAATGCTCCTACTTTTGTTGCGGGGAGGGATTGCAGCCCGTCGTTGTAGAAAATATAAGCTATCGCAGAACAAAAGACACCCAAAAAAGCAATGCTTACCCAACCGTCAGTTGATAATTGGTTGATTTCAATCCAATGGCGGCCAGCCAGGAATTGAACGCTGGTTAGCATCCACCCAAAGAGCAGCACATAAAAAGTGACTTTGATGGCAGAAAAACGTTTTAAGATTGGTCTTGATAATACAGAAAAAAGAGCCCAGTTTGGCGCACTTATCAAAATCAGGATATCTCCGCTTGTACCGAAACCTTCGTTAAAAATTGATTGAATATCACCTTTCGTAACCACAAATAAAACCCCGATTGTTGCCAGAAGAAAGCCAATTATTGTCTGCCATGACAGTTTTTCTTTTAGGAATATCCAACCTAAGAGTGCCATAAAGACCGGAGATGTTGAAACCAGCCAGGCAGTCGTGGATGCTTCAGAAGTGACCAATCCGCTGGATTGAAGCCACTGGTGCAGGGTAATACCCAGAAACCCCAACCACAGAAGTTCCAACGCGTCTTTTCGTTCGGGCAGTACAAGTTCTTTATGCTTCCAGGCAAAATACCCCAGAGCAATGATTCCAATGAGAAAGCGCAGCCAAACGACGGTGACAGGAGATACTTCTCGCACCGCGATCTTTGTGGCTATGAACGAGCCGCCCCAAATAGCGACAGCAGTGATAAGTTTTATATAGGCAATGGTGGTAGTTCTTCTATTATTTGGCATCATATATACTGGTGATCAAACCTCACAAGTATACTTGGTTTTATTCTGCCCGAAAAATCGTACTTACCAGCGGCCGCTAATATATCCTTCCAGTTGGCCAATGAAATCTTTTTGGGAAGAGATGATCGCTTTAACCACATCACCGATGGTAATCAACCCCACCATTTTATCGTTATCCAGAACTGGCAGGTGGCGAATATGTTTTTCCGTCATCATCTGCATACATTCTTCAATGTTGGTTGTGGGAGTGACCGTGAACAATTGTTTTGTCATGATATCCTGGATTGGTGTATCCAAAGGGAAACTATCTTTTCTGGCAAGCAATCTGGCAAAATCACGCTCGGAAAAAATACCAGAGAGTTTCTTGCCATCTAAAACCGGAAGTGCGCCCACATCTTTTTTGGCTAATAAAAGCAATGCGTCTCGGACAGTGTCAGATGTCGTTATCCAATAAACCTTAGTGCCTTTTATCTTTAAAAGATCTGCTACAGTAATCATTGCAACCTCCTATAGATAGATTTATTTAAATTAGGCTTTGTGTGGGATGAAAGATGTTGAAGCAAGAAGTTAACGCGGTGTATTCTTATATTACCATGTTTGGATAATTCGCCAGGTATACTAGACTCAGTTTACTTTTAAACAACGGACAGATAAGTTTCGGCGTTGGGAAATAGTGCGGTGTTCAAACAAAAATATCCCCTGCCAGGCTCCGAGGCTTAATCGTCCATGGTCGATGGGTATTGAGATGCTTGATTGAGTTAATGTCGTACGGATGTGAGATGGGGAATCATCTGGTCCTTCGAAGGTGTGTTGATACCAGGGCTGATTTTCTGGGACGGCATGTTCGTAATACTTTTCCACATCTTTTCGTGATAATGGGTCATAATTTTCACAGAGTGTCAGGGAGGCGCTTGTGTGCGGCAGGAAAAGAAAACACATACCATTTTGAATTTCCCAACGCTTAACTACTTCAGATATGTCTGCGGTGATCATATACATCCCTTTGCCGGTCGTGCTGAAAACCAGTGTTTCAGTGAGCCATTCCATAAGTGCACCTTTATTGATGTACGGAATTTTACCAGTCGATATATCTTAGGTGTGATCGACAAAAACCCCTCCACTCATCCAAAATTCGGAATTGTAAAAGAGTGTTTGAAATCAATGTGAACATTACTTGAAAGAGCGGTCAGTTCTGATTTGAGCGATCTTTTTTGAGTCGCGAATGGGTTCAACAAAGTTCATAAATCCTTGTGAACACAAGCAGTGTATTTTTGTGTACGTGTGCATGTGCTTGTTATAGCTTTATTAACCCAGCTTCCTTGCAACATAAACTCCATAGCTATAATATTTTTTATATCTTTCATAAAGAGCAATTTCTTTCTTTTCAGCGTCAACAATTGCCTGGGCTTTCTTGTTATTTCCATTCCGGGTGAGGAATTCGGCAAAGCCGTTTTGTAATGGGTGATAGTAATTATCCAACCAGCAGCGTTCTGGTAAGATAAAGTATCCGACTGGAGAATAATTACCATTTTCCAATATATGGATCTTTGAGGATGCAGTATCTATTTCAGGATATTCTGTTTCCCAATGTTTTTGTATTTCAGATGGCCGATTATTCGTAGTCCATGTAATCTCTGATACTACCAAAAGCCCGCCTGGCTTCAAAAAACGGCTCCAGTTATTTATTCCGTTTTTAAAACCCATATTATATATTGCTCCCTCGGACCAGATCACATCATATTCCTCATCTCGAAATTTCAGGTTATCCATTGAGCATACAAGAGTGTCAATTTTGTTGGTTAAGCCTTCATTTTCGGCATTGGCTTTTAATATTTCTATAAAATCTGGTAAAAAATCTACAGCCGTGATTTTGGCATTTAATGAACGAGCAAGCAGCAGTGTAGAAGCGCCAGTACCACAACCAATATCCGCAATTTTTAATGGCACAGACAGGTCAAGCATAGCTAAGTCGATAGCCTTTCTCGTTTCGGCATCCCCCCCAGGTCCTTGCCGCTTATTTCTCTTATGTAGGTCTACTAAAAGTTGAAAGTTGTCCATGTTCTGCCTTTTTTTTGCCATAATTGAGTGATAGGCTTACGATATAATCACAATAGTCATATTATGCGAATTAAATTTGGAGCAGGCTGTGTTGCTAACTATCACTAAGCATTATGGCAATGCATCGATGATGAAGTAATCAAATTGTGCTAGTTGAAAACTATAAGTAGATTGGCCAGCCACCAGCCCCACATATATAGGATTCATTTTGTTTGTATGGGTTCCAACAAATTGCCATTTATTTCCATCCTCACTAAAGTATGAGGTATAAATGCTCCCTTCACGTCGCAAACGCAAATACAGGGTGTCAGTATCTGGTGCAGAAGTTGAGAAATTATCACCGATGATGAATTCTCCCCCCATAGTATTGTCCAAATAGAGTCCATCGCCAACACATAGTGGGTTATTGACACAATATGCGCGCCCGTATTGGACAAAATTAGCATCGCTTTCATAGATAAGCAATCCGGCAAATTGATAATTAGTTACGGGTTTAAACTTCAATTTTGTCTCAAGTTCAAAATTTCCTTCGGGAATTTGACGGATTAACAAATTTTCTATTTTGCTGTCGCTTACATGCCCCAATCTCGCGTGTATTTCAAGCCATCCCGGATTATTTATAATACTCCACTCCTTATTATTTTCCCTTATCCACTGCCATTCTGTATCGATTGAGCCACCAAAATCATCCTGAAATATTTGCGGGTCAAGCGTTGGTGATGGCTCAAGGGTCGCAGGAGGTGGTACAGTAAATTCAGTTTGTGGTTCATAATCTTCAGGTTGAGAAACTATAGCTGGGGCAGTACAGCTAAATAGCAATATCGAAAGTAGAAATACAAAAACTATAGTTGATTTTCTTGTTGGATTTGCTTTCATTATTATCCTCCTCATGTATAAGATTATCTGATTAACAAACCACCATATCTTATCTGGCGGTTTGTTTGCTATTCACTCAATGTTTTAGTATTTGAAACGATTTTATCTGCTTTTAATGAGTTGAGCGATTTCAAATAGATTTTACATAATTAGCTTATCATAGAATTGAGTCACCTTTCCCATTTTCGTGTGCAACCCCTGTGGACACCTTCGCTGTTGAATGGGTTGCAAGAGATCGGAGGTTTACCTAAAGGTACTAGCCTTCAGCGTCGCGATCCTCTCGCCCTTGAGAGCAATGATCAGGTCGCGGCGTTTGAGCGTGCGCAGGCAGCTGTGCTGACGCTCTGCTTCAGCCTGGTTGAATAGCCTTGAACTCACCACTGGTGAATTCAAGGCTCGCTCGAGTCGTGCCAGGAACAACTTGTATTTCCGCTCATAAATAAAAATTACCTTTTTTCGTTTTTATAACTGACATATAATTTATATTGAAACTCGGATTATTTAATACGGGATATAACAAAATTAATTCATTGAAAACCTTTGTTATTGAAATTAAAATCTTTAATTGCTTAAAGGAGGTAGGATTATGGGAATTAATCCAATGGATATGAAGAGAATGGTTATAAAAGAAACGATAGATAGCATAAAATCGAAAGACAAAAGTGAAAAAATTAGGAATATTGAGCTTTTAGGGAAAACAATAGGAATTGGTGCCAAAACTGGTTTAGAGGAACAATCCATAAAAGTTCTTCGTAAAGCTTTAAAGGATAAAGATAAAGATGTCCAAAAAGTAGCTAAAAATGCTTTAGCAACGATAAATAAAAACCAAACATCAGTTAGCGTTTCTGATATGCTTGGGATGTTCGATGGTGGAGTGGGATTCACTTCAGAAAAAGCTTCAGCAAAGAAAAGAAAACAGTCCTCCCCCTTATATCGGACTTATCCACTTTCTTCATCTATCAATCAGCCAACTATCAATCAGCCAACAACAAAAGAAAAGAGCAATGGGAAAATTAGTAAAGTAATTTTGATTGTTCTTGCCATCCTTTTGATATTATGTGTATGTGGGTTTTTTTTCTCTCTAGGAAAATAAGTAATTAAATTTTTACTGTGAAAACAAAATCATCATTATATATCATTTAGAGTCTAGATAATGTAGACTTTCCCATCTAAGATAAATGTTAATAATAACAGGATTAATCAAAAATTAAATCTTTCAATTGCCAGAGACAAATATTGGGATTTTCAGATCCAGTAGCCAATTTATCATCAACAGGTGAAAACAGATCAAATTTTAATGATATTTTGCTCGGTGCAACACGGATGAAATTCGTGTGCAACCCCTGTGGACACATCTGCGCTTGAATGGGGTGCAAGAGGTCGGCGGTTCGAATCCTCTCGCCCCGACCTGCTTTGAGAATTGCTAAACCAGCAGCTCTCTTTTTATTGGTTTGACCATCTTTTGAGTACCTGACTTGAATCAAATAGATGAAGGTTCAAATCTCTTCGGGAGCGTTTAGCTGTATAGCACTTTGTAACTTGAAACCTCTGATGCTATTTAGTCAAATTATTCATCAGGCGCTTTTTATGCCTCCGCCAGCCTTTAAGGTGACCGGGGGGGCCATTGCTTCAATCTCGTTCATAGTAACAGCAAATCCTGCTGCATTCAAGAATCGTTTGGTGAAATCTGGCCCAGTACCACGATAACCAACCGTAAAACCTCCTAGAATATACTTTGACTCATCCCCAAAAAGTATGTGCACTTCGCTATTTAAAATTTCAATTTGGACCGGTTTGCCATGTTTTTGCATCAGTTGGAGTGCATTACGTAGTGAAACATCAGGGTATTTTGAATAATATGCTTTTTCATCAGCAATCACATGCCCGCTTCCTTTGCAAACACTGCAAGGATTGTATTCTTTTTCTCCAGTGGCAGTTGACATGCTGTATAGAACTTTGCCAGTTCCCTTACAATTACTACATACAATATTTTCCATAGTTCCTCCTCTAATGCTTTAATGCATACTATGATGTAATTATATATCCAATATTCTCTCTTATAGACAAGTGAGAAATTCCCATTCTAGCAGTAGAACAATTGATTCAATATGGATAATTCGATGGGTTGGAGGTTCGAGCCTGCAGCCTACTTGTCAAGCTCCCATAATTAGCGCAGGGTATAAGTAGAAAACTATGGTTTTTTTGAAGCATAATGATAAGGCCGTAATCCGCTCGAATCACATTGAAGTAATCCCGTAGAATCCACTAAATGATACAAAGCAAAAAATCTTTTTCCTTCAAACGCTTTGACAATTCGCTACAAAGCAGTTTACTCTGTTATATTCACAAATGCACCCAACCATTCAAGCAATATATCTACCGAATCCCATCCGCCAGCATAAATTTTGTAATTGGATTGTGATAATTTCTTACTTTGTGGACAGGGAGGAGGGTTATTCCCTTCTATCTCAATCGATCCAATCTCAACCCCAGATGATGCAACTCGAATAGAAAAATAATAATTCTTCTTAATCCTATCAATACTTGATCCATCCGTGTACTTGCAAGTTTCAAGATGATTACTTGCAGTTTTATTTACACAAAGTACCAATTCAAATGATTTTGGATCACCGGATACTATCCATTGCTCTGGGACAAAATTCTCAATATCCATTTCATTAGATTTTTCCTGATCAAAAATTATCACAATGGGATGGATGCCTTTCCTCTCTGAATTATAGGGGTTCGCCAGAATCGCTTCCCCCTCGCAAACTGGTTTTGCAAATCCCGTCGACATATTTTGTAATGCCAATAATGCTGCCTGCTGGAGGAATAGATCATTTTCATTAAGAGATTCTGACTTATTGTTGACTACGGTGAGCAATGGATCAACAGCAGGAAAGCCTATCTCAGAAAGAGCTCTAATATATCCCCCAGCCCACATCATTTGCATGCCTTCGTAAAAGGTAGGAACGTCATTTGGAACTTTCCAGATTGTTTCAATTAATGCTTCTATTATGTGGGCATTAGAAAATTGTACGAGGGCAGTCGCGATTGCATTATTTACGCCAATATTAGGCATACCAAGTTTAGCAATAAGCGGTTCTATCGCACGCTTATCACCGATTTGGGCAAGTGCATCCGCAGCAAGGATTTTTGCACTAATAGCTGGGTCAGTTCCATCCCTCCAATTTAGCACTTCTATTAGTGGCTCTACTGCTGGCTCCCCAATCTCTACTAACGCTTGTGCGGCATCCTTACCAAGCGTAACATGTTTTAACCGCTTTATTAATACATTAACATTCCCTTCATCCTTCAAGGCGTCAATATCTGTTCGAATACACGATACTGATAATAAAACGAGTATTAAACAAAAAGTAAGGCATATTGTGCGATTTATTTTTTTCAGTATTAACATATTAATGTCCCAATGGTCATAATTCCTTCTGTTCAGAATAACAAAATCTTTTCTTTTTTCTGTTTCTTTTTAATACAGTGTATTGTCATTTTTAGTATAAACTATTAAATTGGGATTTCCCATATCTGTTTTTATGACTCTTTTATCTCATCTGGATCATCATGGAAAAATCCATACAATCTCTTTTCAGTTATGATTGAACAAATTAGCAGAGAAAATAGAAATTTTTCAGTCAAAAGAAAAGAATTATTTCAAATAAGCATTACATAATTATGAAATTATAAAATTTGATAAAGTAAGCAATTTTATTAATTTGATCAATAATAGTAGCTAGAGTCCCTTTTCTACATTATGAATTTGTATACCTACAAGAATAAAACCGCCCTCTGCTAGGTTAACAGTATTAGTAATACTTGATCCCTGAAAACATATCCCAACTGGAATTGAGATAATAACCGCCTGGTCGTAGGTTGAGTTTTTTCGGATGTGCTATCGTTTTCGATAGCGAGGCGTAAATAACTCTTAATTAGTAGATTAGGGCATTTCTTTCTGATGGAATTTTTTCCCGCTATAATTGAATTAAGTGATTAGTGTTTTTTGAGGGGATTGTTGCAGTCCGAGTTTAAGATGATATTTGATGTGTTTGTAAGCTACTCGAACAAAGATAAGGCGATTGCTGATACTGTAGTTGCTTCTCTGGAAGAAAAAAACCTCCGCTGCTGGTATGCTCCCCGTGATATTCAACCAAGCGAGGATTGGGGAGAAGCGATATCTAACGCAATTGAACATTGCAAGATATTCCTGATTATTTTTTCTGGAAGCGCGAATCGATCCAGGCATGTGCTGGATGAGTTGATATTAGCCATTGATGAAGAAGTCACTGTACTGCCTTTCCGTGTGGAAAACCTGGCACCGATAGGATCTATGCGTTTACACCTCTCCTCACGGCACTGGTTGGATGCCTATGATCCTTCTTGGAAAGAATATATTCAGAAACTGGTTCAGACAGTCTGTGCGAATTTGAATATTCCCCTTGAAGATATAAGTGAACAAAAATCCGTACTCAAAGAACAGGATCTCCAGAAAGCTACGAAAAAGAAATTCCCAAAATTATTGACAATAACTGGAATCGGGACTATTGTGATTGCTGCAGCCTGGTTTGGTTGGACCAGGTTGTTTGGAGAACAAGTCAATGACCAAGAAGTTGATGTAATTCCTACCAAAGATCTTAATGAATTAAGTCCACAGGGAGTGTTGGATGAAGAATGCAGGATAGTCTATGTTTCGCATCTGGATGAAAATAATTCGTTATCGCTCATGAAACCAGATGGCAGCGATCAGACGCCAATTACAAATGATGTATCTGATGATATCTTCCCTAAATGGTCATTTGATGGAAAAAAGATTGCTTTTATTTCTAATCGAAATAACCCCGAAAATGAACATCATGAAATATATGTGATTGATGATGATGGAAAAAACCTGACACGATTTAATAATGAAAGTAATGACAGCGAATATTATAATCAGTTTACCTGGTCACCAGTAAGTGATCAGATTGCCTATGTTTCCGAAGAGAGAGGAAACGCCGATATTTTTATCGGCGAAATAGGTAGATCTGTTGCAATCACAAGTGATCCGAGCAATGACTCTTACCCCGCATGGTCTCCGGATGGAAGCCGGATCGCGTTTGTATCTGAGCGCGAAGGGAATAAGGATATCTTTCTTGTTGATACAGATGGTGAAAACCTCATTCAGTTGACAACCAACAGCGCTAACGACAAGGAACCAGCCTGGTCCCCCAATGGAAAAAGAATCGCCTTTGCTTCTGACCGATCTGGAAAATTTAATATCTACACCATGAACGCAGACGGCAGTTTACTAATACAGAGAACCAAACTTGGAAATAACCGATATCCCAACTGGTCTAGAGATGAGAACATGATAACGTTTTACTCCGATCGATCAGGAAGAGACGAGATTCATATAATTGATCTATTTGGGAGTTTAAAAAGGTTAGTCGCATCCGAAAAAAGCGGCTTTCTCTATGATCACAACCGCACTTATTATAGTTGGTCGCCGGACGGATCGGTTATCACCGCCAGTGAAGATGGAGTGATTTTTCTTATTAGCCTAAATAACCCTAGGCCCTATATACACCAATGTGAGAAATTAGCTGTTGGCTGGTACCCGGTATGGTCTCCCAACTGTTATAAATTGGAATAAAAATCAAATATATTACTGAGTCTTGTTTATGTTGTAGTGAAGAATTCTGTTAGGAATATCAATTCTTTAAGAACAAGATTTCGGGAAATATGTTATTTCTCAATTAAAGAATTATGTAATAGAAATATCCATTAATGTATCCATAGCAGAATCATGCCGTTATCCGCCTGGTCACGAGTCCCTTTTCTAAAACATGAATTTGTATACCTATAAGAGTCAAACTGCCTTCCGCTAGGTTTCTGGTTCGAGTCCTGCTGGGCCCATGTTCTATGCATGAGATTGAAAAACACGATCGGGGTATTCCTGATGAAGAAGAAAACTAGCAAAAGAATATTTTCTACGTTGTTAACCTTAAATACGATCTAATATCTGAGTGATATTGTGTAATATTTCGGAGAGATATATGAGCAAAAATGATATTATTATTAATGATTCCTGATTATTACCTGACGAGAACAAAGTTATGTCCTCAAAATATAGGGGAAGAAAAAGAAATGATTAGTAAAAATTCTCTGGTAATGGAAGTGTTGGAATGAAACCTCAGAGCTCAATTGAGTATCTGGTTGGATTCGTTACGGGATTTTTCTTTGGGTTTGGTCTGAATTTCATTTTTTATTTGTACAACTTATTAAGCAAGTGTCTAGGATGGTCACGCCTTGATATCGCCTGGTGGATGTTGATTCCCTTACCGCTAATTTGTGGGTTGGTTATGGCTAAAACCATCGCTGACTTGCACCTGGAAGATTATTGATGCGAAAAAATAGATATATACATTATGTGAGTATTTAATATTGATGAGCAAAAAAAACAGGAGTTTTGACCTAACCTTCTATTTCTTTCCAGATACTATCACTGCATCTGGATCAGTTTTTGGTGGTCAGGTCAGTCTAGAAATTTACTAACTGAGGTATCCTTGTGCAGACGGTCAAGGGCTAAATGGAGTCCTTAGCGGGAGCGATTAGCGCGCTTGCATGGGGTGCAAGAGGCCGGAGGTTCGAATCCTACCGGCCCATCTGGAAAAAGAATTACAAACAAGAATTATTACTTTTTCAACGCCCTGAGATCTATTATGGTTCCTGCTCAATGATTTTAGGTTTTGAAAAAGAAAATATCTGATGGTATGAAGAGGTGATCAGAACTATAACCGTTAATAAAAGACTAATCCAAAACACATATGCAGGAAGCGAAATAACAGCAGAGTCACTCATGCTCAAACGGATCGCGATTTGATCGCAAAATGCCACGAATGGCCAGGCAAACATCCCTAATAAATGGCCGAGTGGAGGAATGACCAATCCAAACAGAACCGCTGAACCACCCAAAGCCATGATCAGCGGCTGAAAGGGTGCAATGAGAAAGTTGGCGAATAGACTTGTCAAAGACAACTCCGCATTTAATCTAAACAGGACCGGGAAGACAACAAGTGAAGCCGAAAAAGTGGTTGTGAAGAGGGTCACTACTGGCATATATATTTCAATGGAATGAGCGGATATTTTCTTTTCTAGTATCCGTCTGATTAAATTGTCAATTGGATCAACGAGTGTAAGGAGTGCTAAAGTAGCCAAAAAGGATAATTGGAAGCTGATATTCCAGAGTAGAAATGGGTTAATTATTAACATAACCGCGCCTGCCAGGGTTAGATTATGGATACCGATTGCTCGGCGCCCAATTTGATAGGCAGGTAAAGCGATTGCCGCCATAATTGCTGCGCGAACTACCGGCAGGTCAGCGCCAACAAGCAAAGTATAAAAAAGGATTGCGCACACTGTTGCAGTGAGAGATCCTTTCAAGCCAAACAATCGGCGGAAAGAACGGGAAATAAATTTGGCAATTAATGTGATATTAAATCCAGAAATTGCAATGATATGGATCGTGCCGCTTGCCCGATACGCATCCCAAAGATAATCGGGAATGCCGCTTTCTATCCCTAACAATATCCCGGACAAGACAGAAGATTCGGGAAATGGCATAAGATCGTATATTATTTCGTGAGCTCGTTTGCGCAATCTGTACAAGAAATCCATGATCTTGCTGCCATTACCGTAGGATATGGTTTGAATATTTGGGAAGGCCATTCCAGTAAATAATTTCTGTTGTGCGGAACGGGAAGTAACGGGAAGAGAATCTGTGTTAAATGTTTGTTTTAATGGGCCTGTTAATGTAAGGCGGTCTCCGTACCGAATATTAAATCCGGCCGGAAGCAAAAGTGACATATCTCCCTTTACCTTCACTTCCTCTCCGCCAATTTCAATTGATTCGCTTTGGATAACAGCAGATGTTAGATTGTTAGCTCTATAGGGATCTGATTTGACCACGCCAGTTAATACTATCGGCGTATCAGACACATGCCAGAGCAGTTTGTCAGGTGAGAGAACGGGTAATGCGCTCTGAAATCGCACGCCTCCGATAAAAAACGCGCATAGGATCAATGCAAATGGTATCCGAAAGATGGGGCGTGATAATAGCGGATGATTTCTACTTCTGAAATGGAGGTATTCAAACCAGCCTAATATCAGGCATATGAGCGCAGCTGATGCCCAAATATAAAAGGGAAGCAACAAGAATGAAGCTGTAAATATTCCGATTATGATCGCAAGGCAGAACCAGAATAAAGGCATAAGAACTACTGTTTTTTATTCAACAACTTGGCCATGATAAACACCTTGATATGATTCCGGCAGCAGCGCTGCGATGCGCAGCATCAGTTCATGGGTCCATCTTTTTAGATCCTGCGACCTGCTTCCTCGCTCGAACGGTGGGATGGTAAAGGGTTCGCCAAAACGAGCAGTTAATCTTGGGCGGCGGAAGTGGGCCAGTTCGCTCAGGGCAGTTTCTGTTCCGGTGATGCCCACAGGAACAACTGGAGCGCCAGTTTTGACCGCAAGCATTAGTGTGCCGGGTTTTCCTGTTTGTAATTGCCCGTTTTTTGAGCGAGTGCCTTCTGGAGCGATTCCAAGTGCAAGCCCTTCACTCAAGGCTTTGGATGCTATGCGGATGGCTGTAAAATCAGCAATATCTCGATTGATCCAAATTCCCTCTGCAGTATTGGTGAACCATGCTACGAAAGGACTCTCTTCGTATTTTGTAGTGACTAACGCGGTAATATCTGGCCGTACGGGGTTAACCATCATCAGGGGTGTATCCAAATGGCTCATATGGTTAATTGCCAGGATCACACAGCCTTCTTTGGGAATATTTTCTACGCCAATGAATTTAGACACCGTTAATGTCTTTACTAGAAATCGAACAATGCCTTGGAGAGTATCTTTTTTCATGTTATTTGATTATATGTCTGAATTAACCCCCGTTTTTATAATTAGTTATTGATAAAAATATTTAAAGGGATGGTTCAGATGGTCTTGCAAGATCCTGACGTAAACGTGAGTTTATCTTTAATGTGATCGCGATGACACTGACGAATACAAGTATCAAAAAAATCAAAGAAATGACGCTGCTGGTTCCGGAAGCCTCCATCCCTTGCTCATTAAACACCGAAGATGAAAAACCGGAAAGCAGGGCCAGAGAATTCCACGTACCGTGCAGGATAGTAGCTGCAAGAACATATAAGATTCCTTTGCCAAACTGCTTCTGGTGCCAACTATGAGCCAAGCCATATCCAACCAATCCGCTTAAACCGATATGAAGTACACCAGTTGCCGCCCGTATCGCAATAGCGAATAACCAATCTTGACCACTCGTTTGGATCACAATCTCCGCGCTTTCTAATATTGCAAATGCACCTCCGCTGATCAATCCCAATGAAAACCCTTCAAACTCTTCCAGGGGGCGGTTAAGAAGGAACCAAATTGACATTGGTTTGAAGATTTCTTCGATCAGGGGAGCGATTAACCCAACGATCAAGAAAACAGCAGTTGAGATTATTGGCTGTTTCATTATTTCATACAGGATTTGTTCAAGTTCCCCAATCCCACCTTGATATTGGTTTATATTCTCAAGAAATGAACGGAACTGGCTGATCAAATCTGGATGAACCCCTAACCTGATCATCACTGCAGCCGCAGAGATTGCGGTTAGGAGCAGCTCAATACTTATGATGATGATTGGTGTAATAGTCAACCCAATTGTGAGAGTGCCCCACTCCCGTAGTTTAGTGCTGCGCGGAAGCCCCCTGCGTGAAAATTCTATCAACCACCATACAGGGATGAATACTGCAGCGGCTGTTAATGGGGCAAGAAGGAGTGTTTTATTTCCCTCACGGCTGATGATAAATCCGATAGTTATTATCAACAACCACAGAAAGAGATAATAATTGGCTTTTTGAAATAAAGGTTTTTTCGATTGGCGGATAGTTTTTTTTAGGAGTTTCTTAATCGAAATGATCAAAGTAGGCACATTCAGCATGCTGATAGAAATCAATAATACACTGGTCGATAAGACGGTCATCTCATCAGAAGCGGTGAGGTTAGTTTTGGGGAAACCGTACGAGCTGAATAAAAGTAGAATGGCTGTTGTTACTCCAATTAAAATACCCAGCGCACTGAGTACAAATAAAAGAACGCTGGGTATATCGAGTTTTTTTGACGCCATTAATTTTCGTGAATGGTTACAGTCAGGATACGGTCGATCACTGGGTCTAATAAATTTTCTCGCAGTTCAAATGCGTCTACTATATCCATTCCGTCAGTTATTTCACCAAAGATGGTCCTGCCCTGCAGGTTTTCTGTGTCAGTTTTGATGAAGAAGAAAGCGCTTCCGTTAATTCCAGGTCCAAGATTGAAGGTTACCAGTTTGCCTGTATTATCAGAGGAATAATCAGCGTTTAATTCATCCAGATAAGCGTATCCCGGCCCGCCGAAGCCAGTATCTGACGGGTCGCCTGTTAATGCGTATTCGTTGGTAGCGATGAACGGAAGTCCGTCATACCAGCCTTCCTGCGCGAGGAACACAAAGCTGTTTACTGTAACCGGCGCAATGTCAACAAATAGGTCGACAATGATATCGCCCTTTGTGGTGCTGATGGTGGCGGAATAATCCTTGTCGGACTGGGTAACATTTGGAGGGCATGCATTGTATTCCTTTTCCTGGTTCTTGATCAGGTGGACGAAAATGGAGAAGATCTCAAGATCGCGCCGATTTACAGGCCATTCGTACCCATTGATGAACAGTTTGGGAGTGCCGTTGATGCCCAGGCTGTTCGCGGAATCTGCGGCAGCCTGTACCTTATTAATGACCTCGGAGCTGTACATATCCTTAAAAAATTGAGTCGATTCTAACCCAAGTTCGCTAATATGATCTTCCAGCCATGCTTCAAAATCATCCTTTGCGACTGAGCCCCAGAATGCGTCATCCGGGAGCTCTGAATGTTCAGGATTATCGGCATATTTCGCTTTGCGGTCGAATAAATAATTCTTTAACTCGTTAAATTTTCCCTGTTTCCCCGCTGCTTCTAATGCTTGGGCAGCTAAGATAGACTTGTCGTGAAAGGATTCTGGGAATGGGCGGTGCCGGAATACTAAGCGCACATCGTCCGGGTAGCGCTCTTGGACTGCAATTAGCAATGGCTCAAGCTGGGCGCAGTAGGGGCACTGCATTTCACTGTATTCAAGGAAGGTCACTACTGCATCATCTGGACCAACTACCCAGTCATCTTCTGTCACAGGGGGGAAACCTGAAAAAGGCGTGATTAAATGTTGGTCTATTAAACTAAATGGTTTACAGGGTTCGTCAGCATCAGTGAAGAAAACCTCTTCGGAAGCGGTGTCCTCATTAGCGGAATCAACGACCTCCTCCTCTTCGACTACGGCGGTTGCGGCCGGTTCTGGAACCTGCGATGGTTCTTCGGTATTACTGCACGCAGCTAACAACATAGCAACTATAACAAGGATTGGGAATAACTTTCTTTTCATGTTTGTTTACCTCTCTCTTCGTTGTGATAAAATTAAGATAAATTTGATAAATATAATAATAATGAAGATTTAATGTCGGATTGTACCATAGTTGGCTTTTGATTGGCATCTAGGATGACCCACCTATTTGGTTCTTCTTTTGCCATTTCCAAATATCCTTGGCGAACGCGATTGTGGTACTGCAGTTGATATGCGTCCATACGGTTCCATTCTCCACCCCCTTTTTGCCTGCGCCGCAGTCCAATTTCCGCTTCCAGGTCAAATAAGAAAGTAATATCTGGCATTAAACCGCCCGTAGCAAAAGCAAGCACTTTTTTGATTAAACCAATGTCGTTTTCGTGTCCATATCCTTGATATGCCAATGTGGAATCAGCATATCGGTCAAGCAGGACGATTTCTCCCATTTCCAAATGTGGTTGGATGATTTCTTCTACCAACTGTGCGCGAGCTGCGCAAAAAAGCAATGTTTCTGCGCGCGGCAGCATACTTGTGTTTCCCATTTTCATTAATATTTCACGTACCTGATCGCCAATGCTGGTGCCGCCTGGTTCCCGCGCAAGATATACATCGTACCCTTCTTTTCGGAGAAATTCAGCAGTTGGTTTCATTTGCAGTGTTTTTCCACTGCCGTCTGGACCTTCAAAGGTGATGAACATCTGTTATTCCTGGAATACCCTGACGTGCCGGTTGGGTTCCTTTCCATAAGAATGGGAGACAAGTTCTGCTTGTCGAATTAATTCATGCTGCAGCCGGCGGACGCGTGCAGAGGCAGATGGCAGGTCAACCCAGTGTTGCCCGTTGCGGACTGCTTCAATTGCATTGAGAGCTTGTTGATTGATTTGCTCTAGATCAATTTGACTCCCGGACACTTCCGTAATATTGAACAACTCAATCAGCACTTGTTCTATTTGAGAATTCGAATTTGAGCGCAGTACAAATATAGGCAAACCCATCTCCTCGGCGTCGAGGACAGGTTTCTGCCTGTTACGATAATATGATTTTAATGTGATTAGCACATCGGCTTGGTCTAAGCTTTTAACAATATTTGCAGGGACTCCCAATCGTTTCGCTGATTGCTGCAGGCGATTTCGAGCGACTCCATATGGAAAAACAGATATCTTTTTAAGGGAAACAGGAGACGAAATTTGATTTTGAGAACTTGAAAAACTTTGTTTATTATGATGGTTGGGTTTTTCGTTTTTATTAATTGAACCGTTTGGGGATGATCGTTTCAAACCCTGAGAGGCGACTCGTTGTTTTGAACTGTGGGGTTTTTGTTTCTGAATATGAATCCGGCCTTTTTCATCTCTGTGCCGGATCTCTGGTTCAAGTATGAATCCTCTCAGCATTGAATCTACTGCGGTAGCAACATCTTGGTGAATAACCAGTCGGTTACGCTGCTGAATTTCGATAAGAATGTCGAAAGTGGGTGGTGCGCGGCGCTCCAAAACAGTTTTCTGCGTTCCCCGTCGGCGCGCTTCCTCGTCAGACAGAGTAACAGATTCTATCCCGCCAATAAGGTCCGATAACGTTGGATTAAGAAGAAGATTTTCCAGCGTTCGCCCATGGGCAGTTGCAACCAATTGAACTCCGCGTTCAGCAATTGTCCGCGCGGCAGCAGCTTCTAGTTCGCGCCCGATCTCATCAATAATGATCACTTCTGGATTGTGATTCTCAACCGCTTCTATCATAACTTCATGTTGTAAAGACGGCTGTGATACCTGCATACGTCTGGCGCGCCCTACTGCTGGGTGTGGGACATCTCCATCGCCGCCAATCTCGTTGGATGTATCCACTATCACAACTCGGGTCTTTTCTGCCAGAATACGAGCAGCTTCCCGAAGCATGGTAGTTTTCCCTATGCCAGGACGGCCTAACAATAAAATACTTTTTCCGGACATAACAAGATCTTCAATGATATCTATCGTTCCGTAAACCGCGCGCCCAACCCTGCAGGTTAATCCAATAACTGCCCTGTGTTTATTGCGTATAGCGGAGATGCGGTGCAGCGTTCGTTCTATTCCCGCTCGATTATCGGCATCAAATTCGCCAACAAGAGAAACAATCTCCTTGATTTCAGTCCATGTCGCTTCATGATTTGCAATGATCATCTCGTGGTCAATAAAACGAGCCATTGGCACTCGTCCAAGATCAACAACAATCTCAAGAAGATTATCGGCATTGTTTGCGGTTTTGATAGACTCTGAAT
>Ga0255393_10004_pt1 | contig 44778 bp, 37 predicted proteins | sample ANMaggSeSYBR01C8_FD_182122 | JGI IMG/M metagenome (GOLD analysis project Ga0255393, IMG submission 182122) | Sediment cell enrichment communities from methane seep in Santa Monica Basin, California, United Staets - ANME aggregate JGI... | ecosystem: Environmental > Aquatic > Marine > Cold seeps >... | reverse complement strand
TCGCGAGATAGGTTGTCAATGTCGGTTGAAAAAATCCACTGCAGTGAAGTTAGAATTTTATTCCCAATAATATTAAAGGTAAGCCATTCTTCAGGCTCATTATTTCTAAAATCATCCAGGAAGTAATAATATGGGTACCCGGTTTTTACGCTGCCCTTCCCATCGATTGTCTTCTCAATCAAGGATCGTATTCTGAGTTTCGCCTGTTCTAAGACGGTGAAGTCTATTTTTGCTCTCGTAATCGCCCTAGTTTTCCCCATTATTGTGTAGGGTTCTGTGGCATGAAGAATATCCGCGATAATATCAGCCACCAAGATAACATCTTCTTCAACGAAACCCCTTTGTGTGATCCATGGAGTGCCTAAACGGATACCACTTGAGCGCAGAGCTGCTTTGTCTCCAGGAATGGTGTTTGCGTTTACTACCAAACCTGCGATGTCGAGGATGCGAGCAGCCATATCTCCTGATAATTTGGTGCCGTCTTTACCAGTAATTGATTTGCAATCGATATTTAGTAGATGTGTATTTGTGCCGCCAAATGCGATTCTGATATTGCGTTTCGTGAGTTGGGAAGATAATGCGGAACAATTATTAATTATTTGCTTCTGAAAATCTACAAAGTATTTTGTTTGGGCGATTTTAAAGGTTGTAGCCATTCCAGCGATTGCTTGAATATGAGGACCGCCTTGTTCCCCAGGAAACACTGCCTTGTCTATTTTTCTTGATAATTTATTGTCAAATGACAAAATGCATGCTCCGCGGGGGCCACAAAGCGTTTTGTGGGTCGTGAATGAAATAATGTCGGCAAATCCAACAGGTGAAGGGAGTATATTTGCTGCGATCATGCCGGCAATATGGGAAATATCTGCGAAAAGATATGCTCCAACCGAATGTGCAATTTCCGCGAAAATTTTCCAGTCAGGAGCCCAAGGGTATGAGGAGTAACCAGCGATTAATATTTTCGGTTGCTTTTCCTTGACTATTTCTTGAAGTGTTTCATAATTAATCCTCTCTGTGAGAGGATCAACATTATAGTGAAATACCTGATAAAGCTTCCCGGAACGATTAACAGAGGACCCGTGTGATAAATGACCTCCATGGAACAGATTCATACCTACGATTACATCACCTGGATCAATAAGAGCGTGGTAAACGGCATTATTTGCGGGAGCGCCAGAGAGTGGTTGTACGTTCACATAAATTTGGTCGGGATTAACCTGGTCATTTGAAAATAATTCCGCACAGCGTCGGCGTGCTAATTCTTCAAGGATATCTACATTTTCAACACCCTTGTAGTAACGTGGATCAGAGTACCGCCGATAATGTGTGATTTGTTTCTCGAGATCAAGGATTTCTTCTTGAGTGAATAACCGTGACTTCTCGGGAGGATATCCTTCTGCGTACACATTCTGGAGAACGGATCCCATGCTTTCCCGCACAGCAATAGGTGCACTGCTTTCGCTGGGGATAAAAATAAGTTTTCTTCTTTGGCGTTCAGACTCGAGATTAATAATATTCTCTACAGCGGGGTCAATTTTCGATAATGGATCCGACAAAATAAAACAAGGCATTATTGTTATCTCCTTAACACAAATAAAATAAAAACCACTTGAATTTGATTGGTCAAGTGGCTAAAGAATATTTTAATATTTGCGTACTAAATAATAGAATACTAAAATTCGCAAATAGATAAATTATCCAATCAATCATCACACGAATTGTAACTTTTGCGAAAAGAATGGTCAAGTACAAATGCAATTATAAAATATGATGAACGCATTTAAACGAATTACAGGTAGCTATTAATCCATTTTGATGTAAACCTTAGGACGCTTAGATTTTCTGGCTCATTGTGCAATTCATGATATAAACCAACCCAAATTTTCTCGCTGCAATTTTCAGATTGTTCACAAAAGTCATGAATTGCTTTTTTGCTTACGATTCTTTCAGCTGAACCAACTATTATCAAAGTAGGCACCGAAACTATTTTTGCATTATTACGAACGAATTCCCCTTTTTCAATGATATACATACCCATTCTGGCTGAAGTGTGTCCATGCACTAATGGATCAGCATTATATCTTTCAATAACGCTTTTATCGCTTGACAACATATTTCTATTTAATCCACTATCAAGACTGAAAGATGGAAAGACTGTGTTCATTATTTTTGCTAGTAACAATTTAACAGGATGAATTGGTTCAAGAACATCCAGAACAGGAGCAGAAGCAATTACACCGTTAATGTCGGGTTTAACTTGGATAGAATACTCAAGTGCAATTAGGCCGCCTAAACTGTGCCCGTATACAAAAATAGGCAGGGATGGATATTTATTCTTAGCGTAGGAAATGCCAGCAGATAATAATTTATCAAAATCACCGAATTCTTTTATATGCCCCTTTTTCCCGCTTGATTTCCCATGCCCGGGAAGATCAAAGGTAAGGATGGAATACCCCTCAATTGAAAAAAAGTTTGCGAAATGTGTACAATATCTATTGCAATGTTCACCTAATCCGTGTACTAATATGATCACGCCTTTTGCTGGACTCTCTGGTTCCCATATTTGGCTGAATATTTGATAACTGCTATTAGCTTCCAGTGTAATATTGCTGGTTTTCAAATTTTCTCCTTGTGATAAAATGTTTTGTTTTATTGTTAATAACCGACATTAAAGAAATTAGCTATAATCTATTGAATCTATTATGCATTATAGATAATTAATAAGAAACCAGAATTATATTACTAATGAGACTAAATGAGAAACAAATAAGTGACGTTCTTGACCGTGCAATTACGGGAGATGAAGAAGCATTCAGCATGCTTTACCAGGAGAATGTAAAAAAGATCTATAACTACATTTTTTATCGTACTGGTAATGTTCATGATGCGGAAGATCTTACTGCGCGAGTGTTTCAAAGGGCACTAAAACATATTTCGAAATATAAAAAAACTAAAGTGCCTTTTTCTGCATGGTTGTATCGGATTGCCCACAATTTAGTAGCCAATTGGTATCGCGATAATAGTAAGCACAAAAGAGAATTGCCGATTGAGGATCATTCATATATTGAGAGTAAAATTGGTATTCCAGAGAAACAAATCGAAAAACAGCAAGAAGTAGAAAAATTAATTAATGCTATTCATTTACTTCCTGGCGATCGTCAGCAGCTTCTTATATTGAAATATGTTGAGAACATGTCTAATAAGGATGTTGGATTGATTATGGGGAAAAGCGAAGGGGCGATTAAAAGCCTTTATCATAGGACATTAAAAGAATTGCGCCGATATATTGTTGACGACAGAGACATTATTTAGGATAAAAAGATGAAGAACAAAATTGATAATACGAAACTAGAAAACGAATTAAATGGTTTTCTAAATCCCGTTTCACCATCAAGGGATTTTATTAATGAATTGCAAACTCGATTAAGGTTGAAAAATCCAGTTGTGGTGGAATATCCTAATTATTTACTTCCAATTGTTCTGGTGTCTACAGGATTATTCATAGGCATTGGAATTATTTGGGGAATTCAAAAGATATTTCGATTAATTTCATCAACTGGGGAAGAATAATAAATTAAGAGGATTTGATTTTTTTGGCAGGATAGATGACTAAAATCGTTTTTATGGGTTCTCCCCTATATGCGGAGATTATTTTACGAGAGCTTTATGAAAGATTTGATGTTGTAGGTGTCATTACACAACCAGATAAAAGAGTAGGCCGCGGGAGGGCAATCCAGCCCCCCCCAGTGAAAAATATTGCTATAAAAATAGGGATTCCCGTTTTACAGCCGAAGAAATTGGCAACAGAGGAAGTAAATAATATTCTCGCCGAATGGGATCCTGACGTAATTATTGTCGCAGCCTATGGGAAGATTCTTCGATCCAATATGTTGGAATACCCAGGATTCGGATGCGTAAACGTACATGCTTCATATTTACCGAGATGGAGAGGCGCTTCCCCCATTCAAGCGGCGATCTTGAATGGGGATCAAACCTCTGGTGTTACAATCATAAAAATGGATGAAGGAATAGACACGGGAGATATAATTGCGCAAAAAGAAGTGGAGATTTCCAAAATTGAGACTGCCGGTTCCTTAACCAATAAATTGGCAGTAATTGGAGCAAGATTATTGGTCGAAACCCTGCCAAGATATATAAAAAGGAAAATCATTTTAGAAAAACAATTATCAAATAATGCCACCTATGCGGGAATAATCAAGAAACAAGACGGATTGTTAGATTTTCAAGGAAGAGCGGAAGAGCTTGAAAGGCAAATAAGAGCCTATGATCCATGGCCAATTTGTTACTTTAATTGGGATGGGAAAAATGTGAAAATATATTCGGCAAGAGTATTAAAAACACATTACTTGAAACCAGCTCAAAGAGGGGTCATTGAAAAATATCCTTGCATTGGGACCAAAACTTATGATTTGCAATTGGAGAAGATTCAAATGCCTGGGAAACAAAAGATCAATGGAGATGTATTTCTTAATGGAGCCCGGGGTTGGGCTGAAAATAACACTGAAAGAATAAACAACTAAAGGTAAAGGAATAGAAATGACAGGTAAATTATCTCTTTCTAACAAGATTAGCGCTATTTTGCTTACGGTAATTATTGTTCCCTCTTTACTCCTCTCTCTATTTACTGTTCCATTTGAGTTTGTGGTTTTTGAATCTGCAAGTTATTATTCGATACTTGAGGGTGATGAATATAAAGATGAATTCCCGCGTGTTATTTCTGCAATTATCACGGATCAATTATTGACTGCCGATGAAAATAACCCTCCGGCGATTCTTGAGAATAAGGAATCGCTAAATTCAATTATTGTAAATTATCTTCCAGATGAATGGGTGAATGGGATATTTAAAGACGTTATTGATCAAGTGATTGCATATCTTAATTTCAAAACCCCATATACATCCATTGAAATTGATATTAAAGAACTCAAAAATGCTTTGATAGTAAATAGCTCTTCAATATCTGAAAAATACTTGCTTTCATTGGATAATTGTACAGTCGAAGAAAACTCCGAGTTGGCAGGTAAAGAAACAATAGACTTTTATGCTCTACCGTTTTGCAAGCCTTCAGAGAAGAACATAAAAATTGTCTCAAGTGCGTTATTTATGATGATTGAAGATAAAGTAAATCAACTGCCTGCGTCGGTCAATATGCTCGGAGTGATCCCGGGTGGAATGATTTTGGGTGAAAGAACTTTTTATTATTACAGTGTCACTCGATGGGTTTTCAGGCTGCTGCCATTTGTAACTTTGTTGCTGCTGATTTTATTGGCATATCTTCTTAGAGATAATAAAAAAATTATGCGCAAATGGAGCGGCATAATTCTTACCGCAATTCCTGCCTTAATTCTGATTAGTTTACTAGTCATTCTTGTTGGTTTTAACCAATTCGTCGGATTGATATTTAATCGATACTTCTCACAGGTAATTGCTGGTTTTGGTGATGTGCTTCTGGGGATGATACAAAAAGTTGGCACTCAAGCTTTGCTGTGGGTGATTGCAATCTCTGGATTCGTTCTGCTTTTAGGTTTGGTATTTCTTTTATTCGCACGTTTTACAAAGCCTGAAAACGAGATGATTAAAGAAAGTGAGCAAAAAGCGATTCCAGAAAACGAGGCTGCTGTCTCAGAAAAAGAAAGCATGCCAGAGACGATCGAGGAAATTGAAGAACAAGAAAAATTGGCAAAAAAAGAATAATTGAAAAAGTTGGGTAAAGACAGGTTTATTTATTAAATTCCTGCTTCCATTTATAGATTGTATTCAATGCCTCAATAGGACTTATAGATTCGATGTCCAATTCATCTAATTTATCAAGTAAGGGATTGCTTTCACTAAACAAAGTGGGCTGTCCAGAGGAGGGTTGTTTGCTAAAGAAGATTGGTTTCTCGTCTTCCTTTTCGAATTGATGTAAAAGATCATTTGCCCGATTGATCACAGGATTGGGGATACCTGCTAACTGAGCAACATGAATCCCATAGGATTTATCACATCCCCCTTCAATAATTTTATGGAGGAAAACAACCTCATTATCAGATTCGCTTACTGCAACATTGTAATTACATACTTGAGGGAGGAACTCGGGCATTATGGTTAATTCGTGGTAGTGAGTGGCGAAAAAAGTGCGTGATTTTAGTTTTGGGTGGTTATGAATATATTCAACAACAGCCCAGGCGATAGATAAGCCATCATAGGTGCTTGTACCCCTTCCTATTTCGTCGAGGATTAATAGACTGGTGTTTGAAGCATTATTCAAGATATTTGCCATTTCAACCATCTCGACCATAAAAGTAGATTGACCTGCGTGAATTTCATCCTGTGCGCCGATGCGCGTGAAAATCCGGTCAACCATTCCAATCTTTGCAGAAGAAGCGGGTACAAAAGACCCGATTTGCGCGAGTAGCACGATGAGGGCTACCTGCCTTAAATATGTGCTTTTACCGCTCATATTGGGTCCGGTTATGATATGAATTAAATTATCTTTATCAATTCTTGTGTCATTGGAAATGAATGACCCTGCTTGCAGGGTTTGTTCAACCACAGGGTGCCGGCCGTCTTTGATCTCAAGCGAATTATCTGCGAGGATTTCAGGACGGTTGAAATTACTCTCAGATGCAATTTCAGCTAAGGATAGGAACACATCCAATTCCGAAATGAATTTAGCCAAATTCATGAATTTATTCTGTGATTTTGAAAGTTTTGCGCATAAATCCAGGAAAATCTGGTTTTCTAACGATCTGATTTCTTCATCTGCATTCAAAACGATTGACTCAAATTCTTTTAATTCTGGTGTTATGAATCTTTCAGCATTAACGAGTGTTTGTTTGCGAATGTATTCATCAGGGGTTTTTTCTAAATTGCTTTTCGTGATCTCGATATAATAACCAAACACTTTGTTGTAACTGACTTTGAGAGTCCTGATTCCATGCTTTTCTTTTTCTCTTTTTTCTAAATTTGCGATCCATTCCCGGGCGTGCTTTGACGCATTCATCACTTCATCTAAAGCGGTTGAAAAGCCCTCTTTTATGACACCTGTATGCTGCATGGTAGCTGGTGGCTCATCTGAGATTGATTCCTGTAAAAGTGCCAATTCAGAACTACATAATTGAATCTGAGTATTATTGATGTTGACTAAAGAAATATTTTCTTTCAGAATTGATAAAACCTTTGGGACTTTCGTGAGCGTTTCACGCAGAGATACTAAATCACGCGGTGTTGAATGGTATGTGTTTATGCGGTTGGAGATTCGTTCTAAATCAGAGAAATCTTTGATGTGTTTTTGCAGCTCAATTTTAAGAAGCCCATTGTTGAATAATAAATCAACAGCATCCAGGCGTTTATTAATCGAATTGGCATTTGTCAGGGGTTGGTTGATCCATTTATAAATACGCCTTTTCCCCATAGGTGTAACCGTTCTGTCGATGACACTTAATAATGATCCTTTTTCATCAGTACCGCGAAGAGTTTCTGTGAGTTCAAGGTTCCTTCTTGTTGACTCATCCAAGATCATAAAATCATCTAATGAATATGTGTTAGGAGTCTTGATTGAATCAACGATAGAAGAATCTGTTTCATATAAATAAATTAATAATCCTCCCAATGCGCTTACAGCGTATGGTTTATCCCGTAAACCAAACCCATCTAAAACGGAAATTCCAAATGCCTGTTTGATTTTATTTTCACATTTACTAAATTCGAATTTCCAGTTTGGTAGAGTAGTCACATGATACTTATTAAACGATATAAAAGAAACTGACTCAGAGTAAATGATCTCAGCGGGATTAATACGGCTGATCTCTGCGTGTAGTTTATTAAAGTTAGAATCATCAAAAAATTCAGTCACTCCTGAATCTCCAGTTGAAATATCTAAGAATGCGAGGCCAACTTTATTTTCGGTATTGAAAATGGAGAGCAGAAAATTATTTTTATCCGATTTTATCAATCCACGCTCAATTACTGTCCCTGGTGTGATAACTCTAATTACTTCCCGGGGAAACAACCCCTTTTGTGGGTGTTGGCCGATTTGCTCACAAATTGCCACATGGTATCCTTTGTCGATCAATTTACCGACGTAATTATCGGCCGCATGATATGGAATTCCTGCCATTGGGATACGCTGGTTCTTTGACACTTTTCGGGAAGTTAGTACTATATCTAAAACCCTTGATGTAATTTCAGCATCATTATCAAATGTTTCGTAAAAATCACCTAGACGAAAAAAAAGAATTGCATTCGGATAGTTTTTTTTAATATTCAAGTATTGAGTTCTAACAGGAGTTGTTTTTAGAGTGGACATTTGATTGGGTTTCTTTCCAAGCTATAATTCCGGCTCAAATTCCAAATCCAAATCGCGGGTTGTTACGAAGTTAATGTCGCTAAAAGGACTTTCTTGGGCAGCGATAATTGCGTAATATTTTATAAGTTCTAGTAATGACAGGAAAGTTATAACAATGTCCAACCTGGACACATCACTCTCAATAAATTTCGAGAAACTTACCTTCGGATGCTTTTGCATAAAACTTTTTATTTCATTAATACGATTTCTAATTGTCAAGGCTGTTATCGTAACGACATCACTCATCGGTGTTTCATGCTCGTGTGAAAAATACGCATCCATTAAAATATCGATAAGATCGTAAACTCCCAACTCTGACAGATCAAGATGTTCAATAAGCATGGGGGGAGCTGATACCCTATAATATGCTCTCAAACCATTTTCCTGACGGAAGTTAAACCAGGCGGCTGCATTCTTATATATTTTATATTCAAGAAGCTGTTTTGTGAGTTGGTCACCAATATCTTCTTGTGACTCTTCATCAAAATTTTGTTGAGAAGGTAGTAAAATTGATGATTTGATGAAAACTAATTTTGCTCCAATGACGAGAAATGCAGAAACCTCAACTGGATCTTGATCAGATAAATTATGCAGATAATTCAAATATTGGTCAGTTACTCTTGCGAGAGATAATTTGGTAATATCTAGTTCAGCAGTTTCAATTAATTGCAATAGAAGGTCCAAAGGGCCTTCGTATACATCTGTTTTAATTTTATAATTGAAAGACGCTTGCCAGAGTGAGGGTAAAGCCATAAGCGCAATTATAGCAGAGTGGTATTATTTTCAATAGCTTCTACAACAAAGAAATATCTTGGATCGAATATGAAAAAGAAGTTAAAAAAACTTAAAAGTCAAAAAGAATTAATGGAAAGGGTGGGGATTCAATTTGACGATATTCTTTTATTAACCCGGTCATTGACCCACCGCTCTTATCTTAATGAGCACCCGGAGGCATTGGAAGACAATGAGAGGTTGGAATTTCTTGGTGACGCGGTTCTCGACTTTTTAGTTGGTGAATGGTTATATAACCGTTTTCCAGAGATGGAGGAAGGGGATCTTACTCAAATGAGATCAGCTTTTGTTCAAACAAGCCAATTAGCTGAATTTGCAAAAGAGATTGGGTTGGAAAATGCCGTACGGCTGGGGCATGGGGAGGTTAAATCGGGCGGAAAACTCAGAAAAACACTCCTTTGTGATGTTTTTGAAGCTTTTATCGGAGCGATGCTATTAGACCAGGGTATTAGTATAGTTAAGAATTTTGTATATCCATTATTGGAAGGCGCAGTTGACGAAATTATTGAGCAGCACAAGAATGAAGATCCAAAATCACGGTTGCAGGAATGGGCGCAAGCACACGGATACCATCCACCAAAATACCGTACAATTAAAGTTTCAGGTCCTGATCATGCTAAGATTTTCAAGGTCGAAGCGTGGATCAATGATGTTGTAATGGGCGTTGGGAAGGCAAAAAGCAAGCGAGCAGCTGAAAAAATAGCTGCGAAAAAAATGCTGGAATCAATAGAAAAAGATAATAATAATTATGTCTAATCATCTCATTTCCCTGGAACTTCAAGGGTACAAGACATTCGCCATGAAAACTGAATTTCAGTTTCCTGCACAGCTAACTGCGATTGTGGGACCGAATGGTTCGGGTAAGTCGAATATTGCAGATGCGATTCGATGGGTTCTTGGGGAACAGGCATACAGCCTTCTGCGCGGAAAGAAAACAGTTGATATGATTTTTTCGGGCTCAGAACAGCGCCCGCGTGCTTCGATGGCAGTTGTATCAATTACCTTTGATAATCGCTCTGAATGGCTGCCGATTGAGTATTCTGAGGTAAAAATTACGCGCAGGGCATACAGAAACGGGGAAAATGAGTACCTGATAAATAATAAACGTGTCAGATTGAAAGAGATCAATGAACTTCTGGCAAATTCTGGTCTAGCGGAAAGAAATTATACAGTCATTGGACAGGGATTAGTGGACTCTGCTCTCAGTCTTCGGCCTGAAGATAGGCGCCGATTTTTTGAGGAAGCTGCAGGGATTGGATTGTACCGTTCACGGAGAGGGGAAGCTATCCAGAAATTGGATAAGACTAGAAGGAATAATGAGCGGATAAACGATATTCTTATAGAACTAAAACCAAGAATTCGCTCGTTAGAAAAACAGCAAGATAAGACAATTGCTTATATGCAGATTGACACTGACCTCAAACTTCTCTTGAAAGATTGGTATGGGTATCACTGGCATACAACAAAAACGAATCTGGAAAAGGCAGTTGCATTCAACGCACAGCAGCAGGTAAAACTAGATAAGAGCAGGGAAGTAAAACAGGGTTTCGAGAATAAGTTAGAAAAATCTCAGGGTTCGCTACAAGAGAAACGCGGAAAGCTCTCCGAATTACATTTATATCTGTCTAAGCTGCATGTTGAAAAAGAAAATGATATGCGTCAATTGGCAGTACTGGAAGAAAGAAAGAATGCGCAGAAATCGCGAATTATTGCGGTTGAGAAGACAATAAGTATTGCAAAAGATAAAAAATTGCTTCATGAAGAGGGAATTGCAGAGTTAAACGAACAAAGTAAAGCGGACCAGTTAGAACTTAAAACAACCGAAGAATCTCTGGGAAGTGCTAAAGATTTACTTCAGCAGCGGCTCGATCAGCGTTCAAAAAATAATGCTTTAATTTTCAGTAAGGAGAATCAGCAAAATAAGGACCAACAGGAATTGCTTCGGCTAAAGACATTGATTGATGGGTTGAAACGCCAGGTAAGTCTCCAAACATCTGATGTGGAAAAAATAGAGTTGAACTCTGAAGAAACTCAAGAAATATTTAAAAAGGAAAAGGTTAAGTTAATAAAATTACGCGAGCAAAAAACATACCTCACACAAGAATTAAAAACAATTGACGATGAGAAATCTTTACTCAATGAGACTCTTCATGTGATCGTAAGTAGTATAAACGAAACATATCAAAGGAAACAAAAAAGTGAACAACTTCTCATAAAATTGAAATCCGATTTTAATCTTATAGTTGAAGCTGAAGAAGCAATGGCTGGTTTTTCTTCTGGGGCAAAAGGTGTTATTAAGGCGGTTCGAAAAGGTGAACTCACTGGGAAATTCTCGCTTTTAATGGATTATCTCGATGTTCCAAGAGAATTTGAAATAGCGATTACGGCTGTGTTGGGATCCGCGATAGAAGGCATTGTTGTGAATTCCGATTTAGACACTGAAAGAGTTCTGAATTATTTAAAAACAACAAAAGCTCCTCGGACTGTATTAGTGGTCAATAAAGAACCCGCATATCAATTAGAGAGGGAAAAAATCAAGGGAAACTATACGATTGCCTCGGAATTGGTGTCCACTAAAGAAAGATTCGTACCGTTTATTAATAATCTTTTATCGAGTTCTTTGATAGTTGACGACCGTAAGACTGCGGCAGATTTAGTACACAAATTACCTCAGGGGTATCGTGTGGTCACCAAAGAAGGTGAAGTATATGCGTCAGATCAAACAATAACTGCGGGGAAAGAATCGAGAGTGCGATCATTTACACGGAAAAGAGAGAAACAGGCGCTAACTGTTGAAATTAATACATCAGATAAAGTGCTCACACAAATTTCAGAGTCTTTGGTCAAAAGTGAAATGAAGAAGAAGGAAATTCAGCGAAAGCTCGAGGAATGTGTTGATAAATGGAATAAAGCCGATAAAGAAAATAATCGAATATCACTTGAAACACATAAATTGGAGATTGAACAGGATCAACGTGAAAAACAATTGGGAAATGAGAGCGATCGCTTAGAAAAATTAATAAAGAGAGTTAAAGACGAGGAATCAAATATTTCCGAATTTGAAAAAAAGATTCTTGACCTGGGAATAATAATTAAAACGCAAAGGGAAGAAACAGAGAATCTTTACCACAATCTAAAAGAACTTTTAGTAGAAGAACTACGCTCAAAAGTAACATCTCTCACATCAAAACATGCCGTAGCACGCCAGATTGTAAGAGACAGCAATAAGCGCATACAAGAAAAAGAGGGCCTTCTTTTTACTATTCAAAAATCAGCTGATAAAAATAAAATTGATCGAATTGAATTGGAAAATCAATTAGAAAAAACTGGTAAAGAAATAGACAAAATCAAGAGCTCTAACGGAGAAACAACCGAAGAAATTAATACTTTAACAGTAGATACAAACACTCTTGAAGCAAATGTTGAATATGAGATCACAAACCAGAGTAAATTCTTGGAGGAAGTAGATAATTCTCGAAGAAAATATGCAGTCACTGAACGACACAAACTTCAGGCGCAAATGAGCGTAGAGAAACTGCGCGGTAAAATTGAAGGGCTTCAGAAGAAAATTAGTGGGGACTTTGGAATTCTAATGGAAAGTGAGGAGAAGAATTCTACTTATGGTCCGAAACCGCTGCCTTTTAGTGGAATAGTGGCGAGTTTACCTAAGTTAGACGATCTGCCCGAGAATCTTGCTGATCAAATAAGCCAGCAGCGTTTACAGTTGCGGCGATTGGGTCCAATAAACCCAATTGCACAAGAAGAATATGAGGAAGTAAATAATCGGTATCAATTTCTGTCAGAACAATTGCGGGATTTAGAGAAAGCGGAAGTAGATCTCCGATCTGTGGTAGATGAACTTGATGCAATTATGAAAAAAGAATTCCTGAAAACTTTTAACAAAGTGGAGGAAGAATTCAAGAAGATCTTTGCGCAATTATTCAATGGCGGGAAAGCAAATTTGATTATTGAAGATGGGGAGAATCTCCTGGATAGCGGAATTGACATTGAAGCCACGCTGCCTGGCAGGCGAAAACAGGAATTGGCGCTATTGTCAGGGGGCGAAAGAAGTCTGACTGCGGTCGCTTTAATATTTTCCCTCTTGAAGATATCTCCTACTCCCTTCTGTGTTCTGGATGAGGTTGATGCAATGTTGGACGAGTCAAACGTAGTGCGAGTTGGTGAATTGTTAAAAGAATTAAGCTCCACCACGCAATTTATTGTTATCACCCACAACAGAAACACAGTTCAACTTGCAGATATTCTTTACGGGGTAACAATGGGAAAAGATTCTGTCAGTCAAGTGATCAGTTTGAAATTGGATGAGCTGACGGAGGAAATGGTTCATTAAAATCGAGGCTGATTTTAATCAGCCTCGATTAAATTAATTCGCTGGTGTTTCTTCGAAAATGGCGGGTTTATCTGGCACAATGTCTCTCCATATATCATTTATTGATATATCAATGCTTTCTTTAATTCCGGAAAACCACTCTTCAAAGAAAATGTTTTTGTTGTTTTCATAGTCTGCCTGGCTGAGAGGGCGAATACCCCGATCTATGAGCTGAATAATATGCCATCCAAACTGTGTTTCAATCGGATCGCTGATCTGGCCTATCTCTAAATCAAAAGCGGCTTCTTCAAATTCAGTGACCATTTGACCGCGTGTGAACCATCTGAGGTCACCTCCGCTGTCCTTGTTACTGGTGTCGAGCGAAACATCCGCTGCAACAGCATTCCATTCTTCCTCTTCAAGGCGTTCCAGAACAGTAATTGATTCAGCTGTTGTCGATACTAAAATATGGCGTGCCCAGATCTGTTCCTGTTCTAAAGGAACGTCTGCAGCCACAGCGTCACGCACTTTCTGCTTCATGAGAAAATGATAGATGTATTTGCGCAGATTTGTTCCACTGACCTCAATAGCTTCCAGCTCGCCCAAGTACCGATCAAGTTCTGTCTGGAACATTTCCTCGGTATAGGGAGTTGCAGTTGGGCCGGGAGTTTGCGTGAGAGCAGCAGTTGTTGGCGATGGCTCAATAGTTGGTTCTTCAGTTGATACAACCGGTGTTTCTTCAATAATATCGCTATCGCCTTCCCCGTTTTTAACTTCCTCAAGCTCGGTTTCTTCAACGTCTGGTGTCGCAGTGCTTCCAAGGATTGCCTCCTGTGTTTTAGAAATCGCAGGGGTTACATACGAAGTCGGTTGTGACGCAGGTGTTGGGGTTCCATCGGGGAAGTAGTTGAAGAGTTGTTGCATAAGAGTATCAATTTCACTCTCGCTTACATCAATTCCCATCTCTACCCCCTGCATCGCGATAATTTCATCGTCAATTATATTGTTAAGTACCATTTCGCCGAATAATTCGACATCGTCGAGTATAGCCACAATCTGCTGAAGCTGTGGCTCAAAATACTCTGCTGAGGTAGGGTCATCGCTTAAAAGCTGGTACTGCGCATAGAACATTTGGAATTGCTGTATATAAGAATTGCGCTCTAGTCGTACCCGCGCTTCAAAGTACTCATTATCAACTTTCTGCCCGGCTATTTTGGCAACAGGGATAAAGTTTTTCAAAACCGTCGCTCTCAGAACAGCATATCCAACCATACTCAGTACAAGCGCTGCGGTGATGATAAAACCGATCAAGATCAGTTTGGTTTTTTTCTTTTCTTTAATAGCGCGGATGCGGGGGTTGGTTTTTGTTTCTTCCTTTTTTTGTGGAGACATTTTTTACTCCATGTTTTTGTTAGCGGATCTTTTCTTCCCATGTGCCGCCAGTGAAAGGCAGTAGGGCTACATGCCTTGCGCGTTTAATTTCCCGGGCAACAGCACGCTGATGTTTTGCGCATGTGCCGGTTTGGCGCCGTGGCCTGATCTTGCCTTCTTCAGTAGTAAGTTTTCTTAGAACTGTTGTGTTCTTGTAATTTATTACCAGTGTTTTATCCGAACAAAATTGGCAGTATCTTGGTTTTCGCACATAGCGTGTTTTGAACCGCCGTTTTGGTCTATGTTCGGAGCTTCCATTGCTGGCACTTCGATTAGTTTCTTCTGCCATATTAACTCCTAAATTTTGGGTGACCGGCTAAAAGGCCGATCGATGATTATTATTTTGCGACGATCATGTATCGCATTACGGGCTCGAGAATTGTTAAGTTTCTCTCTAATTCTACAATCGATGTGGGGAGCATTGAAACATCAAGAAGGTAATATATTCCTTCATTTTGTTTTTGAATCTGATATGAAAGGCGGCGTTTGCCCCATTTATCGATCTTGTCAATGTTTCCATCACTATCTGTGATCCACCCTTTGATGCGATCTAATGACTGTTCGATCGCCTCGTCATCCAGATCAGGATGGATAATAATAACTAATTCGTAATTATGCATTAAGGATTCCTCCTTTCCTTGGGTATGCCCTTGAAAAACACGTGGATGTGATCTCAAAGGCGGAAAGGTAACCAATTTTGGTTAACTTACCGAAAAGTAGTTTAACATAAAGAAAGCTTTTTGGGTAGGATAAAATCCTATATAATTTTAGTTAGAAAACAAACTTGTGGAGGAAAAATGAAAACCGAGATTTTGTATCGCCCATCATATTCAATGGCTAAAGTAGCTCTGGATCCTAATGAAAATATATCGGTAGAATCCGGGGCAATGGTAGGTATGTCATCTAATATCATTGTGGAAACCAAAATGAAAGGTGGTTTATTCAAGTCCCTTGCGCGATCCGTCTTGGGCGGAGAATCTTTTTTTATAAATACGTACTCGGCATCAGGTGGGAGCGGAGAATTAATGCTCTCTCCAACGCTGCCGGGGGATGTGTTTACATTTGATATGACCGGGGAAACATACCTCGTCCAATCCGGGTCATTCCTTGCTTCTAGCGAAGGGGTAATGACAGACACCAAATGGGGAGGGGCAAAAACCTTTTTTGGTGGAGAAGGATTGATCATGCTGCGATGTGCTGGAACGGGCACCCTTATCTTGTCAAGTTATGGCGCTATCCATGAATTGGATTTGGGAAAGGGAGAATCTTATACTGTAGACACCGGGCATTTAGTTGCGTTCTCTGAAGATATTGGATTTAAAGTACGGGCGATCGGAGGATTAAAATCAACAATTTTCGGGGGCGAAGGCTTGGTTGTTGATCTTACTGGCCCCGGTAAAGTCCTTTTGCAAACCCGAAGTGTGGGCGCTTTTCTTGATTGGCTTCTACCCCGACTGCCAAAACCCTCATCGGATAGCAAACGGTTATCTATTGGTTAATAAGATAAGAGCATATAAAAAATAATAGGATGCAGATGCGACAATCATTAACTCCATTTTTTGAACCTGCTAGTGTCGCCGTTATCGGCGCTTCGAAAAATCCCAATAAATTAAGCAACGGGATTGTGAAAAATTTATTGGCGTATGGATATGGTGGGTCAGTAGTTACCGTTAATCCCAAGGAAAAAGAGATCCTCGGCTCAACATGTTACGCGAGTATTTTAGACGTAAAAGGTCCGGTTGATCTTGCCGTGATCATTCTCCCCGTTAAATACATCGCAGGGGTGATCACGGATTGCGGGGAAAAAGGGGTGAAAGCGGTTATTGTTATTTCCGGGGGGTTCAAAGAAGTAGGAGAGGATGGCGCAGCGTTGGAAAAAGAGATCGTCGCGATTTGTAAGAAATATAACATGCGCATGATTGGCCCGAATTGTGTAGGAACAATGAATCTCAAAACTGGTTTGAACACTACATTTATCCGTGGAATTCCCGCAGCGGGTGGAATTGGATTCATTTCGCAATCCGGTGCTGTTTGTGGTGGTGTGGTGGATCATGTCATACATTTGGGAATTGGGTTCTCGCATTTCTTGAGTTTGGGAAATGAAGCCAATGTGTCTGAGACAGATATGATCGAATATCTGGCTGAAGACAAGGACACAACGGTTATTGCTGCTTATATTGAAGGAGTGATTGATGGCGAGCGGTTTGTAAATGTCGCGCGTGATGTGACACGTGTCAAGCCGATCGTTGTGCTAAAAGCGGGCAGAAGTGCGGAAGGCGCGAAAGCAGTTTCGTCACACACAGGTTCACTGGCGGGTTCACACACTGCATACGCGGCCGCATTTTCCCAAGGCGGCATGATTGAGGTGCGTACGATTCGGGAATTGTTAAACTGTTCTATGGCTCTGGATTGGCTCAAACCGCCTGGCGGGAATAGAGCGGTAATCGTGACCAATTCAGGCGGTCCAGCGGCATTAGCGTCAGATGTTTTTTCTGAAAACAATATCACTCTGGCTGAACTATCAAAAGCCACACAGAGTAAGCTGAAAGAGAAATTAAATCCTTCAGCCCAGGTGGCTAACCCGGTGGATATGCTGGGAGGTGCAGCGGAAGATGAATATGCTCATGCCCTCACACAATCACTGAAGGATGAGGGTGTCGATATGGCACTGGCGGTACTTGTTCCACAGTCACTGGTGGATCCAGTCAAGATTGCGGAGGCAATAATCGATGCCTCCAAAAACACCAACAAGCCGATCATCGCCTGTCTGATGGGTTACGCGAGCATACAGGAAGCCCGCGATCTGCTGCATGTAAATAAGATCCCCATGATTGATTATCCCTCTCAGGCAGGTATTATGTTTGGTGCTCTGTTAAAACATAAAAAGAATTTATTAAGGAGCGAGAGAGTTGCCCGGAAAAAAGAGAGTTCTAAGAAAGAAAATATTCTCTCGATATTGAATACGTATCCTGATCTCAAATTATGGGGGGAGCATCGCACTCGTGATGTACTGGGAGCGTGCGGAATTCCTCTCGTCGCTGGCCAATTGGTAAATAGTGTGGGAGGTGCGCTGATTTCTGCGGATGCGTTTGGTTACCCGGTAGTGTTAAAAGGCGCCTCAAAAGATGTACTGCATAAATCGGATGCGAAGGCTGTGGTTGTAAACATTAAAAATAGCACAGAACTGAAAGATGCATATCAGAGCATAATCGATAATATGGTGCGGGTCAATCCGAAAGTGAAGATTGACGGAATACTGGTTGAGAAAATGGCTGAAAGAGGCAAAGAGGTTATCATTGGCATGAAGCGTGACACCAGCTTTGGGCCATTGATTATGTTTGGAATGGGCGGAGTCTTTGTTGAGCTGTTTGAAGATGTGGCTTTTAGAGTCGCACCGCTTTCACCGGAAGATGCGGCCGAAATGATAAAAAGCACGAGGGCATACCAATTATTAAATGGCTGGCGGGGCGGGGAAACCTACCATATCAGTGCGATCCAAGACGTGATCATCAAGATTAGCCAGTTAGCGGTCGATATTCCCCAGATCAGTGAGATTGAGATAAACCCGCTGCGTGTATTCCCGGATGGACGGGGTGCGCTTGCACTGGATTGCAGAATGATCTTAACCTAGGTTTTTTACGTGTCTAAGCGACCAACGTATGAAATTGATATCAAGGGCGGCATCGATCGATTTGATGAGCGTGACATGCTTTTTGCCCGGCAGGACTTGATCCGCTATTTTGGGGTCGATAGTGAGCAGTATAAGAAATACTTCTCTCAACATCCAGATGCGGAAAAGTTTCACGCCAAGTTGAGTGTGAAACAACCGTTAGGCGGATTGAACCCTTCGGATGCGCCCATGTTCCGTGCACAGTTTAAGTTGATCGATATGATTGGCGCGGAATCAATCGTTGATGGAGAATCGGCCACAGCAAAAGTAGATTTTACTCCTGAACGGGCATGTCAGAAAATTAAACAAGTAGCAAACACCTATGGCGCAGATCTGGTGGGGATAGGCCCCTTAAGGCAGGAATGGGTGTATAGCAATGTGGGTTCCACGGGCGGAGATCAACCGGAGTATAAACATTGGGGAACACCGATTGATCTCAGCGAACATAAAAGTGCGATCGCGATGGGTTTTCGAATGGACCTGAGTCTGCTGAGATCAGCCCCAAATTTTCCAACACTGCTTGCGTCTGCTCAGGCGTACGAGAAAAGTGCCTGGACGGCGGTACGGTTAGCTGAATATATTCGCCAGTTAGGGTATTCTGCACGGGCGCACCATTTCAGCAATTATCAAATCCTGGTCGTTCCAGTCGCTGTAGATTGCGGGTTAGGGGAGCTGTCACGGGCGGGATATTTATTGAACAAAAAATACGGCCTGGGTGTGCGCATATCCGTTGTAACGACAGATATGCCCATACAGCACGATCAGCCAGTTGATATCGGGGTGCAGTCTTTTTGTGAGCAGTGTTTCATTTGCGCGGATGAATGTCCATCCGGCGCAATTCCATTTGGAGAAAAGACACTTCATAACGGCCTGCTGAAATGGAAACTGGACGAAAAGAAATGTTATTCCTACTGGCACGTAAATGGGACGGACTGCGGTATCTGCATGGCGGTGTGCCCATGGACAAAACCGCACACACTCTTCCACCGACTGAACGCGGAAATAGCGAGTATCAAAGGCTCTCATCAAGGCCTAATGGCTAAGGCGGATCGTGTGGTCTATGGAAGGTATAAATCCGCACAAGCGCCAGATTATCTCGATCCTAAAAGGAAATGAAAACTGATATATTTTAGAAAACGAGAATATGCGTGTAGCCATTAATATATAAAAACTAGAGAATAAGTTTTATCCGTTCTTGAAATTAAAATAGCGGGGGAAGTATTAGGATGCTTTGCGGACAGGAGTTAGTTCCAAAATTGTCTGTCGGTTTAGGTATGCCGGTTATTTTTTTGTATAAATAAAGCTGATTATCAAATTAAAGTCAATAATTTTTATCCAAAATGGCCAGAACTTTATTTTTAATAATTGCATCTTTGTATTAAGGGATTCAATTATCTCAGAAGCAAAATTTGGATGTTCCCAGCAAATTATTTTATCGGGATTTAAAGAAGAATGTTTTTTTATATATCTTCTGGAAGAAAAATAGCGCCCTAATCCCCACAAAATACCACCTTCAGTGGGGATACCTGCAACCAGCTGGCCTCCTGGTTTAAGGATTCTTATGATTTCAGATAAGTATTTTTCCATTGGGGCGAGATGCTCCAATACATAAAAACAAATAACTATATCTACAGATTGATCAGGGATGGGTAATCTATCTGAATCTAATAAATGAATATCAGTTCTTATTTTCAGGTTATCTAATTTATCATTTGATTTGATTAAAAAATTTTCCCGGATATCACACAGATGATAAAAACGTGGTTTTCCAGACCAATACTTTACATGCGGTAAATCGCCTGGACCTATTTCTAAGATTACTTTCCCGTCAAGAGGGATATCTTTTAATATTTTGTATCCTGAGTGATTAACAATGGCGCTCACGCCTGTTTTTTGTGTAGACGAATAAAAACCGTAGTAAAACGTTAGCCATTCATCCCAATCCTTATCATTTTCATATGGGATTTTCCCGTATTTCTCTCGTTCCCCAAATAATTTAGCATTAATTGATTTTGGTAATAGTGATGAAAATTTCATTTGAATTTATTTATAACCAAGGATTAATTTCTGAGAATAGCAACATAATATCTTCTTTTGGCACGCAAATAGGACAGAGTGCGCTCTGTTTAGAAAATATAAGCCCACGCTAATTCCAGACCTCATCGATATATCCTTGATGGAAATCCGATGTGTTCAAATGCGTTCAAATAAACTGAGTTTCAATAATCAATCTTTGCTGTCTGAATTCTGCAATTTAGTTGTTACAAAATCCCGGCACTATCTCTCTTTTTCTCGCGCTTTATTTTTCGTTTTTCTTTAATTGTCAACTTTGCTTTTTTCTTTTGTTCTTTTTTTCCCTTATCTTTTTTACCGGAATCGCGCATCTTGATTTCTCCTTAATAGATATATCAATTATAGACTATCAATAAACTCACAATAGAATAAGGGTAGTAATGAGCAATGTTTAGCGAATGTGTATAAGAATTGTAATTTCCAGTTGTCAACTGGGCTTGCTTTTCTATAAGCTATTTCAAAACATGCTTTTGCTATTGCTAAATAATATTTCACTATCTCCAATGAAGAATATCCATAGATTTTTTACATGGTGTAGATATCTACACAATTTCAAAGCAATTGGGCTGCGAATATTTTTCCGGATTGTTCGAGATAGTTTATCAAATAAGAAATATGCTTGTTCATGGGAAAGTGAATCCAGCTTTTGCTTTGGTAAGGAGCCTGAAATACTTATTGTTTATTGATTTTTCGGCAGATCATTACCTTATCTAAAAGAAGTTCCTTATGAGGAATCGAACAAACATGATCTTGTATTCTTGGGTGATTTGGGATTGTCCAGTCGGGGCGAGAGGATTCGCGACCGATAGTAGCCCCTTCAGGGAAACCTCCGACCTCTTGCACCCCATTCATCAGCAAATGTGTCCACAGCGTATTCTTATGTACATGGTGCAAATTTTATCCAAAAACAGACCTAAAAAGCACTCATTAAACACATTTGATCCATAGATTCCAATGGAATTGCATACGAAGATAGGAAAGGCTATTCAAATATTTAATGAAGAATCCATGTAGATACTGCGATTATTAAAGTTGATATTATTTCAGCCCTTTACTTATTAGATTAACATAAAATGCGTTTTGTTCCTATTGCAATAATATATATAATAGGAATGAGGGTTAGGAGGTATACCATGTTCGAAAATAATAACTTCCGATTAACGCTAGCAGCGCTGATGCTGTTAGCAATATCGTTAGCTTGTAGCCTGACCAGCATCACAGTTGACTGCAACGTTCCTGATCTGATCGATGCCGTCAATGACGCCAACGCAAATCCAGCGCCCAGCACCATCGAGTTGGACCCCGGCTGCACATACACTCTGACCGCAGTAGATAACACAGCTACCTCTACGTTCGGCGGCAGCACCTTTGAATATGGGGATAATGGCTTGCCGCAGATTACCACACCGATCACAATTAATGGCAACAACGCTACCATCATCCGGGAAAGTGGCGCGCCACATTTCCGCATCTTTTTCATCACGGATACAGGCAGTTTGACGATCAACGATCTGACTCTTGAAAATGGATTCGCGGATGGAAACTATCCTGGCGGCGGAAGCGCATTTCCGGGTTCCGGCGGCGCCATTTATAGCAGTTACAGCCCCCTGGAAGTGAATAACTCTACTTTGCAGGGCAATCAGGCGACCTCTGAAGGTGGGGCAATTTTTACCTTCGGCAGCACCACTACGAATATTAATGGCTCTACGATCCGAGACAATTCCGCCCCACACGGAGGTGGCATTTTTCTCTATAGTTCTAGCGGGTTGCTTTCGGTAGATAATAGTGAGATTTCAAATAATATTGTAAGCGGCTCAGGTGGAGGTATCAACCTCGCATACGGTGCTGAATTGATCATCAACGCCAGCCTTATAGCTTCTAACCACTCCGGAAGACACGGCGGCGGCATCTTCAAAGATCGCGGTTCAAACAGCCTTCCGACCACCATCACTGACACTACCTTCCAGGATAATACTGCGGATTGGAGCGGTGGGGGAGTCTTCATCTTGCGAACTCCACTTACGATATCGGATTCCCATTTTAGCAATAACCAGGCGTATGAGTATGGGGGCGGATTGGGATACCAGGATCATTCCACCAAAACAGTCTTAATTTCTAATACTACCTTTGATGACAATTCTGCCGCATGGGATGGGGGTGCTATCCACTTCTCTGGAGAATTAATGTCTATCAATAACAGCACCATACAAAATAATACGGCCGAAAATGGCGCAGGAATTCATAATGGACCAGCGGACGATCCTAAATACATTTTCAGGGCTGATACTACCCTCACTATTACCAGCAGTACAGTCCAGGAGAACATTGCCAGCGAGAATGGCGGCGGCGCTTACAATGAAGGTGTTATGACCTGTGGGGAAAGCAACTTTGTTGGTAATGAGTCCTCTGTCTTGGGAGGCGGCATTCATAATATCGGTGAGGTAGAAGTTCTTGGCTGCACATTCGATAAGAACAAAACTGGTGAAGATGGCGGGGGAATCAACAGCGACAATATTGCCGAAATTAGGGGTTCTGACTTCACCAATAACATATCCAAACGTGGGGGCGGCTTCTCATCGATAAGAGGCGATGCGGAAATCAGCGACAGCACCTTCGCTGACAATAAAGCTACCAGCGAAGGAGGCGGTATTTACAATGATGGATCGATGACAATCGTACAGAGCACTTTCTCTGGGAACGAAGCATCCACATTGGGCGGCGGCATCCATAACAAGGAAGCGATCAAAGTGCAAGACAGCACATTTGAGAGCAATCTCGCTTTTGCAGACGGTGGGGGTCTCAATACATATGGTATGGCAGTCGTAACAGGCAGCACCTTTGCAGGCAACACCGCTTTTCGGGGCGGCGGCCTGGCTTCGGTTGGCGGGGATACTGAGCTCATCAATAATACCTTTTCTGCCAATACGGCAACAGATTCAGGTGGTGGAATATTCAATATGGGACCGCTGATTGGGAATACAACCCCGGGTGGGGCTATGCAGGCCAGCCATATCACAGTTGCTAATAACAGCGCCCCTGCCGGTGGCGGCATTGCCACCACAGGTGGCGGGGTGAGGATTAAGAATTCAATCGTCGCACTTAACATATCAGGGTCCGATTGCAGTACCTCCTCCGTAGATATGTCGGGAATTGGAGAAAACATCGATACCGACGGCAGCTGTACAGGCTTCACTTTGAAGGAGGATCCGCTGCTGGATATTCTTGCCAATTACGGCGGCCCTACAGATACGCATGCGTTAAAACCGGACAGCCCGGCGATTGACGCAGCCCCAGATTGCACCACTGTCAGCGGCGCAGTTGTGTCCGTTGACCAGCGCGGTCAGCCGCGGCCCGGCGGCCCTATCTGCGACCTCGGTGCCTATGAAGATGATGCAGGTAACCCAGTACCATCCCTTCCTCATGTTATTTTCCGGAGCACATTAGACTGCCGTTTGGAACCATCCAGCAGCTCTGCTGCACTCACTTCTTTTCAGCCGGATGATACTGCTGAGGTAATCGGCAGGAATATCAATCTGACCTGGTTCCAAGTTGCGCCAGATGGGCTGGAAGATCCCTGCTGGGTGTGGGTTGGTGGGGTGGAATTTTTCGGTAAATTGGAAAGTGTAGAGATCATTCCCTCCAAAAGCCCTGTTGAGGAAGAGAAACCAGAAGAAGGTGAGGAACCTTCACCTTCGCAACCTGGCTGCACAGTTCGGGACCTCAGTGGCGCGCTGGTATGCACGGTGCCCTGTCCGCCGAATGCCGTTCCTGGTGACCCTTGCACACCGTAAGATACTATTAAATCCATCGCGCCACCAAAACATATTGAGAAGAAACTATCAATATGCTAAAAACCAAAGGGAGGTTTTGGTCGGGGCGAGAGGATTCGCGACCGATAGTAGTCCCTTCAGGGAAACCTCCGACCTCTTGCACCCCATGCAAGCGCGCTAATCGCTCCACTCTAGGGCTCTATATAGCCCTAAAACCGTCCTGCAAGAGTACTGCGGTTGTTAATGTCCTAGACTATGCTAGGGTACTATGGTTGTCATCATTATACATAAAGTTATGAGGTTGATTCGTCCTCACTGTTTTAGTTATAAGGCTAAATCTTTTTTTATTTTCTCAAGGGATGCATACTAAGGCTCAATCGTTTTTTCGCAAGAGATGAGTAATGCGGTTGTTAATGTTCTAACTTAACCTAGCTAATTGTGGTTAATGTAATGCAATAAGAACCTAAAAAACATATATATCTAAGCATATAAGTTAATAAAGGATTTATGAAAATTACTTCTGAGGTCAATATTATTTTTTTCACGTAATTTACTAACGTAATTATTGGAGTGATTTTCAATAGCATCAATCATCTTTGTTGCATCAATTTGTATTTGATGTATTTCATAGTGTTTATTTAAATCATCAAGTATGAGAACAACATTTATTGGTGTATCAAGTTGGCAAAGCGTTATCTGTCCTTTGGTAAATCCTGTGTGATAAAGACCACAACGAAAATTTTTATACATTATCGAATTAATCTGTCCTATTTGTTTTGGATTGAAATTGTTATCTAGTAAATCTTGAAAAACTGAGTGAAAACCTTCAGTAAAGTATTTTTCTACATTATTTTTACTGTCTTTACCTTTCAGGTATACAACATAGCTTTCGAAGTATGATGCTAATAAATAACATATAGCAAAACCTCCATGCTCATATGTTGTTAATATCTTTGCGGGTTTGATAATCCAATAACGAAGTCTATCTTCATAAATGTCAATATAAGTATCAATTGTTACAGGTTTTGTGAGTTTATAAACATCATAACTAGGGCTAATTTTAATATTTTCAGCCATATTTTCCTTAGTATAGCTAATTTGCGATTCAATCAAACCAACTGAGCTACAGGGCTCAATCTCTGCCTATTTCTTCAAGAGATGCATACAAAGGTTCAATTGATTTTTTACGAGAGATGAGTCCTGCGGTTGTTAATGCCCTAGTCAATGCTAGGCAACTGTCGAATCCTATTATATAACGTATTATATTTTCCAATTCACGATGTCTTAAACCAGACAGAATGAATTCTAGAGAAACATTTATATAAATATGAGTGTTTGGCGAAAATAGTTTGTAAATTATAAAAAATACGATGGCTTTTTTCAAATTTAAAAAAACCAAAATAATTTGACGTTTTCTTTAATCAAAAATACAAAAGTTCTTGATAACGTTAAAAGCGTCCGAATTGAGAATTCATGGCTCATAAAATTATAATAATTAAGTGTGTATAATTATTAAATCGATATTTCATTTAATAAGGACTAGGAGTTATGAGAAGATATAGAAATATATTCATAATTATATTTTGTTGTTTGCTTGTCTCCTGTGCTTTCCAAATGGAGCAAAGCCCAATTTCTCTTCTAGGAAAAACTTTAGAAGATAAAGATGTAATCAATTTTGTAAGCAATCATGAAAAACCTTTTCTTAAAGATGGAGATTTCCCATTATTCTATTATTATTCAATAATTGATGGAATTGAAATGATTGTTGAAAATAATAAAATTACAAATATATTCTTGAAAAGCGAAGGTTTTGAAGATTACAAACAATATGCTGGATTAATAACAAAAAATATATCCATGAATAGCAATAAAGTAGAAGTCAAGAATGAATTTGGCGAGCCAACAATTATTAACGAGGACGAAATAACAATATATGGAATTAAGATAAGTGAATCGGAGACATATGATTTAGGGGATTATCTTATTAATTTTTCATATTATTCAGACGGGAAAATTGAACAAGCAACAATATTTTTACCTGTTGATGAAAAAGAAATAATTCAACGCGTTAATACTTATGTATATTTGAATACCGAGGAACTAAACAGAATAACACCAGGTTTTGATGAGTTTTACAGTGAAGATGACGACCCAATTGAAGACGGATATACTTGGGTCTTACATGACCAAATGAGAGAATATATTTTGTGGATTAAAATTGATTATTTTGAATCGAGCGAAGTAGCAAGAGAAGTGTATGAGAGAACAAATTCATTTTTTATTGAAAAATACAATTATGAAATAAGAGAGTATCCTGGTTTAAAGGGCAACGATGGATTGAATCCAAAAATAGAATATCAAGTAATGGGGAATTTATTTAATGATTCCTCAGATAATGAATTAGTGATGAATTCATACAAAGATAATATAGGGGTCTTGGTTGATTTTCGATTTGTAACAAAAATCCCTATTATGCAATTTCTTCAAGAAATTGATTTTGAAGAAATTTGCATTTCGCAATGGAATAAAATATTAACTGGGGATATGTAGACAATTTTGAAAAATAAAAATGACAATACAAAATTAATGGTTTTCACAACGCCTCTTATCGGAAGATTCAGCGGAGCGGTTACAAGCTTTAGATAAGATGTGTTGTGGGAACCATGTAGCCAACAGGCAGGTGAGTTCCTAGCAATCTTAGCCACTTCCCACTTTATAAAGTCATCCGGGCTCGCGCCGTTTCTCTCACCGACTTGACAAAGTGTTTGCGAAAGTGGCTTTTTATTGTCACCCTAAAATCACCTCTTTATCCCCTTAAAATCCCCCAAATATTTTCAAAACTGTCACCTTTTGTCACTTTTTGTCACCCTTTATCAGCTAATTAGGCATCCATATTCAATAAAAGATTCCTAATGAGGAATCGCACAAACGTTATATTGTATTTTTGGGTGATTTGGGGTTGTCTAGTCGGGGCGAGAGGATTCGAACCTCCGACCTCTTGCACCCCATGCAAGCGCGCTAAACCGGACTGCGCCACGCCCCGAGAACGACGGTGATTATACCATCAAGTACAACAATCTAATCCGATTCATGGGTCGGAACGCGCCCATATGCATAGAAAATGGGCACGAACCAGATCGCGTCTCCTTTGGACGTGCTGGCTTCAGCGCGCGTTCTGAGTACTTCCAGGTCATGCGCTGGCATAACATCTGCGAGGTCGCGTGTGAGCACCTGCCAATCATTCACGAAAGAGTCATTTTTAGTACCTGGTTTCCACTGTGCGCTGATGATGCCAACGTTAACATCTTTCAGGCCGCAATCTCTGAATAGCGACAGCAGACGGCGTCCCATGTGCACATCAGCTCCATGGGAGTGCAGGGCCTGAGTTTGCATTTTTCCTAACCGCTGCAATACGTGCGGATGATCTATTCGCCCGCCATAATCCGGTTCCGCCAGTGCGAGCACCCAACCGCCGGGGGCGGTGACGCGTGCCATCTCGCGCAGTGCTGTGAGCGGATCAGAGACCCACATGAGATAAAAGTGGCACAGGTTGTGGGCGAAGGACGCATCCTGAAAAGGCAGGTGCAGCCCATCTGCGCAGACGAATGGGTGCGGGAATTCATAAGATAAGAGAGTTTTGAAGTCGAGATCGATGCCGGTGAGATGCCTGTAACTATCATTCCCCAACATCTCAAGCACAGCTCCATTTCCGAAGCCGGTTTCTAGGATATGGTCGCTGCGGGAGATACCCGTTTGCTTAAAGATGTATTTACGCGTTGGGTCTGTCCAGCCGGCTTGCTGGCGGTAGCGCGCGTGCCAAAAGGGTTGGTCGCTTTCCACGAGCTTTTAGCGGTGTTTCCAGATATTCTTCCAGGGATCGGTCAGCATATTGCCAAGAACCTTATTGATGCCCTGCGCTGGGAGTACATCACCATCTGGTTCAACATACAACCACGCTTTACCGGCGCCCTTGGGTATCGATTCTTTGCCTGATTTTAATTCTGCTGCCACCGGGTGGAAGGTAGAATACGGTACGGGCAGGTCCCACACTTGATGCAGGGTTAGATCGGAAGCTTTCTGGCTTGCGGCTGCCAATGCGTCTGTTAAATCAGGGGATTCTGCGCTCAATGAAACGCTGGTCACATCATGATTGGCAAGTTTCTCCAGCAGCGCAGGAATATCATCTTGATTACTTTTATTAAGCGTGATGTGCACAGTAATAGCAATATCTTCCGGCATGAGGTTCTTGAGCGATTTCCAGAAAACTTTATTATCTGGCTGGCAGAGCAGCATGATATGGTCCAACCCATTTTGGAGGAGGAGGTTCATATACTTTTTATCGCTGAATTTGAGCCCGTCGGTCAACAAACCACAAACAATACCGAGATCTTCTGCTGACGCGATCAAATCCGGGAGGTCATCACGCAAGGTGGGCTCTCCGCCTGTGAAGATAACGTGGGGTATGCCCGCTTCCAACGCGCTGTTCAGAATATGAGCCCATTCTTTTGTGCTCAGTTCTCGATCGACACGTTCTGTGGGGGCTGCTTCTGCGTCCATACCTGCTGAAACTTGATAGGTAAGCGCGCAATCCAATCGATAGGGCGCGGAGATCTTCTGTGAGTATGGGGCAACGCGATCCATATCCAGGTAGGTGACTGGATCAAGGTCCTCGGTGTGAATGAGTGTATCAATTTTAGATAGGAATTCTTTCATATCTTTTTTTGCCTGCCCTACGGAGACATCATAACGGGCAGCAACTATAGGCGGGATATCTTCTTCTTTCATGCCCTCAATGAAATAGTATGCATATTCAACAGCCGTCCGGTTGAGGTGCAAAACGGTGCTGGCATTAATGATTAGAATACCGGTGCCGTCTGTTTCAACTCTCAGGTGGAGTTTATAAGGAAGTGCTGCATTCTCTGATGCCTGGTACCTGAAAACACCGGTGGGAATTGGCTCAATTTCGTTGAACAAGCCATCAAAAAAACTCTCAATTTTTGCGAACATAACTCCTCCTAAACTGTTTTTAAAACGGCAGCGCGTTTACTGGCTGCGGTCGAATATCCGGATTATTCTCGAGATGCAGAGGGCAGCCTGCGCCGCATGTTTCCATCAGGTCACAGAAGCGGCATGCCTCTGGAGCGTACTCGCGGGCACGGATTGAGCGGGCAAGTTCATGATTCCAGATAGAATCCCAGGGATCAATCAGGAAATTACCCAGCGAATGATAGTAGGATTGGCAGGGAAGAACACTGGCATCTGGTTCGATGCACATGTTATACAGCGCAGCTGTACAGCCCTTGACGCCTAAATTGCTTTCTATTGGGTTAAAGTGGCAGTACATAGTAGGTGTGTACCAGATTAACCGCTGCCCGCTGTCTTCTACATGTGTTTTTGCTATTTCGAGAAGTGCTGGCAGCTCATCTTCGGAAATAGATTCATCTACCTCGGCACCTCTGCCGGAATAGATAAGCCCGTTTAATCCTACGGTTGGTACGCCCAATGCGGATAAGAATTGCAGCGTGTCGGCAAGATAAGCGCTGTTGGACCGCAAAAGAGTGGTGTTTGTCATTACATATAAGCGCGATTTCAAAGCGTTTGTTATTCCCGCGGTAGTTTGTTTCCATGCGCCATTAGCATTTGCAATGCGGTCATGTATCTCCTGGTCATGTGATTCGAGTGTGATCTGCACGTGATCAAGTCCGGCAGAAACGAGCGCTTCTATATAACTTGGATTGCTTAATTTCCGCCCATTGGTATTTAGGCCCGTGATCATACCTAATTTTTCGGCATGATCGATCAATTCGGGCATGAAATCAATTAAAGTGGGCTCTCCACCGGTAAAAACCACATGCGGAATACCAAGATCCCAGATGCGATCAAGTACTTTTTTCCACTGCGCTGCACCAAGTTCGTTTTTAGCCCGATTGGCTTCGTTGTAGCAGTGCACACAGCGGTTGTTGCAGCGGTAAGTCAATGCGAGATCCATACGATAAGGCGCGGAAGGATGTTTTGAAAAGGGGGCAAAAGTATCCAGATTAAGATCGCAGATTGGACAGATGTCGTCCATAGGGGAAATGATGCGATTAAAATCGTTTTTAAATTGATTGAAATCTTCCAACGCCTGTTTTTTCTTAACGTTAAAGGTTGATTGTAATTTTTTAATAATCACATCATCATTTACTTCTTCTAAAATGTGAAATGCCATCAATGCCGCAGAGGGATTGAAGTGGAACAGCTGATTCGCGTTGATGAGAAGAACACCATACCCATCTTTTTCCAGCCGCAAATGGATGCGGTTTTTATATTCACCAATCGTCCGTTTATATTCATATATACCGGGATCAATCCCTAGAGGCATATTTTTCACAGGTTGCTTGTCTCCTCTTGATAGAAGAAAACGCCCATTAGCGTCCGCCGCCGGCACATGCACAGGCGCAACCTGCACAAGCGCAGGCACAGGCGCAGCCACCGCTCCTCCCGCTTCGGCCGCTGCTTGATCCGAATGTACTGGAAGAGGTTCTCAGTACTGGATTGGTCTTATTGGTTACGCCGGTGGTGAATGCAGCCATATTGCCGACTACACCTGCAGAGAAGGCGGTGACTGTATTTGTTACCGAGGCAGCCGCATCTGACCCGGGCAGGCGGGGTAGGGTGATGGTCGTTGATTTTCCGCCGGATGGCATTGAAGGTTTAGATCCGCGGGCGACAGAACTGCCTACAGAACGGCTGGTGGATGAGACGCTGGTCGTGGGGGAGCGGTTGATGCCAGGGACTACACGCCACCACCAATAGGGCATATATGTTGGGCCACTGCCAAAAACGCGCCGCGTGCGCTGATCATAATCCTTATCTAACATGGTCCAATCGACAGCATCGGAATACTTTTCGGCACGCACTTCAGGCGTTTCAGCTTTTTCTACTTGCTCCCACGCTTTATTAATGATCTCTTCATAATAATCTATGGTTTCTTTTCGGCTGAATCCTTTCATTTTGGTGCCGATGCTTTTAACAAGAGCAATCATCATACTCTGAAGTTGCTTGCGTCGGGCAGCTGATTTTGTTCCCTTGAATGCTTTTAAAAAGCTGACTTCGTAATCCCTCAATCCTTCAGGTAATTTATCTTCCACTTTTAATTTTAGGGGATCACGAGTGATTACTTCGCCAGCACCTTTTTTAAGCACACTGAACAGGATCATCGTGAGAATTTTATCCATTGGTTGTTCAAGGAGAATGGCTGCTTCTACAGATGTTAAACCGCGTTTTATTCCATGTCCTTCAATGGCAATCTTTGGGGGAAGATATTTTAGTTTGCGTTTCTTTGAGCTCTTGGCCGCGAGGTAGATAACCAAGACGAAGAGGCCAGCGAATCCACCGCAGCAAGCAATCGGAATAATCGTACTTAATAGATCAGATGGGTTGAATGTTACTGTTTGCTCAGTATTGATTGTTTCTATCGGTATGAAACGAGATGGAAAAGCGATCCCAAATTCATATTTTCCTGATGCGGATGCTTGTGTGAATGCCCACTGGTATAAGATGCGGTTCTCATCATCATAGCCAGAAGCGGGGGTTTCATCTCCAGGCCAATTCTTTGGTGAAAACCAACGTGGGTCCTGGTCTGTCAGCCCCTGCGGAAGGTGAAAAGTGATCGTCATATCGCTGGTTCCACCCACAAAATCAGACGAGAAATAATTGGGTTGGAAGCGCATAGATGTAAATTCTTCTTCTGTCTCATCCACTGATGCAAAGTAAAATTGCCCGCGGACGTTCTTGGCGCGCATATAGACGATACCGTTGCTGCCAGCGGGGATCGCATTTGCCCCTAATCCCAATGCGACGCCGTCCACATATGGTGAATCCTGGATGTCCGATATGTTCTGGCCGTCAATGGTTGCGGAGATATCTCCTAAACTATAGGTGCTGTTTCCGGGCATTCCGATGTCGACAAAGTCGATGACGTGAGCCCCAGGCGCGTTTTGGAACAGGTAAAAATATTCAATGGTGATTGAACCGTCAGGTTCGATGAAGACATGGATATCCTGCTCCGGTACTTCAAAAAAATAGTCCTGTGCGAGTGCAGGAGAGATAATAGAAACAAGCAGGGAAAGGGAAAAAAGCAGAGATATTATTTTCTTTTTCATAGACATTTCCTTCATTACCATTTTGGTTCTTCGGTTAGCTGATAGGTCGTTGAACAAAAAGGACAGGTGACCATTGGGGCACCTGCAACCAGTTTTATATCCTTTTCAGTTAGAACACCGCCGCATGATTCGCATTTGATGGTATCCATACCAACTTCACCTGGAAGATCAATGTTTACGGTTACGTTTTGGGAAGATTCACCGGGAGGTCCAAGGCGTGTGGCTAAAAAAATTAGAATGAATCCAACACCGGCTAATCCTATTGCAATAGGTATCAGATTGACTCCGCCGCTTCTTCCGCCAGAGCCCAGAAAGAAAAGAACAGAAAAAAATAACGCAAAACCAGCAATCACAAATAAAATGATCTTACCTGCTTTCATTTTGCCTCCATGATAGATATTTAAATAAATAAACGATTATTTTTTATTATATACGGAAATACAGTGACAATGGTTTTCAACAACTGGAATGAAACTTAAAGATTGCTATAATTTACCATATGAAGAATGGCGATAATCTAAAGAAATACACTGCCTTAAAGAATGAGATTAATTTTCATAATTACCGATATCATGTTTTAGATGATCCAGTGATAAGCGATTATGAATTTGATCAGCTGCTTAGAGAAATTTACAAAAAAGAGGAGGCAAACCCTCAGTGGATCATGCCGGATTCTCCCACACAGCGCAGTGGAGCCGCACCAGCTGAACGCTTTGACAAAGTAATCCATCCCGGACGTATTTTAAGCTTAGCAAATGCTTTTTCGGAAGATGATCTGCAAAGTTGGTTTAATCGAGTCATTAAACTTGATGAGCGCGTTCAAAACGCGCAGTTTGTTTTAGAGCCAAAGATAGACGGACTAACTGTTATTTTGCACTACCATAATGGGGTTTTTATCAAGGGAGCAACACGTGGAAACGGAGAAATTGGGGAAGATATCACCCAAAATATACGCACAATTAAATCCGTCCCATTGAAAATTCCAGTAAACGATACTTTGTTAAAAGTACCGGAAACGTTGGTTGTCCGCGCGGAAGCGTATATTTCAAATGAGGATTTCATTCGCCTAAATGAGCGATTTAACCAGCAGGGAAAAAAAACGTATCAGAATCCGCGAAATACAGCTGCTGGATCAATGCGGTTATTAGACCCTGCTGTTGTTTCAGAACGTCCGCTGCGCATCCTCGCTTATGCGATAATCGCTGGCAATCCAAAAACAACCCAATGGGAAACACTTGAGTACTTAAAAGCACTTGGCTTTCCTGTTTCAGGCAAATCTGAGATATGTGATAGTTTTGATAACATGATTAATAGTTCACGAAGCTGGGTTTTGTACCGGGATACAATTGGCTATGAAATAGATGGTGTAGTGATAAAGATAAATGATTTGAGAATCGCAGAGGATCTGGGCTTTGTTGGAAAAGATCCGCGCGGGGCGATAGCTTTAAAATTTCCCGCCCAAGAAGTGACAACGCAGCTGTTGGACATCGGCGTGAAAGTTGGGCGGACTGGAATATTGACTCCCTATGCTATCTTGAAACCAGTTGAGATAGGCGGTGTAGTAATAAAGCGGGCAACCTTGCATAATTTCGATTTTATTGCTAAAAAAGATATTCGCATTAATGATCGGGTACTTGTAAAACGGGCGGGTGAAGTCATCCCGTATATCATTGGCCCCGTGATAGGTGCAAGAAATGGAGAAGAGAAAAGGTTTTCTCCTCCAGATGTTTGCCCTGTGTGCCATATGCCTGTTGAAAATGTACCGAATGAGGTGGCATGGTACTGCGTGAACAATGCCTGCTCTGCACAGATAATTCGGAATATTGAACACTTTGTATCCCGAGATGGGATGGATATCGATGGCTTAGGCATTAAGGTCGTTGAGCAGTTAGTGGAGGAGGGGCTAATTAACGATGTAGCAGATTTATATGCGCTTAGTTTTGATGACCTGATTAACCTGGAAGGATTCGCGAAAAAGAAAGCGGAAAACATACTTTCAGCAATTGCTGAATCGAAAAAAAAGCCGTTAGTTATTTTAATTAGAGCATTGGGCATCAACGGCATTGGCGAGATTGCCTCGGATGAATTGGCATCGCGTTATCGCGATCTGGAAGAAATTTCCAAAGTTGAAAAGGAAGATGTTGAGAAAATTGATGGTTTTGGCCCAAATACAGCTGAATCCTTAAAACAATGGTTTTCTTCACCAAAAAATATTGAAACAATTGGGAAATTACATGCTTTTGGTGTTTGGCCAAAAAGCAATCTCAATAAATTACCTCATAAAAACACATTAAAAGGGCTGAGGTTTGTTGTAACCGGTACGCTGGTCGATTTCACGCGTGATGAGCTAAAGAGCTACATCAAACAATTTGGCGGTAAAATTTCCGATAGCATAAGCAGTAAAACTGATTACCTTGTGTTAGGGGAAAACCCGGGATCAAAACTTGAAAAAGCTGCCAGTTTAGGCGTGAAAGTGATCGGTGAAAACGAATTGAAGAAAATGGCTGAGGTTGAAACGTGATGGATAAATTAAGGTTGAAGCCCAATCGCGAAAAATCATTAAAGCGAAAACACCCCTGGATATTTTCAGGTTCTGTTCAAGAAGTTGTTGGAACCCCCAAATTAGGTGAAACAGTAAAGGTGATATCAGTTGACGGGGAAGAAATGGGTTATGCTGCATACAGCCCTCATTCATCGATCCGAGCACGTATGTGGACATTCAACATGGATCAAGAGGTCAATGAGGAGTTTATTGCAGAAAAACTGCGCGTAGCCATAACTTTAAGAAAATCTAATCATTTTCATGGTATCAATAACAACTCATGCAGATTGATTAATGCAGAATCAGATGGTCTACCTGGATTGATCGTGGATATGTATTCTGATTTGCTAAGCGTACAGTTCTTAAGTGCCGGACCTGAACTATGGAAAGATACGATTATTAAAAACTTAGTTTCAATTACCGGGATAGAGGATGTCTTTGAACGATCTGATGTGGAAGTTCGTAAGTTGGAAGGGTTGGAACCCAGAAAAGGGACATTATGTGGGGAAGTACCAGAAAATCTTATTGAGATTATCGAAAATGGAAAGAGATTCTTGGTAGATATTGTTAATGGTCAAAAAACAGGTTTTTATCTTGATCAGCGGGATAACCGTCAAAAAATAAAGCAGTATTCAGCAGCACGCAAAGTCTTGAATTGTTTTTCATATACTGGTGCTTTCACTGTGTATGCATTGGAAGGTGGAGCTCAGCATGTAACTTCAATCGAATCTTCCAGAGAAGCGACCAATTTAGCCAAAAAGAACGTACATATCAATGATTTACCTGAGGAAAAAACATCATGGATCGATGGGGATGTTTTTAAGGAATTGCGCCTTCTTAGGGATAAAGGATTGTCGTTTGACATGGTCATTTTAGATCCGCCAAAGTTTGCACCCACTACCGCACAAGTTCGATCTGCCTCACGCGGGTATAAAGATATCAACCTTTTGGCCTTCAAACTGCTTAATCCAGGCGGCATATTGGCGACGTTTTCATGCTCTGGTGGTGTTGACCGCTTACTATTCCAAAAAATCATAGCAGGTGCAGCTCTTGACGCTAACACTGATGCAAAAATACTGGAGCATTTATCGCAGGGAGCTGACCATCCAGTAGCATTGAATTTTCCTGAAGGTGCTTATCTAAAAGGCCTTATCTGCCAAGTAGCAGAAAAATAAAACGCGCCTAAAGGCGCGGAATATCTGGTGGAGATGGCGGGAATCGAACCCGCGTCCGCAAGATTAGAGCACCGAACTTCTACGAGCGTAGAAGGTCTTTCATTTCACCGCAGGGTTGGAAACCTTCAAACAAATCCTGCGATTATCCGCTGGAGCCCTAAAGCTCTCTTTCGCATAGGCCACGGAAACGCATGCGGCACTCCAACTTTGTGTCGCCTGTTCAACTACCGGTTGGAGAACGGAGCTGGCAGACGTGGCCTACTAGAGGCCATGTGCTCTGATCAACTGCTTACGCAGCTAAAGGCAGGGCAGCTAAGTTTGTGCGTTTGGCACGTAAATTGTGTACTGATTTTACGAGGTCGGTACCTCTCGGCTCGCCGTTCGGGATCGGCCTCCTACGTCGAAGCCTATCATCCCCGAATACAAATTAATTATACTGCAAGAATCTAAGAATAATATTTAATCCTCATGTTTATATTCAATAATGGCACAATTCGTGCACTAATTAAGGTGAAAAATCACATATTTTTAGGCGGATGCATGATCACGGGAATTGATTTATCGGAAAAAAATGGAGAAGTTAGATGGAATGCTTTTGGATTTGGTGATATGCAATTCGCATTCATCAAAGCCACAGAAGCGATAGACAGCATTGATCGAGAGTTTAAGAAAAATATTCAAAAGGCGAAAGAATTGGGAATTATCGTAGGGGCATATCACTGGCTGCATCCACGTCTGCACGTTGGACAACAGGCAGAATTATTCATTAAAACGGTGAAAGATTTCAAGGGATTACTGCCGCCTGTAGTTTGCCTGGAAACCCACCGAGCAAATTTAGATGAGATGGAAAAAAATGTGAAGACCTATTTAGACATTGTTGAACAATCAGTAAGTGTAAAACCGATCATTTACACTTCCGATAATTATTGGAAAACATATTTGGCTAAGGCCGAATGGGGGTGTGATTATTTTTTGTGGTTGGATAAGCCGGGATCGATCTGGCCGCAGCAGTTGTGGCCGTGGGCCGGATGGACTTTTTGGCAGCATTCTTATCAAGCAAAACTCCCTGGTATTCCCACAAATCTGGGTTTGAACTGGTTTAATGGATCTAAAGCCGAACTTCGTCAGATGGTGATCCAATGAAAACTCGCAGAGGTGGAAAATGATCCCCGGGATTGATGTTTCACATTGGCAGCGGGAGATAGACTGGGGTGAAGTGAAGCGCAGTGGTGTGAAGTTCGCTTTTATTAAGGCCACAGAATTCCCTGATAAGCGCACATCACTCTTTGTTGATGGGGAGATGCGCAAGAATATTGCAGCAGCATCTGCGAATGGGTTATTGTGGGGCGCTTATCATTTCTTCAGAACACATATCGACCCGGTTATTCAAGCAAAAGTTTTCTGTGAAACAGTTGGTGATTTTAGCAGCTTACCTCCAGTTCTTGACCTTGAAGCTGCTGGATCAAAAGGTGAGCGGCTGAATTACAAAGTGCGTCAGTTTTTAGATGAGACAGAACGGATAACAAATAGACGGCCAATTATATATTCCAGCGGCGGCTTTTGGCGCAGTTATCTGGCTTACGAAAAAAGAGCACATACAGATTGGGCGCGGGCATATCCTCTGTGGATTGCTCAATACACAAACTTGTGGCCGACACCCTTATACCCATGGGCTGGCTGGGAATTCTGGCAATATTCTGATAAAGGAAAAATCCCAGGCGTTGTCACTCATGTCGATCTAAACTGGTTTAATGGCACATTAGAAGAACTTGAACGAAAATATGTTGTCGGTGACAATTCTTACCCAGGTAAGGTTGAACCGGATCAAGGTGCAAATCGGGAATTTATTGAAATAAAAGCTGAATCTAAATTCAGCCCTTCTGACCAAAGGCAAAATATATATAGGGGAGATTTTCAGGAACCGAAACACCAACGTGTAATTAATAAACCGAAAAATGAAAAGAAAGCCAGAAGAAACCGAAAAGCCATTCCGAAATCTAGTAACCACCTAAGAGAAGAAGATTGGATTAGAACGCATTTTCTTCAATAAAATAACCGTTATAAAAATATCTCTTTGATAAGAAACCTCGATAAAAGAGATTTCTTATTTTTCTATTATGCAAATTTGCAATTGGCACTGTTATCGTCTCTTGAATCCAGCTCTGATAATAAAAAGAGACGTGTGCATTATATTGTTGATGTATTTTTGTTCATCTTTTCCCTCCCAAAGTCTGAAATTGCTTTTTTTCAAGATTGGATCGGGATTGCATTAACAATTTTAGTGATGGTGCGAAGATAATTGAGGTGGAAATCATATCCATGTCCCTTCAGATTTATGAGTTTTGCAAACCACACCGACATATGTAGAATATTTCTGGATATGTATTTAGAAAATTAAATTTAGTTTTGGCTAACCGTTAGTTGTGCAGCGGATCCGATAAACCACAGAACTGGATGTGATAAATAAGGATTTTCGGTCATGATCACCCCATGCAAGATTGGATGTTTTTTCAGGAAGGAAAATTCGTCCAATAAGATTGGCGTTTTTATCAAAGATCCAAATTCCGCCAGGTCCAGTGCTGAATAAATTCCCATGAATATCAACCTTCATTCCATCCGGCCTGCCAACATATTCATCATCCCACAGTTCTGCCCAGACCTGACCGCCTGAAAATTCCCAATCCTTTGAGATTTCAAAACAGCGTATATGCTGTCGGACTGTGTCGCCAATGAAAAGATATTTTTCATTTGGGGAAAGAACTAATCCATTTGGTCGCTCAAATGAATCTGTAATCAGCTTAAGCTGGTCGCTGCCGGGTGGAAGGCGGAAAACTCCTTGAAACGGTTGTTCCTGTTCAGCAGGCCCCCCCATGCCAACTCGTAGGCCATAAATCGGGTCTGTGAACAGGATCGAACCATCCTTAGCTGAAATCACATCATTGGGGGAATTCAATTTCTTACCGTTATAAGAATTGACAAGGGAGGTAACTTTGTTTGTTGCAGTTTCAATAGATATAGATCGGCTCTGGTGTTCACAAGCAACAAGATTTCCATGTGTATCAAATGTCAGTCCATTAGAAAAATTACTCGGGGATCTATGCGTTGAAATTCCCTGGTCAGCTGACCAAGAAAATATTTTATTTGATGGGATGTCCGAGAACAACAATCGATTGTTAGCGTGATCCCAAATTGGCCCTTCGGTAAAAGAAAATCCATCTGCGATAATTTCAATAGATGTTTTTGGATCGATGAGGTTGGAAAACTCTTTTCTTATTTGATCAAATTTCACGTATGCATACCTCTTTTGCCGTTCTTATATTCACGCATTAAGTTTTGTTTCAATGTCCATAAAGTATCGGTTAAGGAGACATGGTAATGATGTGGATTCATCAACCGTTTTACTCCCGGATACAACTTTTCCAGGTCTCTCTGCCTTAGATCGCGAATTTTGTTGAGAGAAGGGGAAATGTAGTTAATATTTCCTCGAGTAATTATTTCAATGGTCAAAGGTTCGATTTTCGAAAGATCGTCTGCTTGCAGTACACTATGCTTTAGAGTGTCCGTTGGGTGGTGAAGATGTAGAGATAACTTCTTGCGTAAATCTTCCTCTGAGGTGCTCATTATGTCTGCAATTGCTTTTTCCCTTTTATCATAAATACGCCAAAGCTTTTTATGGCCTGGGTTGAGTGTTTTTTCAGGATTTTCTGAAATTTTCATTGCGGGCACCCAATGTGAGTTTTCTTGAATTGCGACCAATTTATAAACCCCATCTAAAGCTGGATCAATACTAGATGTGATCATGCGTGTTCCGACACCATACGCTAACCGTTTAATTAGTTTATCTGGATCAACACCATATCTTCCAGATTCTTCTTTTATTTGTGTAATGATTTGCCAAATAATCAATTCATCCATTTGATTTGAAAGAACAATAGTTGTCTCAGGGAAACCAGCACTATTAAGCATTCGAGCAGCCTGAATGCTCAAGTAGGCAAGGTCGCCTGAATCAAGGCGTATACCAACGGGCTTGTGGCCTTTCTTTTGCAGGTTTTTAAAAACCTGGATGGCATTAGGTATTCCGCTTTCTAAAGTATCAAAAGTATCTACCAATAAAATGCAATTATCTGGATAAGAGTCTGCATATGCTTGAAATGCATCTAATTCTGAACCCCCTAAGGCAACAATCGCCAGGATCATGCTGTGCGCATGCGTGCCGCTAGGAGAAAAACCAAGCACAGCGGATGCGCCAACATTGGATGAGCCAGCAGCGCCCCCGATGATAGCGGCACGAGTACCAGCGCTTGCGGCTCTATCCTGAGCTCGGCGCAGCCCAAATTCAAGCATCATTTGTCCCATGCCAGCTTCATATATGCGGGCTGCTTTAGTGGCAATCAATGTTTGATAATTGAGGTGGTTAAGGAGAGAGGATTCGATAAGTTGTGAGAATAGTAACGGGCCCTCAACCATCGCTAATGGTAGATAAGGATGAACAACCCTGCCTTCAGGAATTGCCTTCAAGGTTATCCCTGTGATAACGGATTTGCCTTGTAAGTAAGTAAGAAAATCCTTTCCAAACAAAGGGCTTCCCTTAGCATCCAGCAAGCTTTCAAGATAAGTTATTGACCTATCATCAAAAAACGAATTTCGCATCCAATCGAGGAGCCAATCAAGGCCCGCATTAATGCAGTAACCGGCCTGATGCAGCCCATAATCAGGATAACTGCGGAAGAAATAATCAAATTGGGCAGTTTTTTCATGGATTCCCAACCGATAATAGACCTGTGCCATAGTTAATTGATAAAGATCGGTGAATAGAACACCTTCCGCTAATTTTCTTTGATCATTATTCATGAGGTCTCCCATATAGATTACCCTGTTTATTATATTATCTGTCTAAGATAATTATAAAAAACCAAAAATTACTTTATTGAGATAAAATAATTAATTATGAAGGAATTTTCAAATCTCCCCAAGCTGATTGGATTATACGGATTTTCAAACAGTGGTAAAACCTCACTTATTTTCAGATTAATTAAAGTTCTTGAAAAAGCCGGATTTTCTGCTGCTGTTATTAAATGTACTGATAAAAACATCAGCTCTGAGCCTGCTGAGAAGGATACGAGCGGGTTCAGAGCAGCGGGTGCGAAGATGACTTCTTTTTCGTCAACCAGCGAAACTAACTTTGTGCTTCCAGCAAATATGCCTTTATCTCAAATAATTGAGCACATGAGAATATTCGTTGAAGTTGATATTATCTTAGTTGAAGGAGCGCATGATCCTGAGATCCAAAAAGTAAGATTGGGTGATGTCGCCGAGAGAGAGAATACAATATATGCATACGAGGGCGATTTTAACAACTTGTTCGAACAGATATTATTGCTCATAAGGAGGTAAGAATATGGAGAAAATTGAAATAGAAGTGAATGGGGAGGCGATTGAATTATCAGGATTCCCTGCAAAAATAATCATGAACGCGATTATTGGAATGTTGAAATCACTGCGCGGCGTTGATGAAATTGAAAATGCGGTAATTCGATTAGGAAATGACACTGAATAGTTTCTAAAGTGGGCGGAACAGGGCTCGAACCTGCGACCTCATCTGTGTAAGAGATGCGCTCTAACCAACTGAGCTACCCGCCCATGCGTATAATTATAACTGGAAATAATTAAAAGTGAGTTAAATGCAGATCATTCGTTATTCCCAACATAACCAGAGAGTGCAATACGGATGGATACTCGATGATAAAGCAGGACCCCTTAGTGGACCGCCTTTTGGGTTATACAGACGGATGGATGCGGTTGTGCCCTTGTCTAATGTGAAGTTTCACGCACCCGTACTGCCAGGAAAGATAATCGCAATTGGGCGAAATTATCCAGAACATGCAAAAGAACATGATGTGGAAATTCCAGATACACCGCTTATTTTTCTTAAACCGCCTTCTTCAATAATTGGATTTGGAGATCAGATTCTTCTTCCTCCTCAGTCTAAAAAAGTTGAATATGAGGCGGAATTGGCTGTCGTGATTGGCAGGCGTGGAAGATGGATTGATATCCGTGAAATAGAGGACTATATTCTGGGATATACCATCGCAAATGATGTAACCGCGCGGGATTTACAGCACAATGATGGGCAGTGGACACGGGCAAAAGGATTTGATTCATTTTGTCCGCTTGGTCCATGGATTGAGACAGAACTGGACGTGTCGGATGTGCTTATCACAAACCGAGTCAATGATGAGATTCGCCAGATGGCATCAACGAGAGAAATGGTTTTCAATATTCCTCAGCTTGTTGTGTATATTTCGTCAATCATGACCCTAAATCCTGGTGACCTCATCCTAACAGGAACGCCGGCTGGTGTGGGTAAATTGGAGGATGGTGACCGGATTGAAATTGAGATAGAAGGTATTGGGATGTTGAAAAATACGGTTGCTAAAGATTTGAGGAAGGGTTAATTGAATTCTCCGAAAAATACCCAAATGGTATAATTTAATTATATGAAATAATCTGAAAAAGGAGCTTTGGTATGTCAGGTCATTCAAAGTGGTCTACCATCAAACGTAAGAAAGGAGCAGCTGACGCAAAGCGAGGTCAATTGTTTACGCGATTAGCAAGGGAGATTGCTATTACAGCACGAGAAGGAGGGGGCGACCTAGACTCAAATTTCAAGTTGCGATTATCGGTAGATCGCGCGAGAAAAGTGAACATGCCAAAAGATAATATTGAGCGTGCGATTAAACGGGGAACAGGGGAGGATAAGAGCGGGGGGGAGATTGAGCGGATTACTTACGAGGGATATGCTTCAAATGGTATTGCAGTCATGATCGATTGCCTTACAGAAAACCGCAACCGAACTGTAGCTGAACTTCGCCATGAATTAACTCATGGTGGTGGAAACATGGCGGAAGTGGGAGCTGTTTCATGGCAGTTTAAACATGTAGCATATTTTGCGATAAGCGCTGCGGGAAAGGATTTTGATAAGATTTTTGAATTGGTAGTTGAGAGTGGGGCTGATGACATTACATCTGATGAAGAAACAATTGAAATTATCGCTCCGGTTGATGCTTTTAAAGTAATAAGTGATAATCTGAAATCTGCTGGAATAGAAGCAGATGAGGCTGACCTTCAATATCTTCCAAAGCAAGAAATCACATTAGAAACTGATAAAACATTAAAAGTTATGCGGATCATTGAAGAGTTGGAAGGATTGGATGACGTACAGGCCGTTTTCTCTAATTTGAACATCAGTGAAGAAGCTTTAAAGGAGCTTGAGGAAGCATAAATAATGGCTGTGATCGGAATTGATCCTGGCACAGCATTGACCGGGTATGGCATTGTTGAAGAATTGCAGGACCAGTCTTTACAAGTTGTTGATTTTGGAGTGATCCGAACGGATTCAAACGACAAACCGGAAATTAGATTAAGAAAAATATTTTCTCAATTAAATGAGATACTTTCTCTCTACAAACCCGAAATGGGTGCTGTTGAGAAACTATTTTTTCAACGCAATACTCGTACAGCAATGTCTGTTGGACAAGCTCGTGGCGTGGCGATATTATCTCTTGCGGAGGCTGGAATTTCAATTTGTGAATATGGCCCTGTTGAAATTAAGCAGGCAGTTGTTGGATATGGCAGAGCGTCTAAAAAACAAGTTCAGCAAATGGTAAAAATGTTATTAAACCTGCAGGAAATTCCAAAACCAGATGATGCGGCTGATGCGCTGGCGGTTGCTATTTGCCACATTCACAGCCGAAAAATACTTGCACTGCGGCAGGATTGCATGTCGTGAAATTTATTTCAAGTACAAGCAATCAATATATAAAATTCATCCGGAAGCTGCGTAATAAAAAAGAACGCGAGAGGTCCGGCAAATTTTACATTGAAGGTTTACGATTGATTGGTGAAGCATTAAGGACAGATTTTCCGCTTGAAAGTATTCTGTATTGTTCTGATCTTCTAACATCAAGTTTTGGAAAGAATGCGATCGATGAGGGAGAGAAAAAAGGAATCGATATCATTGAGGTACCAAAGGAGGTTTTTAATAAATTCGCATTAAAAGAAAGACCTCAGGGGCTTGCAGCAGTTGGTATTCAGAAATGGGTCAGCATCAAGGAAATTTGCAATCCGAAAGGGTTGTGGATTGTTTTGGATAGCGCGCAAGATCCTGGTAACATTGGAACGATCATGCGGTCTTTAGACGGCGTAGGAGGAGAGGGATTGATATTGCTTGGAAATTCTACTGATGCTTACCACTCGACATCTGTTCGTTCTAGCACCGGAGCTTTGTTTTCCCTTAAAATTGCAAAAATGAGCCTAACGGATTTTAGCGAATGGAATTCTAAGGAAAACATGCCTATAATTGGAACAATATGTGGAGAGGCAATAAATTATAGAAAATATAATTTCCCTCTAGACATGATTTTATTAATGGGAAGTGAACAAAAAGGTTTAGGTAAAGAACTTCTTGAAATGTGTGAAGGTTTAGTGAATATTCCCTTGGT
>Ga0255393_10003_pt1 | contig 45541 bp, 36 predicted proteins | sample ANMaggSeSYBR01C8_FD_182122 | JGI IMG/M metagenome (GOLD analysis project Ga0255393, IMG submission 182122) | Sediment cell enrichment communities from methane seep in Santa Monica Basin, California, United Staets - ANME aggregate JGI... | ecosystem: Environmental > Aquatic > Marine > Cold seeps >... | reverse complement strand
TCTCCAGATGGACTGATTCTTACAAATGCCCATGTTGCGGTCGGTGACAGGTTCTATCGAGCAGACCGATTGATCATTGCCCTAACTGTGGCTGAGGATCAACCTCCCGTTGCTGCATACCTTGCGGAAGTTGTGCAGTCAGACTCTGCTTTGGATATTGCTGTTTTGCGAATCACCTATGATCTGTCTGGACAGCGGATTGACCCATCAGACCTTGATCTTCCGTATGTCCAGTTAGGTAATTCAGATGAACTGAGGTTAGGTGACCCCATCACCATTCTGGGATACCCTGGAATTGGAGGGGAAACGATCACATTAACACGCGGTGAAGTGAGTGGGTTCACAGCAGGAACTGGATATGGAAACCGTGCATTTATTAAAACTTCCGCAACGATTGCAGGAGGCAACAGCGGTGGGCTGGCGACCGATCAGAATAATAAGCTAATTGGCATCCCCACGCAGGTGGGCGCGGGAGACATAAGCGGAGATATCGTTGACTGCCGGCCATTGGCTGATACTAATCGGGATGGATTTATCAACCAATATGATACCTGTGTCCCAACGGGTGGTTTTATCAATGCTCTGCGTCCAATTAATCTGGCGATACCTTTGATAAATGCTGCGATTGAGGGCAAGGATATATATATTGCAGCAGAACTTCCAGAATCAGAATTACCCGCTGGCGGAGAAATTATTTATCAGGATGATTTCTCTGATGAGGAAACTGGCTGGCCGCAGGAGAATAACACTGATGAATCGTTTTATTATCAGAATGGGCGCTATTATATCAATGTGAATAACGAGAATCATATCCGTCCGATAACTGGTGGAGAATATCTTGAAGATATGATCATACAAGTAGATGCCCGTGTGGAGCAGTCCTCAGGGGATGGGGATTTTGGTGTGATTTGCCGTTATCAGGACGACAGCAATTTATATATGTTTGAAGTTACTCAAGATGCCTATTACGCGATTTATAAACTGGTTAATGCAGAATGGTATCCGCTGATTGACTATACCTATTCAGATATGCTGGTCAACTTGAAAGAAGCCAAATTCAATGCGGCTTGCATCGGGGACACTCTCAGCTTTGCTGTCAACGGGAAACTAATGGGAGAAGTATCAGACCAATCTATCAAGGCGGGTGATTATGGGTTTTTCGCAGGGACGTTTGATTCCGGCGGAAATAAAGTGTCTTTTGACAATCTGATTATTAGCAAGCCCTAAGGATTCAGTAATTTATGGAGCATACGGTTGAAATATCATCATTAGTATATGAAGGTTACGGATTGGGGCGTTTGCCTGATGGAAAGGCGGTCTTTGTGCCCTTTGTGCTTCCCGGGGAAACGGTACGCATCAAGATCAGGGAAGAAAGAAAACGGTTCGCATATGGTGAGTTGGTTGAAATCGTTAAGGAGAACGAAAATCGAATTTTGCCCAAATGTAAACATTTTGGCCAATGCGGAGGCTGTCATTATCAGCATATTCCATATGATCTGCAATTAAAATATAAGCGCGAGATTTTTATTGAGCAGTTGCGCCGGCTGGGAGGGGTAGAAGAACCAACCGTTGAAAAAGTGATCCCTTGTGATCAAGAATGGCATTATAGAAATACGCTTCAATTCCACCTCACACCAGATGGGGAATTAGCTTTCATGAACGCGGCGCAAGCGCATGCTTTTAGAACTGAAGAATGCTATCTTCCAATGAAAGAAATCTCAAAAATTTGGCCGCTGCTGACTTTTGAGAAAGAAAGCGGAGTTAATCGTGTTGAGATCCGCCAGAATGATTTGAATGATGTTCTATTGAAATTGGAAGGAAATCAAGCAGTGATTCCAGCAATTGAAATCAATTCTTCAATTTCAACAGTTCATATCAGCTCGAACGATCAAGTTGTGATCGGGGGAGATGGCCATTTGATCTTATCTGTTTTGGATAAAGAATTTCACGTGTCTGCCCGATCATTTTTTCAAACGAATTTTGTTGGCGCGAAAGCATTGGTTGATACAGTGCTTGAGCTGGCGGATGGCCTGAGCGGTATATTGATGGATCTGTATTGTGGGGTTGGTTTATTCTCTTCATTTCTCGCAGACTCATTTGAGCATGTTGTTGGCATTGAGGCATCGAAGTCCGCGTGTGCAGATTATGCGATTAATTTAGACAGCTATGAGCATGTCTCTCTTTATGAAGGAACAGTTGAGAGGGCATTACCAGCAATCGATATCTCACCAAATTGTGTGGTAATCGATCCCCCCCGAAAAGGCATGAACCGATTTGCCATTGATGGATTGGTTGAAAAGAATCCCCCGCGAATAATTTACGTTTCCTGCAACCCATCCACCCTCGCGAGGGATGTGAAACGGTTGATGCGGTCAGGATATTTGCTCGAGAAGTCGGTATTGGTGGATATGTTTCCCCAAACGTATCATATTGAATCAGTGAATTACCTAACCCGCAAATAAAAATCTAGAAGAGGATAGATGCGAGTTCTGCGCGATATGCACGTGTATCAGGGTCCTCTTCACCCATGATCTCCAGAATGCTTAAGATAACCTGCTGAGCTGTTTTACCGCGGTAATGCTTATCTTGCCGCAGGATATCTAATAATCCATCTAACGCAATTGGATATTTTGCCTGGCTGGATAAGCGGATGCTGTTATAGAAAATTGCATCCAGATCATTTTCGTTCGGAAGGTTTTCCTGATGAAAATCAATCAAGATTTTTGCGAAGGGTATAAGTAATTCTGCCTGGTTGACTTCACGGACTGATGGAATACTCTCTAACAGTTCCATCGCTTCACCGGGTTGATCCTGAGCTAATAATGCTTTTGCCAAACTAAGCATTGCGGCTGGCAAATCAGTTTTTTCCTCCAGCACTTTTCTTAGGATCATTTCAGATTTTTGCCAGTCCTGCGAGAGCAGAAGATTCTGCGCTTTGGATAAATCCAGATCGATAGGACCTGGTGGTGAGAGGTTGCTTATTAATTCTCGTAATCTTGCTTCGGGTTGTGCGCCCACAAACTCAGTTGTGACTTGTCCCTCGATGAACGCTTTTACGGTTGGGATACTGCGGACATTGAACTGCATCGCTAAATTTGGATTCTGGTCAATATTCACTTTTGCAAGACGCAAATTGCCGTTGGCTTCATTCACGATCTTCTCAAGAAGAGGGCCTAATGTTTTACAGGGATGGCACCATTCAGCCCAAAAATCAACCAGAACCGGCGTGTTTTTTGAGAAAGCAATCACTTCATATTCAAAATTAATTTCATTGACATCGATCACGAATTGTGAAGCCATCATAAAATTTTCTCCAAAAGCTTTTCTGACAAAAAGCGCCTAATCTTCGCCATCAATTGGCGCTGCTGGCTGTTCAACGCGAATCACATCACCATGGTAATTTACGATGATCTTGAACCCAAGCATACCCAGGTACACACGCCCGTCTTCAGGAATACCGTTGGATAGGAGATGGTTGAACTGGTCATCCAAGTTTTCCAATTGATTCTGGATGATCGCGTGTGTGAAAAGATCCACATCACCGATCATTTTTATCGTTTGTTCAGCGATGAGATCTTTATTGTCTTCAACCTGATGGCGAATGGCGTCAATGACCTGCCCGTCAATCTTTTCGGCAGAGATATGGCGCATAAACCCATCGTCATTAATTACATAACATGCCTCATCACCGACGAAGGATGTGCCTAATGGTTGATCATTGTCGTCAAAGACCAACCCTTCAAAAACTGCTTTTGTTGTCATATCTAAAATTATTTTAATGGAGATTTGCCAGATTGCTTCTTAACAATTCCTATGAATATCATATGACGACAACCTGTGTGCCGTACCTTGAAACATATTTTTTTTCGCGTGGAGGAACGACCGGGTTTGTCCATAAGTAAATCCATTTTGCAGCGTGGATAGGCAGGTTCACGCACCCATGGCTGCGTGGTTGGGAATAGTCATTATGCCAATAGGTCCCATGAAAAGCTATTCCGCTGTCTGTGAAATATGTAACCCATGGAACACCATATAGTTCGTTATCATTAATGCCGATCTTGTCGGAATGGACCATGTGCCTTGAGGGGCGTTTATAATTGATTAAGTAATTACCTGCAGGTGTGGCGAAGTTCAGTTTTTCCGAGAACTTACCGGAAGACATGGCGGAGATCATGACGGGAGTATTATTTTCATACGCAAAAAGTATTTGATTCTTGGTATCAACCAGAATACTTTTATTCTCCGGTTCCATTTCCGGAGATAATGGAAGTAATTCTTCATCATCAATTATTCGCATATGGGTTGCATTTACGTAATAAGATTCCCCCCAGCGATCTTCTTTTACAAGGTAATATAAATTTCTGTCAGGATCTTCCCCTAACCCATAAACCCAATGAGTGGATCCATAGAAAAAGAACTGGTGGGAACGGGTGTTTTGCTTGTCTCCCGGCCAGGCTTCACTGAATGGAACAGTGATTTCAGCGAGTTGACCTGAGGAGCTGATATTTTCACACGGCTCATATAGTGTATCTTGAACAAGTTGGATGCTTCGTGATTGAATATAAGAATTATTTTCCATCCCGAACCAGATATCATCTCTTGATGAGTGTGAAAATCCAGTGATTGGTTGAGAAAGTGAAACAACATCATTGAATTTGTGAGAGCCGTTGCGGACACTTTGTAAATCTGGTTTTACATAAGTGGGAGTGCTGTCGGAAAGAACACGACCGAGTATTCCAGATGAGATGATTCCGGTATCATAAGTAAGTCGTTGGGCAGGATGATTAAAAGCTAAAAGCGGCCAACTGAATGTGGTTAATGCAGATCTTTTTAGGAAATCTCTTCTCGAAACCATTTTTCTCAATTATACGCAACTTTATTAGTAATGAATGAAAACATATGTGCCAATTGATGATTGGCTGTAGACCCAGGCAGCATCATTCGTGTTCATGTTCACACATCCGTGGCTCATAGGCGTACCAAAGTTGCTGTGCCAATAAGTGCCGTGGATGCTGTACCCTTTATAAAAAAACATGGAATATGGTACATCTGGTAAGTTATATCCAGGGCCTATCATCGTATATGTGGAGTATTTGGCGTAGATTTTATATGAGCCGGTTACGGTTGGGTAGCTGCTGGTTCCTGTTGACACAAAGAAAGAATTGATAATCTGGCTGCCGCGGTAAGCATACAGCATTTGCGTGCTCAGATCAACTTCTACCCAGAAATCATTTGTACCCGATATTTCCTCAGGTATATCCCACGAATGGTAGTAGTAAGAGGAGTAGCTTGTATCTGGTGTTGCGGTAGGCGTAGGCGTCATTGTTGGGGTTGGCGTAGGTGTTAGCGTTGGGGTGGGTGTGACCGTCGGAGTGAGAGTAGGTTTGAGTAACGCATTTTTAGGACGCGGTTCTTTTTGTATCGATGCCTGTGCTTGAAAAGCGGGCAATCCTAACCAAAACATAAGCACGCTGCCAATGAAAATAATTACGATGAATAATGAAATACCCCACCGTTTATTATGTTTCCCTTTTTCTTTGTTTTTCTTTTTTGAGGGCTTGGATTTTTCACGGACATCTTGCTGCTGGATTTTACGTAAACGGCTGGCTGCCCACCGCATACCTTTTCGTGCTTTCTTACTATCTGGGTTTATCTCAAGTGCGCGATTGAGGAATTCAACACTATCTTTCGGATTGCTCACAGAAGCAAGGATGAGCCACGCCTCTTCAAGTTTGGGATTAAGTTTGACAGCCGATTTTGCGTATTTTAAAGCCCCGCTTGCATCCTTTTTCAGGAGAGCCGATTGCGCTTTATTAAGCGCAAGATGTGCTCTTTCTTGGCTTTCTGTGCTCATTCGTTATTTCCTGGTGTGTTTTCAATAAAACAAATAATACCGGCTGCAATTCCTTCAGTGATCGAGCTTGATCGGTTTGCGATGAGATCCCGATCTGTAGATAATTTCCCAATTTCAATTAGCACAGCTGGTGTATTGGGATGGATATCACGGAAAATATGATATGAAGCGTGATCGGGATTTATTATTTCATAGGTGAATGGAAGCTGGGTGTATTTCTGATAATTTTCTGCCAGGCAAACAGCTAAATTGTTTACTTCCTCTGGATTCTGTGCAGTTAAACTCGTTCCGATTTTAAATCCACTTGAGGGTGGTGGAGATTGAAGGCAGGACCCGGAATATACAGCAACTAATACATCTGCCTCATAATTTAAGAGATCAAGGTCAAATTCTGGAAACAGATTTACCTGAAAATCCCTTTCCTCAAGATCCAATTTGACCCGGTTGGCTATTGCGTAGTTAATGTCTGCTTCGATGACACCATCTGCGCACACCTCTCCGGTATGGTTTTGCCAATGGCCAGCTAATATCCCTATACGGATATGTGAATTATCTGCTATGAGGTTGTTATCGTAAGCGTCAAGAGTTGCTTCAGATTGGAAGAGATCATAAATATTTGGAGTTATAAAGATCTTTCGAGGATTCCATAATGTCAACAATGTGGCTATTAGGACCGCAATGGTAACGACCGATTGAATTCCTCGATAGATGGTGAAATCTTCTTTTTTCACAAGCCCATCTTGGCCTTGCTCACTCCCTGTTGGTATATTTGCAGACAAATTATTATCTCGATTCGTATCCATACATTTTTCTCTGATTTAATGGTGCAAGAAACTGTCCAAAAAATTGTATAATTCCAATTAAATGAATGTAAATTAGATTATAACTGAATCGATTATTATTATCAGCAATAAATGTACGCAGGGACCAGGATACTAATTTTATGAAAAATATTTTTCTCTCTGAAATTGAAATGAAGAAACTTCTTGAGATTGCACGGGAAGCGATTACTTGTGCAGTTAGAAATGAACAATTAAAGATTGTCAAACTAGAGGAGCACTCCCAGCTTCTGAGAGATCCTGGCGCGTCATTTGTTACATTGACTATACGAGAGAAATTACGTGGATGTATTGGTACATTAGAAGCATATCAACCGCTTGCTTTAGATGTTCAGGAGCATGCAGTTGCGGCTGCTATGGAAGATTATCGCTTTCCTGATGTAAGTGAGGAGGAGTTACATTTGATCAAAATTGAAATATCCAGATTGACACCTGTTCAGCTGGTTGATTATTCAACTCCCAAAGATTTGGTTAGCAAATTGCGTAAGAATGTGGATGGCGTTTTGATTAAAGCTAATGGGAGAAGAGCTACGTTTCTTCCTCAGGTATGGGATAAAGTGCCAGACCCCGAGAAATTTTTATCCCAGCTGTGTGTGAAAATGGGAACGTCGCCTGATCTGTGGCGGGAAAAACATTTAAAAGTCTATACCTACCAGGTAGAAAAATTTAAGGAAGCATGAATCATCCATTTGATAAACAAGAGCCCAATCAAAAAAATACTGATAAATCCGCGAGTGAAAAATTAAAAAGTATCCTGTCTTCTCGCAAGACCGACGAGCAGATCATACAGGATGTGAGTTCTTCTTCTTTAGATGAGAAGAAAATAATAGAAAAAAATCAACTTCAAAGCTCAAAACCTCAAATTATGCAGCATTTGAATCCAGGGAATACTGAGCAAAAAGTAGAAACCAATCTTCATCGTGAAGATTGCGAAGACTTAGAAAGAACCACCACAGATACCGGAGTAATTTCAAGCAGGAAAGATAATCGCAGGAAGGTGGCGATTATTTCACGTATTAAAAAACTTTTTTCCAAAGGGAATGGCAAAGAACCGCCCAGATTTCCGCCTAAAGGCAGCTTCTTGAAATTTTTTAAAAAGGATCCAAAAGGCTGTTTTGTGTATGGTGTCTTAGGTAGTCTTTTAATAGGGATCATTTTTGGGATCATCGTTTTATCATTTCTTATCTTTCAATATTTTCGGATCGCGTCAGATTTACCGAGTGTGGATGATCTGCAAAATTATGCTTCCCAATTTGAGACCACGCGTATTTATGACCGCAATAGCAACTTAATTTATGAGATTATTGATCCGAACGCAGGCAGAAGATCGTACGTTTCGATTGATGAGATATCCACCTATCTAATTGCGGCCACAATAGCCACTGAGGATAAGGATTTTTACACAAATCCTGGATTTGATCCATGGGGGATCTTGCGTGCACTTTGGCAAAACTACACAAGCGGGAGGGTGGTTTCAGGAGCATCCACGATTACCCAGCAGCTGGCACGTACTTTGCTTTTATCTCCTGAGGAACGCATGCAAATCACAACCAGGCGAAAAGCGCGGGAGATTGTTTTAGCGGCTGAGATCACGCGTAATTACAATAAGAATGAAATTTTAGAACTTTATCTCAACGAGAATAATTATGGAAATCTTGCTTATGGTATTGAAGCTGCAGCAGAAACGTATTTCAATACAACAGCTGATCAGTTGAATCTTGCTCAAGCATCCTTTTTAGCTGGGCTGCCGCAAGCGCCTGCCATATATGACATTTTTTCCAATCCTGAAGCATCCCTTCTTCGGCAGATGGATGTCTTAAATTTAATGTATCAGCTCAGTTCTGAGAGAAACTGCATTCCTATTGCCCAAACACAAACTTCAGTTTGCGTAACCTTAGATGAAGCAGTAGCAGCTGCTCAGGAAATTGATAAATTTGAATTCAAACAACGTCTATTTTCAATGCCGTATCCTCACTGGGTTAATTACATTCGCACACAATTGGAAGAGCGGTTTGACCCCCAAACTATTTACCGTTCAGGGTTCAAAGTTTACACAACGCTTGACCCGGAGCTGCAGGAATATGCGCAAGCCGCAGTGAGCAAGCAAGTTGCTGAACTATCGGAAAATAATGCCACGGATGGAGCATTAGTAGCAATCCAACCTGGCTCCGGGGAAATTTTGGCGATGGTTGGGTCAGCTGATTTTTTCAATGACGAAATAGCAGGGCAGATAAATATGGCAGTTGCACCCAGACAACCGGGCTCCTCCATTAAACCGCTCACATACGTGGCTGCTTTTGAAAAAGGATGGACACCATCGACACTGATCTGGGATGTTCCCAGTGGTTTTCCCCCTTCTGGTGACCCAGCTGATACTCGGCCTCTATATGAACCGGTTAATTATGATGAAAAATTTCATGGACCGGTACTTTTACGTACCGCTCTTGCATCTTCCTATAATATTCCTGCTGTAAAGACGCTTGATTATGTAGGGATCTATGATGACCCAAATACTCCTGAAAGGGATGGTTTGATCGCATTTGCAGAACGTTTGGGTATCTCGACATTGACCAGGGATGATTATGGATTATCCCTGACGCTGGGCGGTGGGGATGTGTCTCTATTGGAACTAACGAATGCTTATGCGATCTTTGCGAATTCTGGCTTAGATGTAAATGCGTACGCTATTGAGAAGATAGTTGATCATTTTGGAAATGTGGTTTATGAACATGAAGCAGAAAAAACGAATCAGATAATTCGAAAAGATCATGCATATTTGATCAGCCATATTCTTTCTGATAATAATGCGCGAACCCCGGCTTTTGGCGCCAACTCGGTTCTAAAGTTACCTTTCAGTGCTGCTGTGAAAACAGGTACGACGAATGATTTTCGTGATAATTGGACCATGGGATATACGCCTGATATTGCAATTGGAGTGTGGGTTGGGAATGCAGACTATACACCAATGAAGAATATTAGTGGTGTCACTGGTGCCGCACCGCTTTGGAAAGACGTAATGCAATGGGCGATAAATACTTATCAGGGCGGTTCTCCCACGAGATTTTCCAGACCAGAGACAATTGAGGATAAAATCATTTGTGCTCTATCTGGAACAGAACCATCAGATAATTGCACCAATCAGAAAGCAGAGATCTTTGCAAAGGATCAACCTCCATTGGATGAAGAGTTTGATCTATGGCAGGAAGTGGAAATTGATACCTGGACTAATTTAAAGGCGGGATCAGCTTGCTCAGAGTTCACTGAAGAAAAACTCACCCTGAATGTTTCAGAAAAATGGGCTGTTAAATGGATCAAAGAAAAAAGCAGTGGCCAGGCATGGGCAAAAAATCATGGTTTTGGTACGCCGGTTCTGTTTACGCCTTCCCGGGAATGCACGGGTAGTGATCCACGTCCAACAATTGTATTTGTCGGTCTTAAGGATGGCATGAATATCAATACGTCACCGATGGATATTTATGCGGTTATCACAGCCACGAAGAATTTCAAGCAATATACTCTGCAGTATGGTATCGGAAATAAACCAAGTAAGTGGAAAACATTATCAAAGGGAACAAAAACTTTTGACCAACCAACAAAGCTTATTACTTGGGATGTTTATGAAGCGGATGCGGTCCGCATAACACTTCGAATTCTTATGGAAAGTACCAATGATACAGACGCGGATAAGAGAATTCATCTGAATTTGATGGTCCCAACCAGAACACCAACAGCAACAATGACCCCAACGCAAACGGCTACACCTACAGATACTGTTGAACCAACTGACACATTGGAACCGACAAATACCTTAGAGCCTACAGAAACCATTGAACCATCACCGTTGATGACTGATACTCCTACGCCTACACCTGTTCCTTAACAATGAATTTTGGCGGATTCTAAGCGTGATACAATAAATTTCCGCAAGGAATTTGCGGGAGTATTTTTTAAATTACATGATATTTATATTGCTTAGGACATAAATATATTTATAGGAGAGATCGAATGAAAGAATCAAAGATCGTTGTGAATAATAAAGTAGGATTGCACGCTCGACCAGCTTCGTTGTTTGTGCAGGCAGCCGCAAAGTTCAAATCTGATATTAATGTGTATTGTCAGGATCCTGAAACGAAAGAAGATCGGAATGCTAATGCCAAATCGATCCTTGGTATTCTTACACTAGGGGTGTTCAATGGAATGGAAATTACAATTAAGGCAGAAGGGGAAGATGAGGATGCCGCAGTGGAAGCCTTGCTTGCCCTGGTTGAAGAGAATTTTGGAGAAGAATAATGAAAGAGATAGCGGGCATCCCAGCTTCACGAGGTATTGGTATTGGTCCGGTATTCCAGTTTGTTCGCCAAGAATTAATTATTGAGAAAAGATTAAATGTTCAACCAGAAGTAGAACTGAAACGGTTGAATGATGCAATTTCCACAGCAAGAAATCAAATTGAACGCATCTATGAAAAAGTGTTAAAGGAATCAAGTGATGCTGACGCAGAGATTTTTCAGGCACATATAATGATTTTGGAAGACCCGGAATTGTTTGCGGAAGTGGAAAAGAAGATTAAGGATCAGGCTAAAAGCGCGGAATTAGCCATGCAGGAAGCTGGACAGTCTTTTTCTGACATAATGGCGGCTATGAAAGATGAGTATTTTGCTGCTCGCGCAACGGATATTTTGGATGTGAGTAACCGGGTGTTGAGGATACTTTTAGGTGTCGCTGAATCTCCTACCGCTGCCTTAATAAAACCTTCCATTATTGTGTCTGATGATCTTACTCCTTCTGACACTGTCATGCTCGACAAATCTCTTGTAATCGGTTTTTGTACTGCTCGAGGGTCGGCTACATCTCATACAGCAATTCTGGCTCGTGGATTAGGAATTCCTGCCGTGGCTGGCGCTGGAGATGAGGTTTTATCACAAAAAAATGGCATTGAAGTGATCCTTGATGGAACAAAGGGTACTGCAATTATTGCGCCTGATGAAAAATTGATTACCGAATACCGACAACGAATCAAAGCAGCTAACACTATTCGTGAAGAAGCGATGAAATTTGTTAAGGATCCGGCTACAACAAAAGATGGCAAACAGATTGAAGTGGTTGCAAACATTGGTAATATAGAAGGCGCAAAAAGCGCGATTGAGAATGGCGCTGAAGGTGTAGGATTGTTCAGGACGGAGTTCCTTTATCTAGAACGAACAAAATTACCGACTGAAGAAGAACAATTCCAGGTATATAAAGATATTCTGGATGTGTTTGGGGATATGCCTGTGATTTTACGTACTTTAGATGTTGGCGGAGATAAAGAAATTGCTTATATGGGTTTAGAAGCAGAGTCAAACTCATTTCTTGGCCAGCGTGCACTTCGGCTTTGCTTGGTTCGACCTGATATTTTCAAGCCGCAGCTGCGGGCAGCACTGCGGGCAAGCGTAGGTTATAACCTGAAAATCATGTTCCCAATGGTTGCGACGGCAAACGAAGTCAGAGCTGCCCGGAAGGTATTGGACGAATGTGCTGCTGAACTTAAAGATGAAGGGGTTCAAATTGCTGAGGATATTGAGATCGGCATCATGGTTGAGATTCCCTCTGCTGCGTTGGTGGCAGATCAACTGGCAAAAGAAGTTGATTTCTTTTCCATCGGTACAAATGACCTTAGCCAATATACCATGGCGGCAGACCGCACGAATCCTAAGGTAGCCGAGTTATCTAACGCATTTTACCCTGCTGTTTTGCGATTGGTACGTGAAGTGATTCGTGCTGCGCATAAGGCGGGAAAGTGGGTTGGGATGTGTGGGGAATTAGCAGGGGAACCACTTGCCCTTCCAATCTTGTTGGGATTAGAATTGGATGAGTTCAGCATGAACCCCCCCATGATTCCTCTTGCTAAACAGATCATCCGAAATTTAGATACGCGTGATATGAAAGAGATTGCGGACCAAGCATTGGAACTGGAATCGCCATCTGAAATTCAAGATTTCATAAAAGAAAAAATACCATTTATTGCGAAAATAACTGAGTAAAAAAAAAGACACGGGGAACCGTGTCTTTTTCATAAGAATTGGTATTGGGTAGGTGGAGTCCATAACGGTGGATCATTATCAAGCAGCTCTACCCATGAGTAGAGATCAAGGTCATCCTTTTCTGCTAAACGGCGCAGGTGGCGGAATTTAAGAAAATGCCAGCCATTTTCTACAGCAGAGGCAAGGCGCGGATCATGCTGAAGACGATAATGGATTAAGGCAGAGCGGCTGCCCGGGTAAACAATTACTTGCTGGACATTCTCGGATGGCTCTTGCTTGAATAAGAATTGCGATATTTCTGTAGAGATTGTGGGATAGAAAATATAAGAATAATTCTTTGAAACTGGATCTTTCCAAGAGACACTTGAGTTTGCTGTTGACTGCATATCAAATGATTCACCAATTTTTATAAGCATTTCCTTGATTTCTTTTATATCATTTTCGCGGGCGTCGTTTGATTCATTTGATTGGAACTTAAAATGATAGGGATTATTTAATTCTGGAGACATGTAAGATCTGAGAATTGTGTTTACTAAATCAAACTCCGGTGTTCTTTCACCTGTAAATTCTTTGCAAATTTCCCGGTCTAGTTCTTCTAAGAGAATTTCTTTTTTTGACGATAGGATTTTACGAAGGATGGACTCTATTCTTTCGGATATGGGAGTTTCGATATTCTTTTCATTTATCAGCCACCATCTGCTTCCACCTGGGAGATTGGAGGAAAAGGGTTTAAGAAAATTTGTTTCTGTAAGCAACTGTTTTATTAAATTCTGCACCCGCGTAAAATCAGATTCATTAACTTGGGAAAGATTTTCAGGCATCCCGTTTTCTCGCGCAATTTCGAAGATTGTTTGCATAAGAATACGATGATATTCTGCAGGCTCTCCGCGAGTTATTAAGAATTGGTTAATAACCTTGCGAAGACCAACATCTGTTTGGATAATATTCTTAAGAGCAGGGCGCTTTTTCCATTGACATTGGAGTATTTCCTCTGATACTCGGAAAGCGGATCCCTCTAATTCGAAGCCTGCTGTGTGTATACCAGTAAACAATCCAAAAGCCAAATTGGGGGTGTATTGTGGAAGTATACCTAAAACTAAACCATTATCTTGAAGGGAAGAGGTGATTCTTTTAAATGCGGTATGTACTGCCTTGGTAAACCAATACCAATCATACCTTCTTCTACTCAAAGCACTGCGCATAGGGTTGATAGCTTTTCTTCCCCATAACCACCCAGACCACAGTGCAGAAAAGGTCCAAAATGCCTGACTTGGGCGTGGAAAAATGGTCGTGATTGCAGCAGGGGTGTTGTCAGGAAGCAACTGGTTCTTTCGAGCTAAATCCCGCTGATAGAAACAAATACCTCCCTTTTTATCAGGAAGGTTTGGCCAATAACTGATCTTAACCGCAGTATTTATGCACTTCCATTGTTGAGACACAGTTTGTAAGGATAAAAAAAGATTGCGTTCAAAAAATTTTGCCGGAACGGATAGTTGCAGGAAACGATAGTCACGCGGAGGCCAATGCTTTAAGGAATGAGCATCATTAAAGACAGATAACAATATCGCTCGGATATGTTTAGCCTGATCCTTCGTCAAAGATAATCTTTCCAGCCGATTTGCCAGCAGCATACAAACATATAGAGCGCGTGGTAAATAGCAGTCAAGAGCAGCATTAAGAGATGCCTGTTCATAATCACTGCCAAAAACTACTCGTTGAAATGCACGTGAGCGGTGAATACCTAAATTCCCAAGTCGACTAAGATTTTCCAGATCAAAACCACTGATATCTTTTTCACCTTCATCTGCGCAGAATTGGCAGTGATAAACTCTCGAGGTTGGTTGTTTTTTCCCCTTTTCCCATACATACCCATCTGGCTGGATCATTTTTCCGCAATTTGCACAGAGTGTTGTGTAAATCCCTTGAAGATGGTCGAATAGGTTGGCATTTTCATGCCGAGTGTTAAAGAGTTTATTTAACACTGTTGAGAAATCCTCATTCGTTGGTGCTGAGGCAGCAATTTCCGTAATTAACCAAATGATGGGATTGCTGCGCGCACTTAAGACACGATAACCAGAGGATGCTAATTCTATTGGGAGCAGTGGGTTTGCGCTAATGGGATCAATTAATAAATGCTTGGAAAGCCCCATCTTTTCAATCCATGTCGGGAAAGTGCCTTTTGGCAGAGGAGGGATGAAATTTTCCAAAGGCAAATCATATCCCTCGATGCTGCCTGGTATATAGGAGTAATTATTATCACTCATAAGCGTCTAAAATCAGTATACAAGAAAAGTATTAGAGATAATAATTAAGATTTATTAAGTGCGTTCTAGGAAAACATATTATTGGGCTTTTAAATTTATCTCAAAAAGTTGTTTAACGGGCTTAAAGCAAACAATTCCGATTTGTGTGATTCTCAATTCTAAAGGGAGTTTTATTTTCATGCAGATTTCAAGAACTGCTGAAAGGTTCTTTTTCTTTATATCGCGGACTAAAGTTAAGTGAGGTACCCAATTACCCGGTTGGTACATTTCCCATGAGCCATGAACGTTATTCTTAAGGATTTGATGAATTCTTTTGTGTAAATTTATTAAATCCCTGTTTGGCGATAGTGCAATGAAGATCACGGGGGATGCATGTGGAAAAATTCCAAAATGGTCTGCGCTCAAATATAATAAGTTGGAATTGACAGCGTATTGTCTAATTTCTTTTTCACATTCTATGCAGTTTAATGAATTATAAATAGCAAGTGTTATATGCGGTCGGATGCCGGGATTGTGTAACGCCCGCGAAATATTCTTTTCTTCCAGCTCTCTCCACGCATTTAGGATAGGCTGCTCAGAGATTTTGTCAAAGTAAATTACAACAGCGTAAGCCATATTTGAATTTAGGAAATTAATGATATTTCAGAGTGCTTCCGCCAATAAATTCTCGAATTACAGAATCACCTGGGACGAAGGAATCATCTTCTAATGTGGGAATCTCCGAAAGTATTTCATATATGCGTTTGGAACGAGTATATGCATCTTCACGTAAAGGATCATTTTTGAATTTCTTGATCCAATTGTTGAATTTATCAAACAAGCGTGATTTGTAGATAGATAACTCATATGGCATTGCGCTGTTTATGATGAAATCAGCATAAATATTGTTAGGAATGATATTCCGCATTTCACCAGAGCGTACATAGTGCCAATGGGTGAGGGTTCGCTCAGGATCATATCCCCTAAATGCTTCATCCCGCAGCATTCGGCGCATCAATCGAATGTCTGTCCATCGGATATACTGTCCTTTGGAGTGTTTCATTTGCAGCAAGGGTTCTAAATATAATTTAAATTTCTTTTCAGGAGCGATATTTTCGGTCATCGGGGGGTAAAGGCCGTGAAGGGAATCGATTAGGATAATATCATTTTTCCCAATTCGCATTTTGGTTTGATTATCATTTCGTTTCCCTTCCATAAAATCATAAAAAGGGATCAGAACTTCTTTTCCCTCGATGAGTTCAGATAAATGCTGATTGATCAAAGGCAGGTCAAGTGCCTGCGGTGTTTCAAAATCATAATCACCAAACTCGTCTTGTGGATGTTTATCAAGATCATGGAAATAATTATCCACATTCAATGTGACCAGATTGATTCCCATTTGTTTGAGAATGCGGCCGATTTTTATTGTGGTTGTTGTCTTCCCGGAAGATGATGGGCCTGAGATCAAGACGATTCTAAGATCGTTCCGTTTTTCACAAATCTCTTGGGCAGCTAATTTGATGTCTTCTTCATAGAACATCTCGGATTCTGAAACAATTTGCTGCAATTCATTGTTTTCCAATCGATTTTTATAATGGCTTATGGAATGTAAGTTATGTGTTACTGCCCAATCCAACACCTGCCAGATTTTAGCCCAAGGAATATTGGTTGATGGGCGAATGGTCTGCAACTCGCGCTGTTTGCGCATCCGTGCCCGTTCATCTCGGTAAAGAATATAGGCTTTTGCTACTTTCGCATGTCCGTTTTCAATAAGTATTTTTTCAGTCGCATCTTGGATCTGTTCAACTGTGGGAATATTATTTTCAGGAATCAATTCTTCCATGTATTCGATTACCTGACTGGCGAGTTTTTCAGCGATAATTTTATCTCTTCCGCCCACCGCAACTGCAGCTCGATAAATGGCATTAGTAATTCGGTTGGGGGTGAATGGAACTTCTACTCCTGAGCGTTTAATCACATGTGTAAATCGATTCATTTCCAACCTCTTTTGATTGTTTTTATTATAGCAAGAGAGCGTTTGAATTGCCTGTTACAATGTTTTTAAAAAGAAGTCATTTTCTATTGTTTGCCAGGTTTCAACTGTATTTTTCTTAAAATATGGGGCGAAGAGAGGATATTTTTTTCCGATTTCCTCAGCAATTTTTTGAGTTAGCCGGCGTATGGCAAAATGTGCATTTGGTGCTGTCCGCAGTTTTATTAGATGGAGAGCTGTACGAAGGTTCATTTTCAAAAAGACGCGCCGATTATATGCGTTGGGAAGTATATAAGCGGCTGCATGGGGATTGATTTCGTGCACAGCAAAGAAAGTTTCCTCTGCTTTTTCCATAGCGCTTTTAAAATTATCCAGAAGACCTGCTTCACTTATTATTTTAGGAATGGCATATCCTAATTGTGGGGAAAATGGTTTAACGGTTTGAGACATCATCCGATGGCGCTTTAATTCAAAATATGCACCTTGATCAATAGTTAGATCAAAGCTAATTTGAGCGTATTCCAGTTCTCTAACTGGAATATCATGCTTCCCTAATTTTCCAAGTAATGATTCTGCTAAACTCTCAAGTTTTGGCTGCGGTAATTGTGAAATATGTTCATATGCTTCATGGAACGATAGATTGCTGAATCTATAAAATAAAGCAGCTAAAATTTGAAATTCGCCATCCTCATCATAATTCATACACTCACACCATGTGCTATCGCATGATTCTCCAGAGGCTAACTCTGAACTTCGCATTATTATCTCTTCTTCAATTTGGATAAGATAGTCATTACGATCGGCATATTTAACTAAGGTTGGGATGTTTTTCAAAGATACTGCTTTTATCTCTTCCCCCATTTTCTGAACCTCAATTAATGGATGTGTAAGCATTTTTTGAAGTGCGTGTTCAAGCGCCCGGGCGTTTATTGAAATCCCTACGTTTGCTAATGAGCTGGCAGGGAGGTAGTATCGGCATACATCCGCACTGCAAGTACGAATGCGATTAATATATGCCCGTTCGGTTTCGTTGTTTTTGCGAGGGTTTTTCTCGGAAACGTGTTTTCTGACTTTTTCTAGAGCTGTTTGATATTCCTTGAATAGCAATTTACAAGTTTCTAAATATTTATCTTCAATAAAGCTGCCTTGAATCTCTTCCGGGAAAAAAAAATGATCCTCATCCCATATTTGATATCGAGAGGATTTTTCAGTATATGAAGCAAGTCGATTTGATTCTAAGCATTCTACCGCCAATCGAGAAATATTTTCAATTGCGATATGTAAGACAGCATGTTCAGCGACGGAAGAATGCCCATATCCAACAACCCACTTTTCGTGAAAATTAGCAGAACGTTCATCTGATAATTCGTCCGCAATCTTATCAAAAGATTTTGGTGAACGAGAAGTTTTCGCGAAAGCTACTGCTATGGTTTCCGGGCTGAGCTTTCTTGTATCAAGAAGATATATCCGTCGGGCTTGTGTCATTACTTAGTGCCTCCTCGGCATCACTGATATCCTTTTGTACCTGTATTTTTAGCTCCTTCACAGACCCAAATTTTTTTTCTTTGCGTAATCGTGAGATGAACTGGAGTTTAATTTGCATTCCATAGATCTGATCAGAAAAATTTAGAATATGAACTTCGATTGTTTTTTGAACTGGTATTTTATAAAAAGTCGGTCTAAATCCGATGTTCACTACTGTGGAAAATCTCTTCTTATTTATAAATATAAATGCAGCGTACACACCCGCTGATGGTAGAAGCTTTTTTTTCCACACTGAGAGGTTAGCAGTTGGTATGCCAATATGTTTTCCACGATCATCTCCATGCACAACTGTTCCTTCAATGGAGTATGGATAACCAAGCATAGTATTTGCTGTACTTAGATCACCCTTTTTAAGGGCTGATCGGATAATGCTGGATGAGATTGGTTTTGACTGCTTCTGAAAAGGTTTGATAGCCTGCACGCAGAAACCCATTTCATCGCCTAAATATTCCAGTGTTTTTAGATCACCTTCACGATCTATTCCCAAACGGAAATCATACCCTACCAATAAACAGGTGAATTTTAACTGACGGTGAAGAGTATTTATAAAATCTCGCGGCGATAATTGTGAAACAGAGTGGTCAAAACACATTGTCAAGACCGAATTAACACCTAACTTAGAAAGAATTTGATCCTTCTCTTCTGGTGAAGTTAAATAATATGTATCTGAGATATTTCTTATATGGACAGCAGGGTGCGGATAAAAAGTAATAACGATTGCGGGGACACCGTTTTTTTTAGCACCTTTCACTAAATTTTCAATAATCTTTTGGTGGCCTAAATGGATACCATCAAATGATCCGATAGTAATCCATGCCCTTTTCATCGAGAATCCTATTTTCTTTACACCCATTTACCTTTTAGGTGAAAAATACTTTGCGTGGTTGAAATTCTTTGGTTTCTGGGTCAAATTGCATAAGAGCAACCAATTCACCTTGTTCGGTGATTGCACGCACTAATTCTTCCGGGCCTTCCTCTCGGGGAATGCGGAGTCCGTGCTTAACTGATTCTACTTCTTTATTGGACAATGTGATTGAAGGCCAATTTGAAAGTGCTTCTGCCGCTGGAATTAAATATTGATACCATGAATTGGTTTCAAACGCTTCGGTGAGTTTTCTGAGCGTTATCGATTCTCGAAGCGAGAAGCGCCCATTTTTTGTTCGACGTAAGCCAGTTAGATATGCACCGCATCCCAGCACCTCCCCTAGATCATACGCTAATGATCGAACGTATGTGCCTGATGAACAATGAATATCTACGACTGCTTCTGGTGAATTCCATTCGAGGAGTTCGAGACTATGCACTTTGATAAGGCGTGGTTCTAGTATTACTTCTTCACCTTTACGCGCTAGATCATAAGCGTGTTTGCCTTTTACTTTTATTGCGGAATATGGCGGTGGCACCTGTTTAATTTCACCGACAAACTGTTTCAAAGTCTCTTCAAGTTGGTCGTGAGTAATATCCACTTTGGAAGTGCCAGTGATTTTACCTTCGGCATCATATGTATCTGTTTTTTCACCAAATTTAATAATGGCCTGATATCGCTTGTCCTCTGCGGAGATGTATTGTGACAATCGAACCGCTGGACCAATGAGAACTACCAGCACTCCTGAAGCACGTGGATCTAAAGTGCCTGTATGCCCTGCACGTTTAATGTGTGTTCCATTACGGATCACTTGAACTACCTGGTGTGAAGTCATGCCAATAGGTTTGTCGACGTTTAACACGCCTGATATTGTATTTTTTATTGGATTTGTGATTTCTTCCATATGAAAACCTCCTGATTATTTTTTCCCCTGCATTACTTTTGTTGTTTCCCCTAATACTAACTCCATTACTGTTTCAAGTCCGCCTGTTATTTCAGCTCCGGCGGCAGGAGGATGCCCTCCTCCATCGAACTGCATAGCGATCTTTGAGACGTCAAACTTCGCATTTGATCGCCAGCTTACTTTCACTTTATCATCTTTTTGCTCATTGAAAAGTATTGCCACATCGATATTTTCCAATGATGATAGATGATTTGTGAGGTCTGCATCATCTCTTCCTTGATATGCTGCTGCAGCTCTATCTTTAAGTGTGATGGTTGTCCAGGCGAGGTTGTCTTTTGATTCGATCCGAGAAAGTGCGCGGCCCCAAAGCATACTGGCGGATAAGGACTGTGCGGTTAAAGTTTGATGATATAAGCTTGGCAGGTCCGCTCCTTTTTCCATAAGGTCTGCGGCTAAACGTAAAAACTTGGGAGTCACATTGGATGTGCGAAATCCTATTGTGTCGGTAATCATCCCCATTAATAACGCATTCGCAATATCTTTATCAATTGTAAAGCCCCAAAGCGGAAGATATTCAGCAAGGATTGCTGTAGTTGCGGGCTGCTCTGGTATGACCAAATTGGTTTTCGCGAATAGTTCGTTTGTGACATGGTGGTCAATATTTAAATGTACATCGGGGATTTCAGTGGGGGAGCCAATGCGATTTTTATCAGCGCAATCGAGAGCAACAACAAGGTCGTAATCACCTTTTATGTTCCGAGCAATTTGGTCAGCCCCCGATAGGGATTTAAATTTACGAGGTAATCCATCGGATAAAACCACTTGTGGTTTTTTCCCTTTTTTCTGAAGTGCCAGGGAAAGTCCGATGACTGACCCAATGGCATCTCCATCCGGTCGGACATGGGAAAGGATTAACGGCGTGTTGGATTGCGATAATAAACCCCTTATTTTTGTGTGAATCTGATCAAAATCAGTCTTGTTGGTTTTCATCTGCCACATTCGTTTTTGTAATAGAATCAAATAACTGCTCAATCCGTTCTGCTCTTTCGGGTGTCTCATCCCAGTAGAAACGCAGCATCGGGAATGTCCGCAGATCAATTTCGTGTGCTAAAGAACTGCGAAGATACCCGACTGCATGCTCTAGGCCAGCGAGAATCTCATCAGACTGAGATTTACCCTCAAGTGAGGACACGAATATTTTTGCGAAGCTCAGTTCTCGGTCTACGGTGACGTCGGTGATGTAAACTGATGCCAGTCGAGGGTCACTGATTTTCCCCGTGATAAGCATTTCTGACAATAGCTGCTGGATCCTATCCGCGATCCTTTTTGTACGTAATTTTGAAGGCATTATTATCTTCCTACTTCTTCGACAATAAATGATTCGATCGTATCACCAATCTCAAAGTCATTAAACCCTTTTATCCGCAATCCGCATTCAAAGCCTGAACGTACTTCTTTTACGTTATCTTTCTCGTGTTTTAGAGAAGCAAGATCTCCCTCAAAGAGGTTCTTTTCATCTCTTAGTACTCGGGCTTTTGCATTCCGGCGCAGCTCACCATTCATCACTCTACAACCAGCTATAGTTCCTAATTTTGAAATGCGGAATGTTTGCAGCACTTCAGCCTGGCCGAGGACTGTTTCTTTCTCCTCTGGAGCCAGCATTCCTTTAAGTGCTTTTTCAATATCATCTATCAATCGATAGATGATATCGTAGGTTCTGATAGAGACACCTTCGGTTTCCGCAAGTTTTGCAGCTATGTTTTCTGTTTTTACATTGAAACCAAGAACGATTGCTTTTGAAGCAGTTGCAAGCATAATATCATTCTCGGTAATATTGCCTGCTTCTGAGTGAAGAACATTAATTCTTATCTCACTTTGATCAATCTCATTAAGAGAGTTTGTGATTGGTTCTAATGACCCCTGCACATCAGCTTTAAGGATCAAGCGTAATTCACCCATTTTTCCAGCCTGGAATGTCGCAAACAGGTCTTCTAATCCAATTGTCTTTTTAATCGATCGTGATTCTTCATCTTTTCGTTTGCGGTTATTCACGATCGCACGGGCTTCTCTTTCTGTCTCACATACTTGGAATAAATCACCCGCTTTGGGAAGATTGTTTAGTCCTAAGACGAGAGTTGGTTGTGATGGACCTGCTTCTGTAATCTTTTTATTTGAAAAATCAGACATAGCTTTTAATTTTCCGCTTACTGTTCCAACCGCAATAGCATCCCCCATTCGTAATGTACCGTTTTGGACCAGAAAAGTTGCAACAATGCCTTTGGTTTTATCCACTTCCGCTTCAATGACTGTTCCGATGACCGTTCCGTTTGGATTAGCAAGGATCTTGTAATTTTCAGCAATGAGAAGGATCGCTTCAAGCAAGTCTTCAATCCCTGTTTTCATTTTTGCTGAAACAGGCACAATGATCGTGTCACCATCCCATTCATCTGAAATTAACCCGACATCCGCAAGCTGCTGTTTAACATAATCTGGATTTGCATCAGTTAGATCTATCTTGTTTAGAGCGACAACAATTGGCACTTTTGCGGCTCGTGCGTGCGCGATTGCCTCTTTTGTTTGAGGCATGACGCCGTCGTTTGCTGCAACCACTAAAACAACAATATCTGCTCCTTGAGCACCACGAGCGCGCATGGCTGTAAAGGCAGCATGTCCAGGTGTGTCCAGGAATGTGATCTTTTGTCCATTATGTTTGATTTGATAAGCGCCAATATGCTGGGTGATGCCGCCGGATTCTCCACTAACAACATCGGCGTGGCGAATTGCGTCCAACAGAGTAGTTTTTCCATGGTCAACATGGCCTAGAATGGTGACAACAGGGGGGCGAATGATAAGATTTTCTGGATCTTCATCTTCGATCAATTGGCGCCATAAAGGTACTTCACCAATTTCGCTTACTTCAGGTATCTCGAGGCTGGCTTCCAGGCCCATTTCTGCAGAAACGACTGCTGCAGTATCGAAATCTATCTGCTGGTTGATATTTGCCATTACACCATTAACCATTAAGATTTTAATGATCTCTATGGGACTGGTATCTAATTTTATTGCAAGATCGCGTACTGTCGTGATCGATGGTAATTCAATTTTCTTAATTTCATTCTCGCTCATATATGCCTCCGTAATTTCCCCTTTGAACAATCCAAATCTTATAGAAATGTATGCGGGCTGCTTTCAAGAGCGAGTGAAATGTATTTAAGAACTTACATTTTTCTTGCCCTACGGCAGCTTGGTAAAGTCATTTTACTTTCACCCGCCGTTTTTTTCTTTTGGTAAAGAGTCCATTATTTTAAGTAAGTGGATTCGATCTTCTTCTTTCATCTCAGTTCGCAGGGTTTTAGCTAAAACACCTTTTAGCGCCTGCTCCCAGCATGATTTTTTATTATGTAAATATGCGCCTCTCCCGTTTGCCTTGCCTGTGGGATCATACCGAATGCCTTCTGGTGTACGGATGATGCGCATCAAGTTTCTTTTTGAAAGCACTTGTTGGCAACCTACACATGTACGCTGCGCAATATGTTTTTTCCGTCTCTCCTGTTTTTTCACCACCTTGTTTTAACCTATTCTCACTCTTCTTCCCAATTAGTCCAATCTGACTCCGCGCGTTTGCGTTTTTTCTTTGAGATGGTCATATCAAGATCAGGATCGTATTCAATCTGCCTTGATTTCTTTGCTTTTTTCTTCTTCTGGGAAGATTTATCATCGGGATGATCCTCACCCGGTTTGATATCTTCGAGTTCGAGTTTAAACAATTCCTCAAAGGACTTGATTTTCTCGATTTTTTTAGGTTTATCTATTTTCTCAGCAATTTCTGGTTCAATAAGTTCCTCAGTGGGTTCTTCAGGTACAGACTGCCCTTCTTCAAGAATTGCTTCAACCTGTTTCTCCGCAGAGTCTTCCGTAGTTTCTTCAGTAGTTTTTTCTCCATCTGCGGGGGTATCCACGGCAGCTGTTTTAGAGTCTTGCTCAGATTTTAGTTCTTCCTCAACATCTTCTTTTTCAATTACTTCCTCTTCAGGAACAATATCAGGCAGCTTGCTGCCAAATTCTTCGATCTTCTCTAGAGTTTTTGGTCCAATGCCAGAAACCTCTAAAATCTTATCGGGATTGATTTTGCTCACCAGTACCAGTTTACCAGCAGTGTGGAAATTTGCTTCTATTAACGCCTCTATGATTTTGTCTGATAAACCGCTCTCAGAAAGATCCATTTTGAACGCGCCGGCAGGAATAGATTGTAGCGCTTCTTCTTTTTTCTTCTCAATTATTTCGAATTTTTCACGTCGTTTAATGATCATAACGAGTTCTAACCGGTCATTAAGTTGGTTTAGAAAATCATAATCATTAGTAGGAATAACTCGTCCTTCCACCCTGCGCCCCATTATCTCTTCTGCTTTTGCGATAGCTTCTGCTTCTTCTATGGCTAATTCTTTGAATTCCTCGTTGTTTTTTAGAGTAAACAACCAATCAGAGATAGCTTCAGGAAGACTTTTGATGTCAATGCGCCAACCAGTTAATTTAGCGGCCAGGCGAGCATTTTGCCCTTCGCGGCCAATTGCCAGGCTCAGCTGATCTTCAGGAACTATCACAAGCGCGTTCTTGTACTTGTCTGCTGTTTCATTAAGATAAACACCGTTGACTCTTGCTGGGCTGATCGCTTTGGCAATAAAAGCAGTAGGATCTGAGTTCCATTCAATTACATCAATTTTTTCGTCATGTAATTCGCGAACGATGGCTTGAATACGGATACCCCGCATACCAACGCAAGCGCCAACAGGGTCAATGCCTTTTTGTGTGGCAGAAACTGCCACTTTTGCTCTGTGTCCAGGTTCACGTGCGATTGAACGGATTTCAACAACGCCATGAAAGATTTCTGGCACTTCATTTTCTAATAATCTGCGCAGGAAATCACGGTGTGTGCGGGAAAGAATGATTTGTGGACCGTGCCCGGTTTCTTTAACTTCTGCAACAAGAGCGCGTATACGTTCGTGAATGCGGAAACGCTCCCGTGCGATCATTTCTTTTCGCGGCATACTGGCTTCGGCTTTTAATTCTAAACCGATCGTTAATCCGCGTGCATTAGCTGCTTGAACGACACCGCTGATGATCTCCCCTAATTGTTTCTCATAATACTCGAATTGTGCGGCATGTTCGGCTTCGCGAATTTTTTGCTGAATGACCTGGCGGGCTGTTTGGGCGGCAACACGGCCAAAATCAGCCGGCGTGCTGTCGACCATGACGATATCGCCTATCTCGGTATCCTCTACGATCTTTTTCGCGTCGTCGATGGTTACCTCTGTGAGTGGGTTTTGCACGGTTTGGACTACTTCTTTTTCAACAAGGATGTTGAATTTTCCATGCTCCATATCGATAATGGCTTTTATATCCTGTGCACTTGAAGCGTTGACTGATTTCCGGTAAGCGGAAACCATCGCTATTGAAAGCGCTTCTATTATGGTCTCTTTCGGAAGGCCCTTTTCTTCTAATACTTCATTGAAGGCCAGCACAAACTCGTTTTTCATGCCAGTGTTTCTCCATGGTTCACTATTCGATTATAAGCAGAAAAGTGGGGGAGGCCCACTTCTCGATGAAAACAATAAAGCTGTCAATTACATTTTCAATTCTAACATGCTTTGATAAGTGGTGCAAGAAGGATTAATAAAAATTAAAAGATATGATGAAAGAGAGCCTTGGTGGCACAAGTTGCTAGAGAAAATGGAAAAGGGATTGGGTTGACTAATTAATTTTCGCTAATTTTTCTTATACGATGAAGATTACGCAGGTTGATGGGATTGCGCGGATTCAACAATCGTGTGGATTATCACAGGTGCAAGCGTAACATTACAATAACTCATCATTACCTATATATTTATGATTGCCTGTGTGGCTGCGGATGTTCTGTAAATGAGGTAACACTGGCGTACCAACTGCCCGGTATGCAAATTTCCTTTGAGGTTCTTTAAGATTTTTCCCAATCAAGGTGTTTATCCTAAAGAATTATTAAGATCAAAGCTGAAGATGAAGCCATTTTCCTTCAAGTATTTTGTAATTTCTTCATCAGCACCATGAATTTCGTTTTCTAAAAATTTTAGGTCAGGAGCCAGATCGGTAGTGATGGTATTTCCAGCCCAGATAGTTATCAGGCGGTCACCGCGGCCATTCAACGAAGTCTTTAGGACACGAACATCATTCTCTGATATCTCTTGAGCTGAAACAACCAAAATCAGACCTACATGCATCATCATATTACCTATTTCAGCCAGTCGGCGTATATGTTCAGGCCGTACGTCTTCCCCTATTCCCCGAATATCCGCACCGATACCATATAGTAGATTAGCCATGCCAATAAAATAGACAAACTTTCCATTATGGAATAGTTTTTCAGTTAGTTTTTTGGCTAATTTTTTTCGGAGAGTGTTATCTGGGGATCCCGTGATCAAGATCATGCAAGCTTTTTGGTTGTATCTTTCAGCGCGCATCTCCTCGGTTATTGCAATCGATTCCCATTTTACATTTCTTCTAACAGTACTTTCGTAAGCTCGACTATGCTCATCAGCCAGCGCCTTCACAACAACACCACCGCCTGAGATCTCATAATCATCTACGATCACGAAACGCCCGGTCTCCGGCATTTCTTCAGCCACATCAAAAGCGGTTATCTTGTCCAGCCGCAGGATGCACTCTGCGATATCATTGCGCCGCACCTCGTTTGACTGTTTGGTTTTCAGCGTAGAAGCATCTAAAACGCGATCCACAGTTTCCAGTTTCATTTCAACCTTAGCGGTGCCAATTTTAAAGAGATATTTTTTATTTTTGATAAACGGCTGTTTACCTAGCCAAAATAGCCGTGTTTTCAGCAGGGATGTTGCTTTCGGTTTTTGCTCTTTTTTAAGAAATGCTATTTCTCCGCGCTTGACGAAGATCTGCTCGGTTGTTGTGAACCCCACGGACCATCCCGCGCTGGAAGTTGTCACTGATGAATCGCTATTGAAAGATTCGACCGTTTTTACTGTAGATATTTTCCCGGATGGACAAAAAACAACCTCGTTGCCTACGGCGATCTTCCCGGATTCGATGCGTCCGGCAATGATGCGCCGGTTGTCGCCATTCGAAGTGAATTTATACACATCTTGAACTGGGATACGCAGTGGTTTATCCTCTGGAAGCTTTTCTTGCTTAAATTGATCGAGTTGCTCTAATACAGTTGGTCCGCTATACCAGGGCATCTTTTCAGAATGGGAGGCAATATTGTCGCCTTCCATCCCACTGACAGGAATGAATCCGAGAGGTGTAATATCTAACTTGGTTAAAAACTCTTTATATTCTGTGGATATTTTGTCATATACTTTTTGATCATAATCAATTAGATCCATTTTGTTTACCAAAACGTAGATCTGCCGAATACCTAAAAAGGATAGCATGTACCCGTGCCGTCGAGAGTTTTCTTGAACGCCTTCATAAGCGTCAATGACCATCAACGCTGCTTCAGCCCAGGAAGCGCCGGTGATCATATTTTTTAAGAATTCAATATGCCCAGGCGCGTCAATGATCAGATAATTACGCTTTTTGGTATTAAAAAAGCATCGAGCGGCATCAATTGTGATCCCCTGCGCCTGCTCATCTTTGAACGCGTCAAGTAAGAAAGCGTATTCAAATGGTTTGGAATTGCGCCGGCAGTTTTCCTTTACTGCTTCCAGCTTACCCTCTGGCAGGGAATTCGTGTCAGCCAGGAGTCTTCCGATGATAGTGCTTTTTCCGTGGTCAACATGGCCCGCGATCACAAGTTTAATTTCTTCACGTTGGTTTTTCATCTTCACATGTACCCGCCTTTTCGCAGTTCTTCAAGGCCGCCGCCATCTTCTTTATCCTGGTCTCTTCCTGCGCGTTCCGCGATACTGGTAAGCTTTCCAGAACCCAGCTCCCCAATAATATCTTCAGCAGTGCGTGAATTTGATTGGATGGGTTTTGTACAGGGCCAGCAGCCTAGGGAGCGGTAGCGGGTGCCGTCCCCCTGGTTGAAATATAGCGATACCATTGGGATATTTTCCCGTCCGATATATTCCCACACATTCAATTCTGACCAATCCAGCAGTGGATGTACACGCACGTGTGTCCCAGGAGCGAAATCGGTTTTAAACTGGTTCCAAAATTCAGGCGGCTGATCGGCGATATCCCACTCACTCTTTTTATCGCGTGCGGAGAAATAGCGTTCTTTTGACCGGCTGCCCTCTTCATCAGCACGCAGGCCGACGATCACACCAGTGTAGGGTTCGGGGTTCTTGTCCGTCTCATACTTACCGGTTTTGTGGTTCAGGCGGAAGCGCGGCCAAGTGCTGTTGATCGTATTCACCAAAGCATCTGTTTTGAGCGCTTTACAGCATTCAAGGTGTGTCGCGTTGCCGTCTGGAAAAGTTTGCTTATTTTCCAGCGCTTTTCGGTTTTTTCCGTAGATCATATCAATGTTGAGCTCTAGCGCTAATTTATCCCGGTATTCAATCATTTCAGGGATCTTGTACGCGGTATCAATATGCACGAGCGGGAAAGGCACATGCCCAAAGAACGCTTTTCTGGCCAGCCACAGCATAACAGTGCTGTCCTTGCCAATGGACCACAGCATGCATAAGCTCTTGAATTGGCTGTATGCTTCCCGCAGAATGTAGATACTCTTATTCTCTAATCGGTCTAATTGATTCATATACGTTCATTTCTCTTTGATCACGCCGGCGCTGACAGCCAGCTGTATGAGTATTTTTACACAACCATCCACGCTATCCACGTCCGTATCCAACATGAGTTCTGGATGATCTGGCGCTTCATAACCGGATGCGATGCCTGTGTAATTCTTAATCTCTCCATTCATAGCTTTTTTATAAAAACCTTTTGGATCGCGCGCGATGCACGTTTCCAAACTGGCTTTCACGAATACCTCAAGGAACATCCCCTCTCGGGCGATCTCCCGCGCCTGTTTGCGGATGGCACGTGTTGGCGAGATGAACGTTGCTAGAACGATCACGCCCGCGTCCTGCAGTAGGCGCGCGGTTTCCGCAGCCCGCCGCACATTCTCGGCACGATCTTCCATTGAAAATCCCAGGTCGGCATTCAGCTTTTTCCGCAGGTCGTCCGCGTCCAAACTGAATACGACCTGCCCTTGGTCAAACAGATACTTTTCAAATGCGTCAGCGATCGTAGATTTTCCGGCGCCAGAGAGTCCTGTGAACCAGAAAATATACGGCTCCTGGTTGTATGCCGCACAGCGGTCATTGAAACTGACTTTACCTTTTTTCCGAAAAAGATGCTGCATTGTTTATTTATTCCTAACCCTCAAATTATACTAATTAAATATGCCTGGTACGATTGATGTTGGAGTGATCATGGAGAATTTAATATTGACTACCGCTAACTTCAATTTAATCTGCAATGAATTAGTAATATTGAGAATGATCATCGCACTCGTAAATGTTTGGGATTCTCTTCACCAGCTATAATCTAATTGAAAAATGAAAGCTGCACTTAATGCTTGAATTTAAATACTAGAATAGAAATCATGACAGGGAATTATATTCAAGCACAACTAGGTGTGAATGGATTTGGGTTACTTCAACCATCCCGGAGCTAACAAATGAGCCATTTTATCTTAACCATATTTTATTTTTGTGAGTAGGGACACCAATAAAAAGGACTCTGGCAGTATGCTTTTACAGATTTGTTTATTTTTGTTGATGCATGAATAGAAGCAGAAAAAAGATATAATCACAGCCAGATTAAACTATGCAAACACCCAAGAACTCTCCTGATAAAGCACCTGAAAAAAACGCTGAGAGAAAAAAAGATTTCAGCTTTTTCTATGATGTCGTAAAACTTCTTTCTGGAAATGGATTTGTTCAGGTTTTCAGAATACTTCTTTCGCCGGTCATCAGCCGTTTGTTCCTGCCTGAATTTTTTGGGATCAGACAGAATTTCTCGTCAATCGCGAATATATTTGGGGCTATTTCATCTTTGCGATATGACCAATCCATTATGCTGCCCAAAGAAAGAGAAAAAGCAGCCAATCAGTTTGGGGTAAGTTTGTTTTTTCTTTTCATAACTACCCCGATCTCACTTATAACTGTTTGGTTATTTAGAGACAAGATTGCCGATTTATTAAATGCGCCCAAGTTAGCTCCTTACCTCTGGTTCGTCCCCATACAAGTATTTGCGATTGGGGCTTTTAACGTATTTAAACAATGGAATGCCCGCAAAAGAAAGTTCTTACAACTTTCCATGGCCGAGGTGACTAGAGAAGTGGTGGCTGATGGCATGACGGTGGGTTTTGGGCTCATTGATTTAGCCGGCGGCAGTACGATGATCATCTCCAGAATATCGGGTCAAGTGCTATCCATGTTCACATTAGGGCTATTTATTCTAAAAGAAGACGGGAAATATATTGCTGACCAACTTCGATGGAAAAAAATGAAAGCTGGAATGAGAGAGTTTAAGAAATTCCCTCAATTTAATTTTTGGGCCGCATTTCTAAGTTTTTTGTCTTTATATCTGCCGGGTATCCTTCTATCTGCTTATTTTTCACCCACAACCGCAGGGTTTTTTTCCATGGGGCAAAGTGTCCTTCGCTTGCCTGTTGCCTTGATTGGGAATTCAATTGGGCAGGTTTTATTCCAACGTGGCGCGAAATCCTTTTATGAGGGAAAGTTCACTGCAACAGTTGAGGAAACGTTTAAAAGACTGGTCATATTTGGTGTATTTCCGATGTTGGCAATGATGATTATTGGGGAAGAATTATTTACCGTCGCTTTTGGGTCTGAATGGGCACAAGCCGGTGTCTATTCCCAGATCCTTAGTTTGTGGACACTGATGATTTTTCTGGCTTACCCGCTCATTAATATCCCTAACATTCTTGGGAAGAATGAAGCCAGCATTATATTAAATACTTTCAGAGTTGTGGCCGCAGTTGGTTCGTTGGTTATTGGGGGGATCACAGGAAATATTTATCTTGGATTGTGGCTGTTCACTATTACAGGATCTATCACTCTTGGTGCTTTTGTCCTCTGGGCAACAACAGCTTCCGGAATGCCAGTGCGGACAACGCTGAAATACCTGCTGGATAACTTAGTCATTTCTGCGCCTTTTTTAGCTTTGATTATTCTTTTTCAGCGTTTCAATCCTTTGCCTGAAAGGACGCTTACTAATCTAAAAATTTCCCTACCCTATTTAGGGTTAATATTTTTTTCAATTCTAATTGGGATTGTTTATTACCTGATTGCATTACTGCGTGATCCTTCTATTAAAGAAGCGCTGCTGGTAATAATAAGAAAACATATAAATATTAACAAAGATAAATCTCTTCTTGATTGAAATGAAAAAAGCAAAAAATTGAACATGAAAAACATGGAGATTAATAAAAAAATATATTTTTTAAGGAATAATAAATTGAAAATCCTGTGTGGTATAAGAAAGAAATGTGGAAAAAATGAAATTATATATAATTCAGCTGCCTGAGTTTCTTTTCAATTAATTTATACAGAAGAGTTTTTTGAGATTGATTCAGTTCTCTTTCCCATTTTCCAATTGAATTGTTATTGATTGAATTTAGTAAATTTTTGTGGTGAGGAAATGCAACAGTGGTTTTCATTCTTTTTTCTGCTGTTAGTTGTGGATTTAACATGTTTAGTGAAAATTGAATTCCAAGAAATGTGCAAATTTGTTCAACTTCACTTTTTGTATCATGGACTAAACTTTCATATCTTATCTCAAGAAAAGAATTTTTTCCTACCTTCCCCCCCAGTTTCTGGGCCATTTCAATGCTCGTTTTCCACCTCCAACATGCGTATTCGATGTTTGTATTATTCAAATTATTAATTTGTGAACTAACAGCATCTCTTCCGTCTCTAAGCATATGTACATATTTTGCCCTTGGATATAATTTATGAATCCAATTTAAATATAAAGTATTGTATGGAGTTTTATCTCCCCACATAACCGCTGTTGGATTATTATCCCTTATGTATTGTTTATATATAATTTCAATAATCTTCGCAAGGGATCGATCTTTTTTTGGCAAGCGAAATGCTTCTTGGTAACAAGGATACAAATTAGTGTTCCATCTCGTAAATTGTTTTTTGGATTCAAGTTCTGAAATAATTAATCGAGACAAATCTTCCCATCCTAAATGTTGATAAGTTAAATATTTCCTAAATAATTTGTATAAAACATATGATTCTGGTGGTATTGCAATTGAGGTATTAGTTACTAGAATTGAACGTAATAATGTTGTTCCAGATCTCGGAGATCCAATAATAAAAAATGGGTTGTAGTCAGAAGATAAGCTCAAAGGATATCTTTTTGAAACTTGGTTTTTCATCCAGAAACCAATATCATAAAGTTGGAAAAAGAAGATTGGAATTTTGTTTGCATTTCTACTAAAAATATTTTTTTGATCCATAAATAAGTTTTCTATAAAATACTCTTGTTTATGTATTTGATTTTATTTTCCGTAAAAATTTCAAATTCTTAAATACAAACCTAATGATAGATGATTATATCTTACCTTTATCCTGGAAAAATTGGAGTAGATAAACAATTAGAATTAATTTCAGACGTATTGCTACAAGAGCGGTGAAATATTCGGCGATGTTTCAAGTTGTTTGGCTGGTTAACTTAATATATACTTGGTGAATGTTTATGAAAAAAAATAATACTAAACAATTTCGGTTTATTATCTGGCTTTTATTCGGATTACTTGGGTTTTTGGCATTCCGTGAATTTCTTAGGATTAATATCCTTGTGTTCGTCAGCACCGAAAACCTGCTGCACTCTCGGCGTTTTCTCGCTTATCTATTTGCCAGCTTCATTTCTCTAATACTATGGGTCGGTTTTTATATTCTGATCTTGCATAAGGACCGCCAGCTTACTCTTCCCTTGTTAAATGGCGTTCCATCCCCTTTTAGGAATATTATTTCTGGTTTATTAATCCCGCTTCCCGCATTAATGAAATGGGTCATTCCTCTTCCGGAAAATTTCAACCTGGAAGCATGGACGATGATCTTTCTTTTTTATAGCTTCTCCTTGCTCGCATTTTTTGTTATCGGAAAAAGGGAACCAATCCAATGGTGGTACTTGTGGTTAGGAGTCTTTTTCATGCTCGGTGGTGTGTATTATTCGATCTTCGCCAAACTCAACCTGGTCACTGCTTATCCATTTACGACATATTGGTCGGAAGGGAATCGGTTCTTTGATTATTCAACCCTGTTTGGCAGCTACCGATACAATTTTGAAACGGGAGAGAAGATCAAAGCGTTCACTAATTGGGGAATGCAGCTTCCCTGGGCGGTACCCTTCGTATTTCCCAATCTTTCGATTGGCACATTCAGGTTATGGAATCAACTGGTCTGGATAATCCCCTCACTCTTACTGGGTTTTCTATCGGTTAATAAGGAAAAGAAGAACAAGTTCAATATCGTCGTGGCACTCATATTCGCATGCTGGGCATTTCTTTTCCTTGATCAGGGCCCGATCTACGCTCCTTTAATCATCGCCGCCATATTAACAGTAATCGCGGTTCGACTTCCCCTCACACCTGGTTCTATCCTGGTATTCATCGCTTCGTATTATGTCGGGATTGCCCGATGGACGTGGAGTTATGCCCCCGGTATCTGGGCAGGGCTGCTGTCACTATTAGCAATATATAAACCCTCCTTCAAGAAAGACAAGCTTCAAGAGCTGGTCAAACCCATCTCATTCGGGATTTCCGGATATCTTGGCGGCCAATTGCTGCCATCGATCATTCGAGTGATCACTAATCAATCTCAACTTAAGTTTCTTCCAAATCCAGTTGCTTCTACAACCCGGCAGCCGCTGCTCTGGAATCGGCTTTTTCCTAACCCTACTTATCCGCCAGGGATCTTGCTCGGCCTTGTTTGGGCGGCTCTTCCGCTGCTTATTTTTCTAATTATTCTTTTACTCAAGAAAAGCTGGAAAATCAACTGGATGCAGGCTGCTGCAACTTCATTGGTCGCAGCAGTATTCTTGACTGTTGGTGTGATTGCCAGCACAAAGATTGGCGGCGGCAGCAATTTACATAATTTGGATATGTTTTTGGTGTCATTAACCCTCATTGTTTCCGCTGCGATCAATTATTATTTGACACACGAAACCAAAACTAAACAGCAGCATTATTTAGTAGCGATTGCACTGCTGATTGCGTTAATCGCGCCGGTTACCTATACCCTGCGAAATGATGAGCGGATGGTATTACCGCCAGATGCAAGAATTAATGAGGCGATGAGTGCTGTCAAAAATAAAGTTATCGAATTTAGTTCGCAGGGTGAAATTTTATTTATCGACCACCGCCAATTATTGACTTTTGGTTTAGTCGAAAGTGTTCCTTTAATTGACGAATATGAAAAGAAATATCTAATGGATTTTGCCATGGCAGCAGACGAAGACTATTTTCATGCTTTCTATGAAGATATTTCCAACCACCGATTTGTGTTGATTGTTAATGAACCCATAAATATAATTTCTCGCGGATTAGAGTATTCGTTTGGCGAAGAGAATGATGCATATGTGAAATGGGTAGCTGCTCCGCTGCTCTGCGCATATGAACCATTGTACACTTCTCAAGCAGTTGCTCTCGAATTATTGGTACCGCGCACTTCCCCTCCTCCCGAAACTTTACCCTGTGAGGATATTTTCCTGTTTATTGATGAAGAATAGCACGATTTTAGGCAGGGATTTTTCTAAAAAGAAATGCCTATAACCGTGAATGAGATCTCTAACACTGATTGTGAACTTGAATATGTGTAAAAAAGCGGAATATACTTTAAGGTTTAGAGATTGACCCCTTTTTTAGGCCGAGTTTTTTGGAAAATACAATTCTTCCATAAATCAATTCATCGATTAAAATAAACAACCAATATACAGGAAAATGATGGAAAAGAATAATCGACTCTTTGAAAAAACACCGACCTATAAAAACATTCGCAGTTTTTTCTATTTAATTCTGATCCAAGCATTTATGGCTGCGCTTTGGCTGCTCCTTTTCCCGAAGGAACCGGAAAATGCTGTTTTTCTTGGCTATTCTCTGAAACGGCTGGCTTTGCTGCTGCCAATATTTCTGCTGCCAGTTATTGGCTTTATGGTCACGACTTTACTTGAAAGGCGCAGCGGGCTGCAAACGTGGATACTTGATGAGCGGAAGCGTGTAAAAACAGCCAGGGTCATGATAATAGGTGGATTCCTGCTCGCATTAATGATCTGGGTATTTGCGTTCTTCATTCATTTTCTTCGCTTTTTCCCGGATATTGGCACGTATATCCGCCTGCTGCCTGTGCTGTCTCTTTATTCTCTCTTCGGGATTGAAGTGATCGTGTTTGTCCCATTTTCTCTTTTTCGAAAGGAAAGATCCGCCCATAAGAAAAAGGCGGATCGGAAATTGCCTGTATTCTGGATATCTGTTATTACCTTACTCGCGATATATATCCTGATCGAATTGACAGGCCTGGGAAAATCACCGGTATGGGTATCAACCACTCCGTTAGGCATCCCGTTATTAGAAGGGCAGATCTGGTTTCTATGTGGTGTGTTTGTGCTCATGATAATTTCAGTGTATGCATGGTCCGCGGTGCCGGAACAAAATAAGAGGAAAACATTTAAGCAAAAAGACATACTTGTTTTCTTTTCTTTATGGCTTCTTGCGCTTATGCTTTGGATGAGCTTACCGCTGCCGGATCATAATTATTTTGCCCCATCTGTACGAGCGCCAAATTTTGAGAAATACCCATTCTCAGATGCAGAGCAATATGATTACAACTCCCTGTATGTTTACTTTGGGTCCTTACAGGATTTTGTAGTTTCAAAACCGCTGTATGTTTCATTCCTGGCGGTATTACATGCGATCGGAGGATATAAATATAACAACATCGTATTTTTGCAGACGATCGTTCTTGCGTTCTTCCCGGCTGTTCTTTATCTGATTGGGAAGGAACTGCATTCCCGGTTGGGAGGGTTCGGAATCGGGTTGTTGGCGATTTTACGGGAAGTGAATGCCATCCAGGCAAGTACCATGGCGAATGTCTCCAATTCTAAATTGCTTTTATCTGATATGTTGGCTACTTTGGTTGTAGCGATAATGGTGCTGGTGATCATTCGGTGGTTCAAATATTCTGAGAAGCGGTTATCAAGCCATATTTTCATCATCGGTGGGCTTACAGCGGTGCTCAACTTGATGCGCATTCAAACAATGGCGTTGATCCCATTTATTTTGCTCCTTGTCATCATTCGCTATTTCAAGCAGCCGAAGAAGATCCTTATATCAAGCGGCATATTTCTTCTCACGGTGGGTATTTTGCTCGCGCCGATCCTTATCAGGAATCATTCTATAACGGATGTGTATTGGTTAGACAATCCCTCATCATCTTCTGCGGTTTATCGCTTTATTATTACAGGGAGTGATCTGGATGTAGATATCCCTGATGTAGAAACGAGTGAAGAGATATTAAACCGGAATTTTTCGATTATCTTCAAAGCCCTATCGCAAAACCTTAGCCAAATGCTGCTGTTTATTTCGGATAATTTTTTCCGTAATCTAATTTCCACGATCTTGATCTTGCCTGTACGGTTGGGGAATCATGTGCCAGTATTTGAGTACCTGACAATCACCCATCCGTTTTGGAGTGAGGTGTACAGTCAGCCAAATATATTTAATGCCCTTGTTATCTTGCTGAATATTTTGATGATTGCCCTGGGGTATGCCGTAGTGTATAAAAAATATCCCTGGTCTGCATTTGTGGCACTGCTGGTTTATTCTGCGTACAACTTAAGTTCAGCTGTAGTTCGCCTGTCCGGTTGGCGATTTATCCAGCCGGTGGACTGGATAATACTCGTATTTTTTGCTATTGGTGTTCTTGAATGCATCATTTGGGCTCTTGAAAAGATTTTTAACAGGGACCTGTGGGTTGATGGTGAATTATTGACCAAGGAATCAGCAGGAGTAATTAATTCTAAATCCAATGCAATCCGAAATGTCGGCCTCGGTCTCATGTTTTTTATCGCAAGCGCTTTCATTCCTCTTCGAGAGTCCCTCTTGCCGCCTTTGTACCCACAATTCAATCGAGTTGATGTCTGCACAGAAATTGAAGGTCTTGTTTCGGGCAGCCCTTATAGTGATTTGACAGAATCGATTGCTGAATTTTGCGCGGCAGACGATACGATATTATTAAAAGGATTCGGTTTCTACCCGCGCTTTTTTGATGAAGGAGAAGGGTATTATGACCGCTCGCATGATCATTATTTTGGGAAACAGGATTATTCCAGGATTGTTTTCAGAATTGCCGGGCAGCAGAACGGAAAAGTTTATATAAAAACTAACGATTCAAACATACGATTTAAAAATGGCGCGCTTGTATATGTATTAGGTCGGGATAAACCTATATTTGAAGCACAGATGGTAATTATTGGCGCGGAGGATCCCCAGTTTATCATTCCTGTCTCTATTCTCGCTGGTGATGAGACGTTTTCCTTAGAGTAAATTACTTGGAACTGAAAAATGAATTATATAAAATATATAAAAAATAATAAATTTATATATTGGATTATCTTAACAGCCATTTGCTTTTTATTTTTCTATCAGGCGTTCTCTCTGGCACATCAGTTACCCTCACGAGTAGATGAGGGATCGTTCCTTATCAAGGGGTATTTTTTCATCTCTGGTAAATACAAGCTATTTGAAGATTATGGACCTTGGACCAATAATATGCCGTTAGCATATTTAATCCCAGGGATCCCGCAATTTTTATTCGGGCCGGGATTGAAAGTAGGGAGATACTTTGCGATTTTCATTACCTTCGCTACTTTGACCGGGTTTTGGGTGTTAATCAATCGATTAAGGGGAAGATGGTGGGCGCTTGCTGTCGTATTGGCCTTATCGATTAACCCTTCCTGGATCGGTATGAATGTGCAAGCAGTATCGCAGGGGATTGTTGCCTGCCTGGTTACCTGGGCGATGGTATTTCTATTAGGAGATGAAAGAAATGTCTGGCATATCGGAGCAGCTGCTTTTCTAAGTGCGATGGCAACTCTCACCAGGCAGAATATGATTTTTTTGCTGCCCTTTGTGGCCCTATATACTTGGTGGCGTTATGGATTAAAAGAGGGTGTAGTGGCGTTCTTATTTTCTTTTATTCCCTTTGCTGCTGTGCACGGCATTTATTATCCGAAGATAATGAACTTATGGTACACATGGCTTCCCGGGTTAATAACAAATATATTTAATATTGAAGTCATTAAAGGGGGGGGTACACAAGTGTGGCAGCCAGATGGAGATCTGATTGATAGATTATCTTCATTTTTTATCGCTGTCAAATATCATTTAGTTTCCCTGATAGGGGTGTGCCTTGCTTTCCCCCTGATATTTAGGAAAAAGAACTGGCGTTCAGAGGATGAATGGAAGATGGTTATTTCCTTATTAGCATTATTTTCTATCTTATTTGGTTTACATGGATGGGCTTCGCTCACAAAGAATTACTGCATATTCTGCTTCCCGAATTATGTGGCTTTTTTTATTCCCCTGGGGGCGATTGTCTCATTGTTGACAATTAGTAATCTCACTGAAAAAAAGTTGTCCGTTCCGACACTTTATTTAGTGGGGTTGGTATCGATATTGGTGCCAGGGATATTTTTTGGAAGTCTTGAAACAGTTGGCAGATGGGTCATGAAATTGCCTGTCCCACGGATAAAAGATGGAGAAATAATTGGCGGTGTGACACAAGTCTGGGAATTGCTTCGTAACCGATTTGACATGTCGTATGAGCAGCAAATCTTGATCATCCCCCCTGCTTTTGGTTTGATAATCGCTATAAGTTTAATTATCATTCTTTTTATTGGCTATAAAATAATCAATAGAAGACACAAAAGTAAATTTAGTATTGTTCTATCGGTTGGAATTTATCTTTTTACAATATTTCTTACTCCAACCTATCTTTTAGGAAAATTTCCCTACGAGAATGCTTGCAATGGGGATGTAATTGGTACCTATGAAAAAGCAGGGGATCAATTGCAGTCAAAAATTCCAGATGGAAGCAGTATATATTGGGGAGCTGGGAGTTTGGTTACACCCATGGTGTATATTCTTGATACAGAAATTCAACCACTGCAGTTAAATGGCGTGTATCCCAAAAGAATTGGTGGTGACCGGGATCTATTGGAGAAAGATGGATATTACAATATGGAATCTCAAGAGGATTGGCGTGATTCCGCTGAATTCATTTTATTACTGTCGAGAAATATGGGTGATTTCTGGAAGAATTATTTGGATCCATCCTTATTTGACGAATATGATTCAACTGATCCGATTGATCCCTGTGACCCCAACTCATCCATTCAGATCTATAGAAGGAAATAAAGAAGATATATATTTATAAAATGCTGGTGATAAACAGATAAAAATTGGGGCTTAATAGTAAAAAATTTAATTTTTAGTTGGTTATCAAATCGTAATATAAGTTTCAACGAATTTGCTGTTTTCGCGTCTGATAAAATACTCTCACTAATGAGCAAATAAGGAAATATTGCAATGAATGAAAATTTAAAAAAAACGTTCTTGATTATGTTTTCAATTCTTTTTACATTATTTCTTGGAGAAATATTGCTGCAGGTAACATATCGGATCAAGGAGAATCACTGGTTATGGGAAAACAAGGCTTTTAGAGTGAATTATATTGTCCAAACAGATGATCGTCGTCAATACACACTTCGGCCTAATTATAGTGATATTGAATATGATATACACATAAATAAGTGGGGGGAAAGAATAACACATCAAGATGAAAAACTTAAAAATAACCGGAATGTTATTGTATGTCTTGGAGATTCTGTTCCATTTAGTGCTGCTACTTCAGGCTGGCCTACTTACCCTGCTTACCTAGCTCAAAATCTGACAAATGAAGGGTTTAAGTACTATATTATTAATGCTGGCGTACCATCATACAATCTTCGCCAGTCTTTCGATAGGCTAGAATTTGGTGTATTCAAACATGTTGATATTGAGAATGTGAAAGTTATTACAGTCCAGGCAGGAAACGATATTGCGTTGTTGGCATATTATCGCGAGAATTGGACACCTGAGTTAACATGGGCTGATGTTCGTTTTAACATCCATCCTATTCCGTTTGCAAATCATCTGGCAATTTTTCACTATCTCTCGCAACTAATATCTCAGCCAAAAGGCATTAATAAAGCCTATGATGGGGAGCTAATGGCTGAAAAAATCAACATCATCCTTCAAGAGGAACTAGTGAAACTTCAAAAATCGTCGGACGATGTAATCGTGATACTGCTGCCAATTAATCCTTTTTATTATCAATTGGCTAATACAGACAAAAATATTCAACTTGAAAGGTGGGATTACAACTATTCATATGTGGAGAATTACGATCAGCTTACTCGGGATTTTAACGATGTTCTATCTGACACCAGCAGCAATTTTGATAACGTGTTTTTCCTGGATGTGAGAATTGCCATGGATAATTTAGATCGAAATGATTACTATTCTGATTATATACATCTAAATTCAGAAGGAAATAAACTCCAGGCCCAGTTAATATTTGAATTTCTGGCGGAAAAAAACCTGATTCAGAAACATGAGGAGCAGTAAAGTGGGCATCTTTTGCGTTAACTTCCATCCTTTATTGTCTATAACCCCTAAGTTTTTTTCAACAAAAGGCTTGAATAGCCGTTTATTTTGAAATATAATCGGATGGGTTAATTGAAACATACGTTAGCGAGGAGCTGCTTTTTGGATAAGAAAAAAGTTCAACGAAAAATTAACACACGTCTGGGTGTTCTTGGTGAGTTATTCTCATATTTATGGCAGCGTAAACTATGGTGGTTGATACCCATGGTCGTCGTCCTGATCTTGGTGGTTGGTTTGCTGATCTTTGCTCAGAGCTCGCCGATAGCTCCTTTTATTTACACATTGTTTTGAAAAAAAAGAAAACCAAAACGAATTTATTTGCAGGGATTATTTATCCTATTTGCTGAAAGATTGTAATAACAATCTAATAGGTAGAAAAGAACATGGTTCTGATTGCCTTTCGTGCATAACCTGCCAATATCATTAGAATGGTTGAAAAACTGAAGAGGAATATTTATGGGTTTATTAAATAATCTTGGCATAGTTGCGCTAACGATGGCTGGTTATTCGATTGGACGCATTCTGCCAGGCAAGAAATATAAGATTTACGCAGAATTATTTGATGGTGTTATCATCGTGGCTCTTTGGGTTGGCATGCTGGCTTCTTCATTTGCGGAAAAATGGTTTTCTTTCTTGATATGGATTGGTATTGGAATGTTCACCGGTTCGCTCGTCACACTCGTGGTGCGTTCCACTCTTCCAACTGCCGATGGTGAAACTCGAATAGAGAAAAAGGAGAATATATTCCTAGAATTATGGGAGATATGGAAGGCCTTTGCTTTCCGTATGGGTAGCTTTCAAGGCAGACTGATTTTATTGTTGTTTTATTTCATAATTGTGACACCTTTCGGGATAATTAACACGTTTTTTAGAGATCCCTTGCACCTAAAAGAACCAACGGGTGATTCGTTCTGGTTACCTCTCACTTTGCCAGAAAAAAAAATTGAAGATGCCAGGAGGCAGTATTAATGCTTATTTTAGGCATATCTTGTTTTTATCATGACTCAGCCGCGGTTTTATTAAAGGATGGGGAGCTGGTTGCCGCAGCTGCAGAAGAACGATTTAGCCGGAAAAAACACGATTTTGATTTTCCCAGCCTGGCGATTGATTTTTGCCTAAAGACAACCGGTATCACTGCCGCCGACTTGGACTATGTAGCTTTTTATGAAAAACCCGTCGTCAAATTTGAACGCATATTGACGTCTACATTAAGTTCATTTCCGCAATCATGGAAAACTTTTGGTGAGTCCATGATTGCCTGGTGGGGGGGAAAACTTTGGATGAAAAATATCATCATGGAAAAAACAGGGGTACCGCCAGAGAAGATCATTTTTGTCGATCACCATATGTCCCACGCAGCCTCCACCTTTTTCGCTTCACCTTATGAAGATGCTGCAATCCTGACTATCGATGGTGTTGGAGAATGGACGACGGCATCTATGGGTTATGGAAAAGCATCATGGGAAGATGGTAACATAAACGAAATAAAACTAACCCACGAACAGCGTTTCCCGCACTCTCTCGGTTTGTTGTACTCAACCTTCACCGCGTTTCTTGGCTTCAGAGTTAATAATGGTGAGTACAAGTTGATGGGAATGTCGCCCTACGGGGATCCTAACTATGTGGATGATATCTACAAAATGGTTAAAGTTTTTGATGATGGCAGTTTTTGGTTGGATATGAGCTACTTCAGCTACCATTATTCTCCAGACCGAAGCTTCAGTAAGAAATTTACCGATCTGTTTGGCAAACCGCGCATACATGAGGAAGAATTTCTTACCTCCAGAGTTGACTCAAATGTAGATCCAAACTCACCTAAAGCAAAGGAGAACCAGCATTACGCGGACATCGCTGCCAGCATTCAGTATGTGACTGAAGAAATTATTCTACGCATGGCGAGGAATGTACAAAGGAAAACTGGCTCAAAGAATTTATGCTACGCTGGCGGTGTTGCGTTAAACAGCAAAGCCAATGGGCACATTTTGGCAGAAACTCCCTTTGAGCAAATGTTTATCCAACCGGCAGCGGGAGACTCAGGTGGAGCGTTGGGAGCGGCATTGTATGTATACCATATCCTTTTAAGCAAACCCAGGCGCTTTATCCAGGAACATAATTATTGGGGCAGTTCTTATTCCAATGCTGAGGTCATGGAAGCTGTGAAGGCCAGCGGGTTCTCTTTTGAGGAGGTAGATGATGAAGAACTGCTGATCCAAAAAGCAGTTGATGATATCATTGCAGGGAAAGTGATAGCCTGGTTTCAGGGGCGTTTTGAGTGGGGGCCGCGTGCCCTCGGTAATCGCAGTATCATGGCAGACCCGCGTACCAAAGAAATGAAAGGCATTGTAAACTCAAAGATAAAGTTTCGCGAACCATTCCGCCCCTTCGCTCCGGTTATACTTGAAGAAGATACCCTACGTTTTTTCCCCGACCTGAAGGATGTGAAGAAACATTACCCTCCCCGTTTTATGCTTTCTGTTTATCCTTATGATGAAAAGGAGGGCAAAAAAGTACCGGCGGTGAATCACATGGGAACCGGACGCCTTCAGACTGTTCGCAGGGATTGGAACCCGCGCTATTATCGGTTGGTTGAATTGTTCAAACAGGCTACTGGAGTACCGGTACTGCTTAACACATCATTCAATCTGCGCGGGGAACCTATCGTCAACACCCCCACCGATGCTCTGAGCACATTCTCTAATAGTGGTATCGATACGTTGTTTTTAGAAAACATTCTGGTTCGAAAATAGAGCCCCCCCATCTTTTGGTCAATATCGATTAATTAAAAACTCACGAAATTTATGTGAGTACAGTTTCTGTGTTGGGCTTTAAATAACGTTTAACCACTTTGTTTATAAAGAAGATGAGTTGTACACATGAATAGCTCAATAAAGTTAATTGATTTACTGCGCAAGGGTCGATTTCTCTTTTGTCTGATTGGTTTTGGTTTCACAAAATATAGGATTTTCTCAGGAAATTTAAATCACACTTGTTACTTAAATTCGAGCTTTCATCTTCCTAAATGTGATCGATCTTATAATATTGATTTTCTTGTTTTCGTGCTTATAGTTGAAGTATCTCAACTATTTGTTGTATATAAATATTTGATCGTAAACTATTGTTATGCTAATTGTGGAACGATTAAGGGATTTATTGAATTAATTATAAATATTGGTGTTTTTGAGAAAATATACCTTAAACACTTGTAGCTAGAATTTAAATCAATTGATTCGTGTTTTTTATGTAAATAATAATTATATGTTTCAAAAGTGTTGCACCCCCAATGGCTCTTAAAACTTAATAAATCTTGATCAGATTTCGAAGTTGAGCCAAAATCAATAATCTTATATCCTTTATTAATAGAATCTTTTATTAATTCATTAATTAGAATATAGCTCAAGGAATATTTATAGTATTTTTGATCTGTGACACCCCAAGAATAAAATGCGGTTCCATGGTTGTCAAGGATGACTACAATTGCTGAGCAAATTTTATTGCCCTGATTTTTTATTGTTCTTATTTCAAAAGAAAATCGGCCATCTTTTATTTGAAAAAGTTTCTTAAATAGAAGCTTTGGTTGACAAACCATGCGATGCCGATTTCTATATGTTTTTGCAAGTAAAGAATAGAATTCATCCAACTCGATAAAACTTGAAACATTTTTAATATAAAAACCATTCTTGGAAAATTTATTATACTTATTATTTAGATTTGCCTTAAATTTTTTCGAAATTTTATTTTTATAATCATCATATGTAGGTGGTAAGTTTAGAATTGAAACAAAATTTGCTTTTGTTTCTAATAGTTTTGTTTTTTCTAATATATCTTCTGCCAATCTGCTTGCCATTTTCAATTCAATATAGGCATCTAAATTTTCTGCTTTTTTTCCAAGTTCTAAAATTGAATGAACAAAAAGATTTTTATTGTTATATAGAGGTTTAGGATAATAATTAAATGGCATGTTTGTAAATTTATGGCCAGATAATAGACTGTTTACTTCAAAATTTGTAAGAAATGAATATTTGGAACCTTGCATTGTAAAGAGAGGTTCTGATTGAACTTTATACACATCTCTAACGATATTTTGCCAGATGAGGGTATGGAAGAATCCAAAATCGGTGTTATTTTGGATGACATCTAAATAACTCTTCATTATTTCTTTCTGAATTTCTCTCGAACATCACCGATTACTTTACCTGGTATTCCTACAACAATTGCGAAGTCGGGGACATTTTTGGTAATTACAGTCCCTGAGCCTACTACAGATCCTGTGCCAATTGTGATTCCAGGCTGAATAATTACACCTGTTCCAATCCAGGCTCCTTTTTTAATATGAACAACTCCTTGTTCTGAAACCTTATATTCTTTTCCAATAAAAGATTCGTTTGGGTAAGAGGTATTGATGATAGTCACCCTCGGAGCAATTGCTACTTCATCTTCAATTATAAGCATATTCCCTAGATAATCGTCGATCACCAAAAATTCTAAATTGATATAGGTGTTCTTCCCAATCGTAATTCCAGATAATTTGAAAAGGAGAATTCTAATTGAATGGATCAAACAGTGGTTCGCAATAATTCTTG
>Ga0255393_10002_pt1 | contig 45749 bp, 37 predicted proteins | sample ANMaggSeSYBR01C8_FD_182122 | JGI IMG/M metagenome (GOLD analysis project Ga0255393, IMG submission 182122) | Sediment cell enrichment communities from methane seep in Santa Monica Basin, California, United Staets - ANME aggregate JGI... | ecosystem: Environmental > Aquatic > Marine > Cold seeps >... | reverse complement strand
AGCCTCGGCGAACTACGTGCCAGCAGCCGCGGTAAAACGTAGGAGGCAAGCGTTATCCGGATTTATTGGGCGTAAAGCGCGTGCAGGCGGTTTAACAAGTTGGATGTGAAAGCTCCCGGCTTAACTGGGAGAGGTCGTTCAATACTGTTAGACTAGAGAATGGGAGAGGGAGGTGGAATTCCGGGTGTAGTGGTGAAATGCGTAGATATCCGGAGGAACACCAGTGGCGAAAGCGGCCTCCTAGACCATTTCTGACGCTAAGACGCGAAAGCTAGGGTAGCAAACGGGATTAGAGACCCCGGTAGTCCTAGCTGTAAACGATGTAGACTTGGCGTTGGCGGAGTTAAATCTGCCAGTGCCGTAGCTAACGCGATAAGTCTACCGCCTGGGGACTACGATCGCAAGATTAAAACTCAAAGGAATTGACGGGGACCCGCACAAGCAGCGGAGCGTGTGGTTTAATTCGATGCTACACGAAGAACCTTACCAGGGTTTGACATGTAAGTGGTAGTGAGCCGAAAGGTGAACGACCCCTCGGGGAGCTTACACAGGTGCTGCATGGCTGTCGTCAGCTCGTGTCGTGAGATGTTCGGTTAAGTCCGCTAACGAGCGCAACCCTCACTGTGTGTTACAAGTGTCACACGGGACTGCCGGTTTTAAGCCGGAGGAAGGCGAGGATGACGTCAAGTCAGCATGGCCTTTATGTCCTGGGCTACACACACGCTACAATGGTCGGTACAATAGGTTGCCAAGCCGCAAGGCGGAGCCAATCCCTAAAGCCGGCCTCAGTTCAGATTGTAGGCTGCAACTCGCCTGCATGAAGCTGGAGTTGCTAGTAACCGCAGGTCAGCTATACTGCGGTGAATACGTTCCCGGGTCTTGTACACACCGCCCGTCACGTCATGGAAGCTGGCAACACCTGAAGCCTGTATCCTAACCGCAAGGAAGGAGCAGTCGAGGGTGGGGTTGGTGACTGGGACGAAGTCGTAACAAGGTAGACGTACCGGAAGGTGCGCCTGGATCACCTCCTTTCTAAAGAGATATCCGATCAACCGTCTACGGACGGGGGATCTACTGCCTTCAACCTCAACGGTGAAGAGGCGATAGAACTAGGAATTTCCTTTCACTCCTGAGTTGGTGAGGTACCCGAACGGGCCTTTAGCTCAGCTGGTTAGAGCGCGCCTCTGATAAGGGCGAGGTCTCAGGTTCGAGTCCTGAAAGGCCCATCTCAAGGATTAACTTGGGGATGTAGCTCAGATGGGAGAGCGCTGCCTTTGCAAGGCAGAGGCCAGGGGTTCGAGTCCCCTCATCTCCATAAGATGAGTAGGAGAATATTGGAAAGAAAAAATAACGAGACCTAATAAGAAAAAAGCAAACAAGTCGTAAGCAAGTTTCAGCCCGGCGATTTGTCGGGTTGATGTGTCTAAGGAAGATTAATAATTGAATTGTTGGAAAGTGCTCACTGGGGCAGATCGAAAACATCTGCAGCAGTGAGCACGGGCTAACTGTGCTGGCAGAAATGCCATAGTACCTTAATAAGTGAATAGTATGTAAGCCAAATTTATAAAGCAAAATTTTAATTTGATGATGGGAAAAACGATTAAAGAATGTCGAATTCTCCGCATCACGTTGAAGCTACTAAGAGCTTACGGTGGATGCCTTGGCGCTAAGTGCCGATGAAGGACGTGGGTCACTGCGATAAGCTTCGGGGAGTCGTGAACAGACTATGATCCGGAGATTTCCGAATGGGGAAACCCACCGTTGCAAACCAACGGTATCCACAGCTGAATATATAGGTTGTGTGAAGGGAACCTGGGGAACTGAAACATCTTAGTACCCAGAGGAAAAGAGATTATTCCCAAAGTAGTGGCGAGCGAAATGGGAACAGCCCAAACCGCGACAGCTTGCTGTTGCGGGGTTGTAGGACCTGGCATATAGGAGTTACAAAGTAAATCACTAGCAAAATGGTGTGGAAAAGCCAACCATAGAAGGTGATAGTCCTGTACGCGAAAGAGATTTACCTCCTGCTAGGCACCTGAGTACTGCCGGGCACGCTAATCCGGCAGGAATCTGGGGGGTCCACCCTCCAAGGCTAAACACACTTAGCGACCGATAGTGAACAAGTACCGTGAGGGAAAGGTGAAAAGCACCCCGACGAGGGGAGTGAAATAGAAACTGAAACCGTAAGCTTACAAACAGTCGAAGGGCTAATGGCGGGTTGGTGCTCCAGTGAAAGCTGGACGCGCACCGCTATGCCTGACGGCGTGCCTTTTGGAGAATGAGCCTGCGAGTTAATCTTTGTGGCGAGGTTAAGGGAGTAACACCCGGAGCCGTAGCGAAAGCGAGTCTGAACAGGGCGTTCAGTCGCAATGATTAGACCCGAAACCAGGTGAGCTACCCATGGCCAGGGTGAAACGAGCCTAAAAACTCGCGGAGGCCCGAACCTACTAATGTTGCAAAATTAGGGGATGAGCTGTGGGTAGAGGTGATATGCCAAACGAACTTGGAGATAGCTGGTTCTCCCCGAAATAGCTTTAGGGCTAGCGCCATGCGTTAAATATTGGAGGTAGAGCACTGGATGGGCAAGGGGGCTTATAGCTTACCGACCCCAACCAAACTCCGAATGCCAATATTCCAGAGCATGGTAGTCGGACTACGGGAGATGAGTTTCGTAGTCGAGAGGGAAAGAGCCCAGACCATCGGCTAAGGTCCCCAAATTTAAGCTAAGTGGGAAACGATGTGGGATTACTGTAACAACCAGGAGGTTTGCTCAGAAGCAGCCATCCTTTAAAGAGTGCGTAACAGCTCACTGGTCAAGTGATCCTGCGCGGAAAATCTAACGGGGCTAAGCTTAATACCGAAGCCATGGGTTTCAGCAATTGCTGGAGCGGTAGGGGAGCGTTCTGTTTGCTGTGAAGGTTGACCGTAAGGACAGCTGGAGCGGACAGAAGTGAGAATGCAGGCATGAGTAGCGTAAAACGTGTGAGAATCACGTTCGCCGTAAGTCTAAGGTTTCCGACGCCAGGTTGTTCCGCGTCGGGTTAGTCGGGTCCTTAGCCGAGGCCGAGAGGCGTAGGCGATGGATAACTGGTCAACATTCCAGTACCACTTTGAAGGAGCGATGGGGGGACGGAGCGAGGTAGGCCAGCCTGCGATTGGTTGTGCAGGTGCACCTTACGTCAGACGTTGAGGTCCGTAGGTAAATCCGCGGGCTGAGTTGAGGTATGGTGGCGGTCCTATAAGGCATAAGTGAGCTGAGCCTTGCTTCCAAGAAAAGCCTCTAAGCGATGATTTCAGAGTGCCCGTACCGCAAACCGACACTGGTAGACGAGTAGAGTATACTAAGGCGATCGGGAGAACCTTCGTTAAGGAACTAGGCAAATTAACCCCGTAACTTCGGGAGAAGGGGTGCCTCTTTACGTGAGAGTTTACTTGAGCGTGGAGAGGTCGCAGTGAACAGGCTCTAGTGACTGGTTAACAAAACCACAGGTCTCTGCTAAGCCGTAAGGCGATGTATAGGGGCTGACACCTGCCCAGTGCCGGAAGGTTAAAAGGAGGGGTTAGCGTAAGCGAAGCTCTGAATTGAAGCCCCGGTGAACGGCGGCCGTAACTATAACGGTCCTAAGGTAGCGAAATTCCTTGTCGGGTAAGTTCCGACCCGCACGAATGGTGTAACAACTGGAGCACTGTCTCAACGAGGGACCCGGTGAAATTGAAATAGCTGTGAAGATGCGGCTTACCCGCAGCAGGACAAAAAGACCCCGTGGAGCTTTACTGCAGCTTGGCATTGAGTTTGGACTTGGTTTGTGTAGCATAGGTGGGAGACTTTGAAACTGGCGCGCCAGCGTCGGTGGAGTCGTTAGTGAAATACCACCCTGATCAAGTTTAGACCCTAACCCTGTACCGTAATCCGGACAGGGGACCGTGCCAGGTGGGCAGTTTGACTGGGGCGGTCGCCTCCCAAAAGGTAACGGAGGCGCCCAAAGGTTCCCTCAGGTTGAATGGAAACCAACCGTAGAGTGTAAAGGCACAAGGGAGCTTGACTGCAAGACCAACGCGTCGAGCAGAGACGAAAGTCGGGCTTAGTGATCCCACGGTACTGAGTGGAAAGGCCGTGGCTTAACGGATAAAAGCTACCCCGGGGATAACAGGCTGGTGAAGTCCAAGAGTTCACATCGACGACTTCGCTCGGCACCTCGATGTCGGCTCATCACATCCTGGGGCTGGACAAGGTCCCAAGGGTCGGGCTGTTCGCCCGTTAAAGTGGTACGCGAGCTGGGTTCAGACCGTCGTGAGACAGGTCGGTCTCTATCCGCTGTGGGCGTAAGGGATTTGAGAGGAGCTGCCCCTAGTACGAGAGGACCGGGGTGGACAGACCTCTGGTGTGCCAGTTGTCGTGCCAACGGCATCGCTGGGTAGCCAACGTCTGGCAGAGATAACCGCTGAAAGCATCTAAGTGGGAAACTTGCCTCAAGATGAGATCCCTGATTCTGTAAAGAAGTAAGATCGCAGGAAGACCACCTGCTTGATAGGCGGCGTGTGTAAGCGCAGCAATGCGTTCAGCTAAGCCGTACTAATGATCGAGCGCTTCTCTGACGTGGTGCGGAGAACTCGGCAATCTTTAACATCATATTTACATACTATTCACGAAACTAAAAGTCTTTTGGTGATTGGAGCGATGGTGGTACACCCGGTAACATACCGAACCCGGCAGTTAAGGCCGTCAGCGCCGATGGTACTTGGGGGGCAACCCCTCGGGAGAGTAGGTCATTGCCAAAAGACTTTTTTCATTTAATATTTTGTGAAAATATATTATTCATTCTGTATGATACACTTCCCCTTAAATTATTCCATTGATGGTTTACGCAAGAAATCCAGAAAAACCGATTAAATATTTACGTTAATTTAAGCAATTAAATAAGGCCTTATGTGTAGAAAAAACATTGGATCCCAATTGGAAAAAATATTAAGGCTCTGACATGGTGACAACATATTTAGTTATAAATCATTAACAGGTGTAGATTTCTGTAATCGATAATTAGGGAATAGCAGGATTCACTATGAATAAAGTGAAATTACAAACATTGTTCACGATGAATGTATATTGGTTTGGCTTGTCCTTTATGTGGAACAGCATTCACCCAATAATTCTCCCATCTGTCCTTTTGCATATTGTCCCAGCCCACCTGAAAAATTCATATCTTGGAATTCTCACATTTACTGGTTTGCTTTTAGCCTTGATCATCCAGCCAATATCTGGCGCAGCCAGTGATGGATGGCGGTCACGGTGGGGGCGCCGCAGACCATTGGCAATTGTTGGTGTGGGTCTTGATTTTATTTTTCTGGTGCTCTTGGCATGGTCTGGTAATTTACTGGTTGTATTCCTTGGATATGTAGGTTTGCAGATAACATCAAATATTGCGCATGGGCCGATGCAAGGAATCATCCCTGACCTGGTTCCAAGAGAACAATTAGGATTGGCTAGTGGGTTGAAGAATCTTTTTGACATGGCTGGTTTGGTTGGTGCTTCTTTAGCAGCCAGCAAATTGCTTTCTCCGGACGATCGCTATCCAACAAGGATAATAATTGTTGTAATAGGGATATTATTAATTTCCGCTTCTGTCACATTCTTTTTCGTTAAAGAGGAGCCAACCAGCGAGAATATCCGAGATAAGAGTTTGATCCATCTTAAGCAGGTTTTTAAGATTGACATGAAAACAAACACTCCATTTTTATGGCTGATAGTTTCACGGTTTCTCTTTCTAGTGGGAATTTATGGTATCCAAACCTTTGCCCAGTATTATATAAAAGACGTGATGCAGGCAGCCAATCCGGTAAAAGCAACTGGCGATCTGATGATTTCTCTAGCCATCGCGTTAGTGATATGTTCTTTAATCGGCGGCTGGCTGACGGATAGAATTGGTGCGCGCCTTGTAATTTATTTGGCAAGTTTAATTACTGCGATCGGTGCCTTCTTGCTGGTGACAGCAACGGATATTTCTTCCCTAACAATTTTTGCTGGTATCCTTGGTGGTGGGATTGGGCTTTATCTTTCTTCAAATTGGGCGCTGGCAAGCCGGTTGGCACCGAAAGAGGAAGCAGGAAAGTTCCTTGGTTTAACGAATTTAGCGACTGCTGGCGCTAGTGCTGTCAGTAAATTGGGGGGAATTCCAATTGATGCGGTAAATAATGCTTTTCCAGGACGATACCTGGGATATACTGGACTCTTTATTCTTGCAGGTATTTTCGCATTACTAAGTATGCTGCTGCTGCATAAAGTTAAGGAAAACCGTTTAGAGCAGTAGGTTATAAATATATGTGGATATTCAATATCTCTACTGCTTTTGGTGATTTCTGAATTTGACAGCGCTATTTCTACCCTTTATAATTAGTATAGTTAACAATCCGTAAGGATGAAAAATGTGATGGGAGATGCTTTTAGGCAGTAGCCCCAAATACATACTGGTTTACCTCAGAATTGGAACTCGACTGATGGGTATGAATCAGCCGGGTTTTTTCTTCGGTACAAGCTTAAAGAAGAAAGAAATTAAAAGCGACAATATGATGGTATCCGTTTCTGTCACAGGAACTTAATTAAAAAAGAAAGGAGTTTTCATGGGAAAAGAAGAGAAGATCCAAGTAGAAGGCACAGTAATAGAAGCGCTGCCTGGTACGCAATTCCGTGTTAAATTGGATAATGACCATGAGGTCCTGGCTTATTTGGCTGGCAAGATGCGCCGTTATTACATTCGCATTCTGCTAGGTGACCGTGTTAAATTAGAAATATCGCCCTACGATCTAACGCGCGCGAGAATTACGTATCGCCAGAAAAAACCTCGTCCTCAAAGTACTGAAAAGAAATAGAGAAAATCAACACCTTCAGGCAATATCACTGGAGGTGTTTTATTATTACATCTCAGGAATAACCAGTTACACGTCAACTAATTATTGTGTGTCTACCAGTTCGCTGATATTTTGAATTTTTCGGAATGATATAATTTGCTCAAGGCAGAGAAGATCTGTCCTTGGTTTTTCATCGGAGGTTTTCATGATCGATCCTGTAATTATTAGCTTCAATATTGGAACCGTTGCTATCGCATTGCGCTGGTATGGTGTGCTTGTGATGACAGGTGTACTTGTTGCCACATGGATCACTTCTGTGGAATTCAAACGCCGAGATGAGAATCCCGATCATATATGGGATGCGCTTGTTTGGATGATCCCCGCTGGTATGTTAGGAGCTAGATTATGGTATGTTGCGAATGCTACTCTGGGAGGAAGCAGATATTACATTGAAAATCCGATTCAGATATTAAACACAACCCAGGGTGGGCTGCATTTTTACGGTGGTTTATTATTTGGGGCAATCGCATTGATCCTTTATACACGGAAACATAAAGTGGACCTGTGGCTCTTCCTTGATTCAGTAGCGCCAACTATACTTATTGGACAGGCAGTTGCTCGCCCTGCGAACTTCATTAATCAGGAATTATATGGACCTCCCACAACTCTTCCCTGGGGAATCAAGATTGATGCTGCTCACCGGTTGGCACCCTGGAATGATATTATCACTTTTCCGATGGAAACCACTCACTTTCATCCAACATTTGCCTATGAAATATTATGGAACTTACTTGCAGCGGAAATGCTGTTGTTAATTGCAAGGCATTATGAGGATAAAATCAAACCCGGCTTAATATTTTATACTTGGCTTGTGCTTTCGGGGATTGGGAGAGTGATAATTGAAATATGGCGCCCTGATCAACCGCGCATACCAGGAACAGATTTCAGTTTCACACGGCTGGTTGCGGTTCTGATGGCGATTATTGGCGCCATTCTGATGTTGGATAAACTAAGGGTAATTCGGATACCATTCATCCCTGAGGGACCAGGCACCTACACTCTTTCGAAATCAGCGGTCAACTCATCTGAAGAATAACAAAAAAGATCCTGGTGCTTTTTTTTATTAGATAGGATTGAAATCCTTGTTTGAAGGGTAGGAATTTTGAGATTTACATCAATTCTGTTTTTCTAACTCAATGAAGTTTCATTCGGGATAATTCGGACGTTATTTTGTCCTATGTTTGTATCAAAACCAAAGCGTTCAAAAATATCTGAATATGTACCCAAAATTTGCTCGCGCGTGATTCCCATCTCATCTAAGGAATAGGTATGGTTGTTGCTGAAATTCTGAGCTTCAAAAACAGATCGTTTTATGGTTTGGCGGAATGTGTCTCGCATGGTGTAACCAAAATGCTTGTAAATTTGATGAATAGTTTCTTCTGGTTTTTGAATAAGGTCATCATATTTGATGATCATGTAATTCGCCGGATCTGTTTTTGAAAGGATATCTAATGGATAATCGTACCAGTGCTTTGTAAATTTGAGAATTTCAGATATAAATGGATATTTCTCTAGTGGGTCACTGAATACATGCCATGTATAACCTAACCAACTAATGGTTGAAGGAATCATTTCCAGTGGATTGCGAACCAGATAAACAATCTTTGCGTTTGGAAAATGCTGGAAAATTGAAGCAATTTTTGGGCTGAATGACGGGTTTTTTGACAGGAAATGTAATTGTTCATGTTTGGTAAAGAGAAAACGTTGAACTGTTCTTTGGTAGAAACTCATAATTGATGTTTTTTCTTTGGGTGTTAAACGATTGTCAAAATAAATATAAGGAAGGAAAATTTCTATAAATGGGAACATTACACCCGCAAAAAAAGAAGACCATTTATGCAGTAAAAAATTTTCATCTTCTTCAGGGTCAAAGAAACTGATCTTGTGAATATCAACTCTCCCCAAAGTGCGTGCGTCGAACTTTACAAACATGTTTTTAAGTGGGCTGCCAAAGATTTTATCAATAGAGAGCAGAACTGAAAAGAATTTGGTCAGTGTTACTGAAGGGGATAAAAAAATATCCCAGGTTCTAGCAGATGCGAATTGATCTATATCTTTCGCAATCAAGCGCTGTAAATATGTGGATCCACTGCGAAAATTTCCTAAAATGAACAGGGGCTTATCTGCCGGTTGGCTTTTGTATCCCGGGAAAAGCAAGTTATCCAGAAGGAAACTGACCCATATGATGATGCCCCATACTGGCCAAACAAGATAAAAAAGCAATAGAAAGCTGATCCGTTTACGTGTTAGTTGAGCATGCGTACCTTTGGTTTGAAAAAATGACTTATAGAATGTAATAAAAAATAATCTAAAGTTATAACTCATATTAATCTCAGTAGTCCTGATCTTCTGGTAATTTGTTCCGATTTAAAGTCAACGGAAAGTTTACCATTTATAACGGAAAATAATTTTCAGGAGATTTGATGACAATAAAAAACTGCCCTTATTATTTGGATGGCGGGTTATCGAAAAATTGTTTATGTAGGTTCTTTTAGAATTTATTCTCGAAAAACATAAGCGTTTTTATGTAATTTGCGCGTTCAAAAGCGGCTGAATGTGAGATTGAGTGTTGGCTGAGTCTACCTCGGAGATTATTGGCGGATTCATAATCATGAATATCCATCCAGTTAGAAAATTCCTGCAGCAGTTAATTGGCTCGGTCAATACCATTTTTTACCAATTCGGGTGTACTCATTACAATTGATGGGCCTGCCATCAACGTTTAAATAATATCTTTTCCATTGTGCGCACGATTTATTCTTTGGTAATAAAAAAACCGCGAAGGTGTATGCACCTTCGCGGTTGCTGTTTTATTCGCCGCTTTCTTTCATCTGACTGTAGTCAGCGGTTGCCATCTGGTTGTATTTCATCCATCTGGCTTCTGCGTCTCCCTGCGCCAGCTTGAGCAGTTCTTCAGCCCGTTTTTCATTTGTTTGCAGCAGCATCCGATAACGGGTTTCGTTATAAGCGAAATCTTTCACGGGAATGCTGGGTTCTTTGTAATCAAGTTTCAACGGGTTCTTGCCTTCTATGATATTCTCCGGATTGTATCGGTAGATTGGCCAAACACCAGATTTGACAGCTAATTTTTGCTGGTTGAGACCATATTTCATATCATATCCGTGGGCTATGCAGTGAGTATATGCGATGATCAGTGATGGGCCATCGTATGCGTCCGCTTCACGGAAAGCGCGCAGAGTTTGAATATCGCTGGCTCCCATTGCCACCTGTGCGGTGTAAATATACCCATAGGTCATAGCGATCATGCCCAGGTCTTTGCGTGGAAGGCCTTTTCCATTGGCGGCAAATTTTGCGACTGCACCACGTGGGGTTGCTTTGGATGATTGACCGCCTGTGTTTGAATACACCCCTGTATCTAGAACAAGCACATTAATGTTGTATCCAGAGGCTAACACATGGTCCAAGCCTCCGAAACCGATATCATACGCCCAGCCATCACCACCAACGATCCAGATACTTTTGCGTACCAGCATATCCGCTACGCTTAATAGTTGCTTTGAGGCAGGATCTTTAATTTCACTTAATTTCTTTTTTAACTGCACAACCCTGGCACGCTGGGCTTGGATTCCGGTTTCATCTGATTGATCTGCGGAAAGAAGTTCCTCGGTCAATTGGCTGCCAAGTGAAGTTGATAAACGTTTGACTAATTCTTTTGCGAATCCAGTTTGTTTTTCTGTTGTGAGGCGCATACCTAAACCAAACTCTGCATTATCTTCAAAGAGAGAGTTTGACCAGGCAGGTCCACGCCCCTCACTATTAAAGGTGTATGGTGTTGTTGGGAGGTTGCCACCGTAGATTGATGAACATCCGGTAGCATTAGCAATAATCGTACGATCGCCAAACAACTGGGTTAGCAATTTGACATATGGCGTTTCACCACAGCCTGCGCAAGCGCCAGAGAATTCGAATAACGGTCGTAATAATTGTGAATTTTTGACTGTATGTGGAGTGAATTTGGTTCGGTCAGGATCTGGCAGATCTAAGAAGAAATTCCAGTTATCGTTTTCCTTTTCACGCAGTGGGGGTTGAGGAGCCATGTTAATGGATTTGAGTTCAGGATTGGCTTTATTAATTGCTGGGCATTCTATTACGCACATACCGCAGCCAGTGCAGTCTTCAGGAGCCACCTGGACCGTGTATTTTGCCCCAGGAAACTCCTTAAATTTTGCGTCTATTGATTTGAAAGTTACTGGCGCATCTTTTAACAACTCTGCGTCGTAAACTTTAGTGCGAATAGCAGCATGCGGACAGACGAAAGCACATTTGCCGCACTGTATGCAAAGGTCAGGTTCCCAAACTGGTATTTCAAGCGCGATATTTCGTTTTTCCCACTGAGTTGTACCGGTTGGGTATGTGCCGTCATTCGGCAGCTTACTTACTGGTAGATTATCTCCATTTTTACCGATGATGGGCCCTAACACGTCCTTTACGAAATCAGGGGCGTTTTCTGGAACCGGTGAAATACGTTTTGTAGTGCTGGTTGCTTTTTCTGGTACTTTGACCTCAAACAAGTTCTCTAAGGAAGAATCAACTGCTGCATAATTCTGTTTGACGACTGCGTCGCCCCGCTTGCTATAGGTTTTTTTGATAGATTTCTTTATTTCTTCGATGGCCTCATCTTTCGGCAGAACACCGCTGATGGCGAAGAAACAGGTTTGCATTATAGTGTTAATGCGGATACCCATCCCGGTCTTGTCGGCGACATCGTAGGCATCAATGATATAGAATTTTAAATTTTTCTCAATGATGCCGGACTGAACTTCGATAGGAAGATGATCCCACACCTCATCTTTTCCAAACATACTGTTGAGGAGAAAGACACTATTAGCTTTGGCGTATTTAAGCATGTCATATTTCTCGAGGAAGGAGAATTGATGGCAGGCAACGAAGTTCGCTTTATCATCACCAATCAGATAAGGATACTTGATTGGTTTGGGGCCGAAACGGAGGTGTGAGATGGTCATTGCTCCGGCTCTCTTTGAGTCATAAACAAAATAACCCTGTGAATAGTTGTCCGTCTCTTCACCGATGATCTTGGTGGAGTTCTTGTTAGCGCCAACAGTACCATCAGAACCCAATCCAAAGAAGACACAGCGTATGACATCATCGCCCTCGATCTCGTAGCCAGGATCATAGCTGAGGCTCTTGTGTGTGAGATCATCATTGATGCCCACGGTAAATGAATTCATAGGCTGGTCTTTTTTCAACTCGTCAAAAACGCCTTTAACCATGCCGGGTGTGAATTCTTTAGAAGAAAGCCCAAATCGTCCGCCAACCACAACTGGCTGGCTGCTGAAAGGAGCAGTTCCGTTCTTTATGCTTTCCAAAACAGTTGTGGCAACATCTTTATAGAGAGGTTCACCATCAGCTCCGGGTTCTTTGGTGCGGTCTAATACAGCGATCGCTTTGACAGTATCAGGAAGTGTTTTTAAGAAATTTTCAGCATCAAATGGGCGGTATAAACGCACAGTGATGACAGCAACTTTCTTGCCTTGTGCGACCATAAATTTCGCAGTTTCCTCAGCTGTTTCAGCGCCGGAAGCCATCAGAACTATCACGCGGTCTGCATCTGGCGCACCTGCGTAATCAAAGATGTGGTACTCTCGGCCTGTCAATTTAGCAAACTTATCCATTGCTTTTTGAGTAATTGCGGCGCATTTATCATAGAATGGATTAACTGATTCGCGAGCCTGGAAAAATACATCTGGATTCTGTGCGGTTCCTCTTATAGAAGGGTGATCTGGAGAAAGACCCCGCGAACGGTGTTCGAAGACATATTTATCCTCGATCATCTCTTTCATTACTTCTTCGTCAATTAGTTCAATCTTGTTCACCTCGTGAGAGGTGCGGAAACCGTCAAAGAAATGAAGGAAAGGTACTCTTGATTCCAAGCTTGCTGCCTGAGCGATGAGCGCCATATCATGTGCTTCCTGGATTGACCGGGAAGCAAGCATGGCAAAGCCAGTTGCGCGAGCAGCGGTTACATCGCTGTGGTCTCCGAAGATAGATAGTGCCTGTGCGGCTATAGAACGAGCTGCAACATGAAAAACGGATGAAGTTAATTCGCCCGCTATTTTATACATGTTAGGAACCATTAGCAACAACCCCTGTGAAGCTGTGAAAGTGGTTGTCAATGAACCAGTGGTAAGCGCGCCATGGACAGCACCTGCGGCGCCGCCTTCGGCCTGCATTTCTATAACCAATGGCACTGTTCCCCAAATATTGGGGATGCCTTTGGCAGCCCACGCATCTGCGTGTTCTCCCATTGGTGAGGAGGGTGTGATTGGATAAATAGCAACTACTTCATTAAGGCGGTAAGCTGTATAAGCAACTGCCTCGTTGCCATCCATCATGATCTGTTGACGTTTCATTAATAAACTCCTTATGTGAAATGGTATTTTAATTTTCCCGACAAAAGACAAGTAAAGATAAGCGGTTCTTTATAAAACCAACTTAATAATACCACTTTTTAAATTTGAAGAAAATTGTGCTTTGATGAAGGATTTACTAATATTTATGTATGTATAAATAAAGGGCAGCGAGGCTTTTGCTGTCCTGTAACTTACCTTCACGAATTAATGTTTTTAGTTCTTCGCTCGAATATTTCTTTATTAAAAGAAACTCATCATCGTCCTGTTGGAGGGGGTCCGGTATGAGATCTTTAGCAAGGTAAATGTGATTGAGTTCGTTAGAATACCCGGGAGCTAAGTAAATAGATCCGATATGAATTAGTTGACCGGCAGCCATGCCGATCTCCTCCCTCGCCTCACGCGCGGCGCAGGCTTTTGGGCTCTCATCTTCATCTATTACTCCCGCCGGAAGTTCGACTAGATAATTTTCGCTGCCCATACGAAATTGTTCAACGAACCAGATATCCCCTTTTTCATCTATCGGGATGATAGTTACTGAATCTCGATGATCGACGAGATCATAATTTCTTTTCCGCCCATCTGGAAGAGAGACAAACAACTCCTGAACATTGAAAGCGTGACCATTAAAAACGTTCTTTTTAGAAATGATTGAATGTTTCACTGTGTACCTCGTCATGTAGTGTAGCATGAAAAAACCCGCGCATTATTGCGCGGGTTTTTGATGGTAATAATTAGGTTAATTGTTATCATAATAGAACATGCCGTACCTGTTTGGATCAATAGTTTCCAAACGAACAACGATCTGTCCCATACTTCTTAAGCTGTCAGGTACAGTAAGGGTTACCTGAAAATTTAAGCCTTTTGAAGAATCTGGTTGATATTTTGCAGTACCGACAACGATATATTTGCTGTAATCGTACTCACCTTCCGGTCCCATTGCAAAAGTAAGTTCCTCATCTCCGTATAGATAGGGGTGGGAGGATTGCAGGGTAATTGTCTGGTCTTTTACGTAGCTTACTTGGCAAATATAGTAACCGGGCTGGCAGACATTTGAGTTATACGCCAATTCTATAATTGGTGGGGGACCGGCTGTCGAGGTGGGGAGAATAATCTCCTCTTCAGTTTCTTCTGGTTCGGGAGTGGCTTCAGTTGTGCCTGCGTCTGCAGGTTCTACCTCACCATCCTCAGCTGGTGTTTCAGCAGTAGCGTCCAGAGGGGCAGCCATCGCAGTTTGTGTTCCGGAAATAATATCTTTCATCAGTTGTGATTGGGTGGAAACCGGATTGGGTAATTCAGAATCCTCCGATGTGATATCAGTTGGGCCGTCTGACGCGGATCGTGTACAGGACACGATGACACTGCTGAAAATAATCAGGGCAGTAATGATTACAAGATTTCTATGTTTCATGAGCTCTTCTCCTCTAAATTATCTTTCTTTACATTTTTTATAATAAAAATGACACTTATTATATTAGCATGCTGTATAAACGCAGTCAATAGAAGATAGGATGTTATGGTGTCCTGATGCGCAGGTATGAATCTACGTATCAGGATTAATTATCCGCCAACTCAATTATGGAGTTGCTTATGGAATCTGGAATATAAATGGTGATTCGCTGGGAAGAAGCATAGTGCTGATATTTGGGGCTAATTTGGTGATGTACTGGTAAGTTAGAAGCTCAGGATTGTTTGCAATGGCTTCCTGTATCAATGTTAAGGCCTCTGCCTCTGCCTTTGCTTCAATCAACCGTGCTTCAGCACGTCCTTCAGCTGCAATTATGGCTGCCTGCGAGTCACCTCTTGCGGTTTCTACCACCTGCTTGGCTTCTTCGATTTTTTGTTCGACGACAAAAGCGGCCTGCCTGGCTTCCTGTTCCGCGATCTGCTTTTGCTCAACGGAGGCTGAATATTCTGGAGAGAAAGTGATGTTGCGGAGTACAAAATCGACCAACGTCAATCCATTCTCGTCAAACTTTATTCCCAACTCCTGGTTGATATATGTAACCAATTCAAAGCGTTTATTACTTATTACCTGCTCAACGTTAAATTGGGATACAGCATCGCGAATGATACCGCGCGATTGAGCACGGACCAGGTCAGAGGAATATCTGTTCTGCCAAAGGATATGAACATCTACGACCTTGCTTGGGTTGATCTGGTAGATAATAGAAGCATCCACGAAAATTTCTTGTCCGTCTGCTGTACGGGCTGTTATTGAATCATCGCCTTGAATAGAGCCTTGATACGCGGCGATGGACATGGTGTATGTTTGGCGTGATATGGTGTATCGCTCAACCCTTTCAACGAAAGGCGCTATCCATCTCAATCCTGGCTGCAGGGCTGTTTCTCGATATCCTTTAGGGGAAATTGCTGAGATTACCACACCGCGTTCGTGTGGTTCCACGAATACCAATCCCGCGCTTAAGGTTGATAGAACTAAAGCGCTGGTAAGTAAAATGATTATTAAAGTGCGCCCATTTTTCATTTTCTGCCCGCGGGAAGTTTGCACAGTAATGAGTACGATTAAGCCGAGAACCGCTGCCCAAAGTAGGGCGGATAAACCAGTAATAAGATCTGTAATTCTCATTTCTCCTCCAATTGTTTTCTGATTCTTATTTTCACATGATATTGTAAAAACACATTATTATTTTATTAAATATACGGATATTTTAAATTAATGTTGTGCCAGTGTTTAATAATCCAATAAGATAGTAACAGGGCCATTGTTGTGGATCTCAACAAGCATATGTGCGGCAAATTCCCCGCTTTGTGTGTCCACTCCATAGGATTTCATCTTCTGAATGAAATAATCTACCAGTGGGCTGGCAGTATCTGGAGGTGCGGCGTTTGTAAATGAAGGGCGGTTGCCTTTGCGTGTATTTGCCATCAGTGTGAATTGAGAAACGACAATTGCTTCTCCGCCGATATCTATGAGAGATAGATTCATCTTTCCCTCTTTATCTTCAAATATCCGCATGTTTGAAATTTTTTTAGCCAGATAGTCTGCTTTCTCCTGGTTATCTCCTTTTTCTATCCCAAGGAGGATCACCAACCCTTGCCCAATTTCCGCCTTGATAGCTTTGTCTATGATAACCCGGCTTTTTTTTACCCGTTGGATGACTGAGCGCATGACTGTTTTTTAAACGATTACGGCAATCCAACTGCACTGCGGACTTCCCGCATTGTTTCTTCAGCGATCTTTTTTGCCTGCCGCCCGCCCTCATGCAGAATATCAAAAACCTTTTTTGGATCTTTGCCAATTTCCGCGCGTCTTTCTCGGAAATGTTCTAAACTATCGTTCAGATTTTTGGCGAAGATTTTCTTGCAGTCCACACAGCCAATCCCAGCTATTCGGCATTCCCGGTTGATCATTTCTACTTCTTCAGGTTTGGAAAAGATCTTATGCATAGAAAAAACGTTGCAGATGTCTGGATTACCCGGGTCAGAGCGTCGTTTACGTGCAGGATCTGTCACCATCATCATCACACGTTTCTGTGTTTCTTCCGGTGTCGCAGCCAGTTCAATATGATTATCCATGCTCTTGCTCATTTTTTTCTGGCCGTCAATTCCCAGTACTTTAGGGATTTTGGTAATTTTCATCTCCGGTTCAATAAGCACATCGGTTTTATAACGGAAGTTGAAGGAGCGCACAATCTCTCTTGCAAATTCAAGATGCGGCGCCTGATCAATTCCCACTGGTACCAGGTTGGCTTTGTATAAAACGATATCTGCGGTCATTAACACAGGGTAACCAACCAGTCCATAGTTAATATTATCTGGCTGTTCACGGATCTTCTCTTTGAAAGTAGGCAAAGCGGTGAGTTTTCCAAGCGGTGTGACCATGGAAAGAATAGTGTGAAGTTCGGTTAGTTCGGGGACATGGGATTGAATAAACACGATGGATTTTTCTGGATCAATACCCGCTGCGAGCCAATCCAAAGCCATCTCCAGTGTATTCTGTTTTAGATTTGATGTGGTCTCCATTGTGGTTAACGCATGCAGGTCAACGATGCTGTAAATACAATCATAGTCTTTCTGAAGCGCCACATAGTTTTGGATTGCCCCCAGGTAATTCCCAAGGTGCTGGCTGCCTGTCGGGCGCGCGCCTGAAAAAACACGTCCTTTTTTATTCATAATTATTAATATAACCTCATCATGATTAATTGCCTAATTTCTCCCGGGCGTGGAAGATGCCCGGTATTCATCTTGGAGAAAACAAGTTCTTCTCCAAGTAAAACCTCGAAGCTGCCAATGGACTGGACGGGTTTCAAGATAACTTGCGAGATCCGATCGCTAAAATGATCCTATATCTCTTCAGCTAACTGTGCTGCCTGTTTTTCGAAACCGCAGGGAAGGCAATATTCAATGGCAACCGGGTTTTTCATTCCACTATCTGCTATTAATTTGCTCAATTATATCTTACCAACCGGCGTGGTTTAAACATTTCGTTTTGGTAAAATCAATATAGAATGAGACGAGATGAAAAATCTATGCATTTGATAAAAAGAATTTTTGATGTTTTTTTTGCGTTGATCGCGGTGGTTTTACTGTCTCCGGTGTTTATTGTAGTATCAATGCTGATTGTTTTTTCCGATGGTTTTCCAGTGCTCTTTACTCAGATTAGACCTGGAAAAAACGGTACTCCCTTTAAACTACATAAGTTTCGATCAATGAAAAAAGCACGGAACCAGGAAATCGAATTAATCGCAGATGGTGATCGGATTACAAAACTCGGTAATTTTCTGCGAAGAACAAGTCTTGATGAATTACCAGAATTATTCAATGTCCTGGAAGGAAGGATGAGTATAGTTGGTCCACGGCCGCTTCTAATGCAATATCTTAAGCGTTACTCAAGCGAACAAGCTAGAAGGCATGAAGTGCTGCCGGGTATCACTGGATGGGCTCAGATCAATGGGCGCAACACGATTTCCTGGGAGGAAAAATTTCGCCTGGATATATGGTACGTTGATCATTGGACATTTTGTCTGGATATTAAAATAATTTTTCAAACCGTTTGGAAAGTAATTAAAGGCGAAGGTATATCTCAACCTGGCCGGGCAACAATGGATGAGTTTATGGGAAATACCGAGAAGTAAATTATTGAAGAACCGAATATGGATAAATCTGATCTTTTCGGAGCAATGTGATCACCTTGTTTAGAAGATCCATTTTTCCTTGACTAAGCCATACCAATCCATCAGCAACAGTTATTGAATTTACCTCGGATATCTTGATGTTTGCGTTCACTACTTTTCCGCCCTGTCCTTCTAGTAGATCATCCCAGATCTCTCGCAGAGGGGACAATCCATCGGAAGAAATTGTTGCGACCCAGCGGGGCCGCAGTTCTTCGGGGGGGGTCTGGTTACCGATGACTGCCACATCCATTTCGGTTAGATATGTCCCAAATTCAGCGGAAGCAGCCTCACCTGGGAGAAATAACACATTAATCTTATTCACATTTATTTCATTGAACGCTGCCTGCCAATTGGCTGGAGGACTATTTGCGGGCTGCTGAGAAAGGACAGGATACCTGTTGAGCGGGTAAATAACTGCAGCACAAAGTCCACAATAGTAACTAACTCCATTGTTAAATGCCTGATTGAATTGAGTGTTTTCTGAAACAAGGAGACCGCCAACGCGGAAATTTGGTGCTAAAAGAGCGCTTAAATAGCCGGACAGGAATGCCACATGATCTTCGTTTTTAAGAATAATAGTTCCGTTAGCAGGAGGGGTCCAGTTATTGCTGCTGATTGCTACAAATTGTGTTCCAGGCGCGTTGGCTGCTAAGCTGCCCAGGTTGTCAGGCTGCTCAAGGAATACAATGATTTTTATATCTGATGTGATCTCGTTTGCAAATATTTCTGAGCGTGTCTCAAATTCTAATCCGGATCCAGCAGCTAATTCAGCGATCAAAATTTGTGCTTCTGCTAATTCAATAGAAGAAGGATCATCTGGTGCAGTTAGGACTGCCCTATCTGGAGCGGGAGTTGGGATGGGGGTTGCTGTTGCCGGAACGATTTCCTGTGTTTCAACAGCATCGGGCTGATTTCTGCCGCAGCCGAATAGTGCTGCTGAAAAAGACAACACAACGAGTATCGTGAGTAGTCTTTTAGAAAATGGCTGAGAATTAGACATGGGCGTAATTTTACTCCATGATTACCAATAGGTTATAATAGCGGGCATGTACTTGCTCATGTGTAGAGCAATTTTTTACGAGATTAAATATTTTTAGCACTTATCCCAGGATAGTTTCCTGTGATTTTTCTTTTAATAACAATTTACTAATGAGGAGTGAGTATTATGCCGATAAATTTTGGGACGGATGGCTGGCGAGCAGTGATTTCAGAAACTTTCACATTCCATAATTTACGGATGGTTACTCAAGCGATAGCGGACGCGGTTGCATCAGAAGGATGGTTGAACGGAATAAAGATCGATCCAGAACCGGATCCTAAAAAGATGGTCGTTGGGTTTGACACACGCTTCTTGTCAGATAGATATGCCAAGGAAGCCGCGCGGGTTTTAGCTGCCAATGGTTTTCATGTGTTGTTATGTCAGTCAGATTCGCCAACCCCTGTCATTTCGTATGCTGTAAAGAATATGAACGCGATTGGGGGAATTGTGATCACCGCTTCTCATAATGCTCCCCGATATAACGGGATGAAATTGAAAGCGGCTTATGGCGGGTCTGCCCTTCCTGAATTGTGCCGAAAAGTAGAAGTATATCTAAATGATAATGAGTCGCAGGGTCGTGGTCCGAACCTGATCGATTATGATGTCGCCCGTGAAAAAGGGTTAATCACACGGTTTAATCCCCTTCCCGCGTACCAAGATCACATTCGAAAACTAATAGATTTTGATGTAATCGCGGAAAATCCGCAATATATTGTGGTGGATTCTATGTATGGATCAGGACGTGGCGTGATAAAAGGGTTGTTGGAGGGAACGGGGTGTGAGGTCCATGAGATCCGACATGAAATGAACCCGGGTTTTGGTGGAGTACATCCTGAGCCAATTAATCATTACCTAAGTGCTTTGTCTGGTGCTATTTGTATGGGGAAGGGAAGTCTCGGGTTAGCTACCGATGGTGACGCAGATCGTCTGGGGGCGATGGATGAACGAGGCGTGTTTGTTGATCCTCATAAGATCATGGCTCTCTCTCTGCGTTATTTGGCTGAAAAACGTAAATTAAAAGGATCGATTGTGCGCACTGTTTCAACAACGCGAATGATCGACCTTCTTGCAGAACGGTATGGCCTCACTGTGCACGAAACGCCGGTTGGATTTAACCATATTGCAGATTATATGCTCTCTGAACAAGTATTAATTGGCGGTGAAGAATCTGGTGGAATCTCATTCCTCGGGCATATTCCTGAAGGAGACGGGATCATTATGGGGTTGTTGTTGGTTGAGATTGTTGCGGAAGCTGGGAAACCGCTGTCGGAATTGGTAGCTGATCTGTTGGCGGATGTTGGACCTGCGCATTATACTCGCCGGGACCAACGCCTCAATCGGCCAGTTGCAAAACAAAAGATGGTAAACAAATTGATCTCAGACGCTCCAAAGGAAATTGGTGGCGTGAAAGTTTCCGAAGTAAGTGCAAAAGATGGGGTGAAATATATCCTGGAGGATAATTCATGGCTTTTAATTCGTCCATCTGGGACAGAACCTGTGCTGCGTGTGTATGCAGAAGGGTCTTCAGAAGAAATGGTGCAGGCTTTATTAACTTTCGGTGAATCTGTAGCAGAAGATGTTACTTAGATAACATCCCCCATGCTCATAAGAGCAGGGGATTTCTTATTCCTGAATTGCTTCATAGAATTCATCTATGATCTTTAGAAAATGATTTGGCAGTCTCCTTCTCGCTTCCAAAGCAATATTTTCTGGGATGGGTCCGTAAAAAGCTTCAGCGATCCCCCCGACGATACATGCCATTGTATCGGCATCACCGCCCAAAGACACTGCTTTGCGTATTGCATCTTCGTAAGTGTCTGATTCCAGAAAGGCTGTGATCGATTGTGGAACTGAACCCTGGCAGGACACATCGAAGAAATAATTGGGGCGAATCTCATCAATGGTTTTACTCAAATCATAGTTGAACCATTTGGATATTTCCTTTCGGATATCCTTCTTTGATACTCCCTGCCGCGCAAGAAATATGCAGAGAGAGGTAGCTTGAGCTCCACGAATACCTTCGGGATGGTTATGAGTTACTTGCGCGCACGTTTTGGCTGCTTTCAAAACATCACTTTCCTTATGGTAAAAGAAACCAATTGGGCTGGTGCGCATGGCTGAACCGTTTCCCCATGAATTGTAGGGTTCTCTAGAATCAGAAAATACCCAGCGCTTATATGATCCGCCATAATCACCATCTGGGTGTTTTCTTGAATACTCCTTTAAAGTATCAATGATGTCCAGGTCATGTAGTAGGACATCTGCAATCGCAATGGTGAGAATTGTGTCGTCGGTGAACACTGAATGTGTACGGAACAGTGGAAAACTCGTGTTTTTGATAGGCGCGAATTCATACGGTGATCCAATTATGTCGCCTGCGATTGCTCCAAACATGGTGTTTTTTTTATATCAAGGTTCGCTGGTTACTGTCTTTTGGAATTCAGCTACGCTGGTCAATTGGGCGGAAACTGTTGCAGTACGTTCTATCTCCAGATCAGGTGTAGGTGTGGTTTGTTCAGCTGTGTTTAAAGTGTCAGGTTGCGCTTCATCAGAAACCGGACTATTTTTGGTTGATGGTTCATTGGCCAACGCCGTGGAAGTCTGAGCGGCACGAACAATGGCTTCCGCTTCCATGTCTAAAAGATATTGTTGAATATAAATAAAGCTAAAAAATATCACTGTTAGCAGAATGATTAAAATTAGAGAACGTACCAAACAGCTTTTTTTCTTTCCGCCATTCCTTATCTCTTCGTGATCCTCTTCAAGGATTTCTTTGATGGTCTCGTCATTTGGATTATTTTCCATATTTCCTCTTTGCAATCATTTGAATAGTGTCAAACATATTTGTTCTTATAATTTTGTGAATCCTTTTGGCAACTCTTCCGATAAGGTTTCTGAGTCTTTATATTCCTCTTCCAGGGAATGTTTCTCTTGGCCGCCGACCGCGGGTTCTTGCTTGGGGCGTTTTTGTTTCTCAGTTTTTAATAATTGGTCATCCCTTTTTTTGTTATTGGTGTTGTGAGATACGGTTTTTCCTTTTATTGGTGGCTGCTTTTTCCCTTTGGTTTTTTGTTTTTTCTGTTTCTTTTCTGATGGAAAAAAATTCTGCTGCTGCCAGTTCGGGTCTTTCTCTTCAGGAGGTTGGTCTGCTTCCTTCAGTTCTCGTACGCGCTTTAACCACTTGGGAATATCTTGCTCTGGTTGCTTCTCGTCCCCTGGGACTGTCTTTTTTTCCACCTGATCATCGGCTTTTGTGGGTATGGAAGAAGATTCTTCTTGATTCTCCCCAGTGTTCTTTTCTAAGATGGTTTGGCAGTACCAACACTTCTTCGCTTCAATTAAGTTAGGGCGCCCGCACTGCGGACAAATGATCTCTTCCATTGTAAATAATTAGATTATCCTTCGTATGATTTTTTCAGTATAGCACACTGTATTACTGTTGAAAATCCTAACTTAACAATAGGGGAGTGATTTAAAGATATGGATGACGAAAATGAGCAGGAAAAATCGACGCGCATCCAGCACTGACTTCAAATTGGGAAAAGTCGCGGAAAGACTTTAGGAGGAAAAGAGCATTTTCTGATTTATCGAAAGCGGTATATTACTGACTCTTTTTCTGCAAAACGCGTGATACGTAAATAGAGGAGACTGACGAAAAATTCAAAGATTAACGAGAAACAAATGCAAGCAGAGTTGAAGATCAGATCGCGGAATTGGAGCGGATGATTGGCTGATTGATGATAGACCTTCAGCAAAAGCTGACTATGAAGGATTATTGGCAGCCATCAAAAAACAAGAGTATTTTTGACATTTCTCACTTTAATTTGTTAAATTTAGTAAAATGTAAGATACTTGTTATGTATTCCAGATTTAGTTTGGTCAGTAGATTCCTCTATGGATATTTTGTCGAATTCTAATTAGGTCTTGGGTCATCTGTATAGAGTCCTTCAATAAACGCACCCTACTATCAGCATTAAAATACCAATTGATAGGTATCTCTTGGATAGAAAAGCCAAGACGGCGGGCAATAAGGAGAACTTCAACATCAAAAGACATGCCGTCAAGTGTCTGTAGAGGGAAGACAGCTTCAGCGACATTATCTCGAAAGCATTTAAACCCACATTGTGTATCTTGGATATCGGGCAGAGCCAGAAGATGTATCATAGTATTGAACACACGTCCTGTCAGATGACGGTAGTATGGTTCATTGTATCGTTTAGAACCGTTTACTTCACGTGACCCAATAGCCACGTCACAAGATTCCAGCTTAGGGGGTAGAAATTTATTTATTTCTTCAATAGGCATTGAAAGGTCTGCATCAGCAAGAAAACGGTACTGACCTTTTGCTGCAAGCATTCCTATTTTCACAGCTAGTCCTTTACCTCGGCGCTGCTCTTTAATTAATTTTAAATTTTTATAGTCTGCTTGCTTGTTTTCTACAACTCCAACTGTATTGTCTGTGCTTCCATTCTCTACGACAATTATTTCCGCCAAATATCTTTGTTTCATTAGGAATTTATTAATCTTTTCAAGCGAGTTTGGTAATCGATACTGCTCATTATGTGCAGGGATAATAATGGATAGGAAGGGCTTTTTCATGAATAAATTATAATTAATTTTGGTCTTAATAAATTCTCGTAGTTTTCATGATTATTGAAAGTAGTAATTACAAATTCATGATGATAATTGATTGTTTTATTTTCAATCAGTTTTTCACCCAATTTTTTAGTTGAAAATGTTTTTCAAGAATAGAAAAATAATCTCTTCATGAAATATTTTAAAGTAAACTAGATTAATATTTCATTGTTTTAATTTTCATGCTATTTTTTGGTGTTATCCCCGACGCAGTCTATAGGTTACTCAATTAAATAGGTTAACGCATAGGACGTGGAATAAAGCAATTTGTAGCTGTTGAAAAGGTGATTTTCTAGCACCATTTCTAATAATTCCTCTTGATTTTCTATTTTATCAATATATAGAATTACCTCCTTTTCATTTGGTGCATCTTTCAATATGCCAGGAAGGCCAGCAACATTTTCAACTGACAAGACATATGTTTTTTGAAACTCCGATAATTGAAAAATGTTTGACTTTAATGTCCATGCGCGATTGGTAATATAGATGCAATCGTAATCGCCATAAGCTTGAGCAGTCGAAAGAAACAATTCTTGATCTTTATAAATATATTCGACCCCACCATGATTATATGATGCTATTGTTGGAAAAACAGACAAAAGCAAAATTCCTGAGATTAATATCTGGTTTTTCTTTATGAATAAGGAGAAGACTCTATGAATAAAATAAACAGCAAACAAGCTAATTAACGGATATAAAAAATAAATGTATCGATTTGTACGATAAGGTGAGACTTTTGCAACGACCATGAATGTTGCTGTCACGGCAATTACAAGTGGAAACAAGAGAATGTCTTCAACTGAAAAAATATTTTTAAATTGAAACATTGTTCTAATCTTTTGTGCTAAAGAAATACTTTTTTCATCCTGGCTTTTACTTAATATTTTAGAAATAAATATATAAATTTGTACAAAAAGAAAAATGATAGTAATGATTAAGATTGTTTCCTTCAGATAACCGCCAAATTGCTGCTTGCTTAACGCAGTTAACATAAGTGTAATACGATACTGTAAATCAACAATGTTAAACATGCCCGCAATGGCATCTGCTCCTCGGTAGCTACTAAAAATATGAATAATAGAATCAGGAAATATTAGATATCCCGTAAATAACGCGCCCAAAAATATTATTGTGTAAAGAAATAATTCCTTCCATTTATTTTTAATTAGACAATATAAAAAATATAGGTAAGCGACAATAAAAGCAAAAAACAGAAAATAATAATGAGTCATAAACCCAAACAATGTAATAATAAAAAAGGATATTAGCGTTTTGCAAGAGTGTTCCTTTTCTAGCATGAGAAAATGGCAATACACAAACAATACAATCAGAGCTGTTAGCATCATATACATTCGGATAAAGAGTACTGTACTGATTGCACCCGCGCTGAATCCCCAGATAATAATGGGAAGTAGAGCAACGTATTTATTTTCAAACACTTTAATACTGATTAGAAAAAGAAAAATATTGCAAATTATAAAAAATACAATATTTATTGAAAGTCCAAACCATTTTGAAAAGGTTTCTGGAAAAAAAGAACAGATAGTATGCAGAATTAGATAATAAAATGGGGGATGAACATCTTTTTTCTGATTGAAGAACACGGAATCATACGAAAAAGTGTATTTCTCTTGAACATTGACATATTGAGAGAAATATGCTGATTTGGTCCATTTATTATATAATTCAGAGTCAGGCGAATATTTTTTATAAAAATATGTATTCGCCAGTCTATAAGAAGCAATTTCGTCAATCATATAACCTTGTTTCTGAAAAGCGAAAAAGAAAACCGTAATTAATTGAAATATTAATATTAAGATTAAAACAATTTTGTATCCAGAATCGTTATTCAGCATAATCTCTCCAAATAATCAGGTTGGGTTCTAACGTGTGTTAGTTTTTATTTCGTTCTGAGAATATGTTCAAAAAACGCTAGCCGCTCAGCTTCTTTAGCGCTGGAATCGATCTGTCCGACAACCAGTTCACGAGGAATGCGTTTTCCCCGCATTCCTTTGACGAAATCATGTATCTCTGCCCCATGAGTTGTGATGTTATCGGGTGTGTTTGGTATATTTAAAATCTCAAGGCAATCCAAACCTGATAGATCTGTATTGTTATAAGGAAGAATACATGGAATTCCGCGAGCGGCATAGTCTACCGCTTTTAATGTAGATGCCTTTTCTATACCCCTTAAGTGAAGAGATAGCGTACCGATAGCCGCATCCGCGGAGGACAACAACTTTTCATATTGCTCTCCCTGCTGATATCCATGAAAAATAATATTTGGTGGTATATGGGTAGTACATTCAAAAGAATCATAACCGACAATATCTATTATTATGTCTGAAAAATGTCGTGCAAATAGGACTAATTTTTCCACGCCATGCCAAGCCCTCCCGGGTGTTCCAATAAAAATCAGTCGGGGGATGGGGTTGTTTGGTGCCGGATAAAAAGGCGTGCTTTTCAGGTCAATTCCATTGGTAATTGCAGTAAATGGCTTTTTAAATTTTGTAAATTTCGGATCATTGGTTAATCCATTGGATACGTACACATGGCCCGCAGCATTTCCCAATAAGATAGATCTGGTTAATCGATTATAATGATTTTTCGTGAAACCGAGCAATTTGTGCTCTTCATAATCATTAGTGTTTACCTCTATGATAGTTGGCGCTAATGAAAAAACATTTTTCATGGGATGAACGTACATGCTCCAGCGCAAATAAATTACATCGGGGCAGTACTTGCGGACACTTCTCAGGAGGTGTTTGGTCGCAGCGATCCTGCTCCATTCAGTTGATATTAGGTTTTTGTTATTTTCATAGTAAAAACGCTGCCCATCAATAAGTTTTTCACTGGCGTCCACATGATGAAGGTGCGAAAAAAGCTGCACGGTGTGACCGAATTCTCTCCATGTTCTGATTTGATTATTGATTTTTTTCCCAACACCACTAATCAATGTCCTTGGCTGGTGTAATGTGATATATGCGATGCGCATAGCGTTAAACCTTTCCTTCTAAAATGGCTTGATATACGGTTTTATAGGCATCAAATACTTTCTCAATATCAAACTCTCTTGCTTTTTTTAAACTGCTTTTTTTATAGCGAAGCAATTTCTTAGGATCGGACAGCAATGTCCGTAGGGCGTTCGCGTACCCTTTTTCATCTCCTGCTTTTATAAGGAATCCATTTTTCTCTAAATTTATCATATCCGGGCAAGCACCTATGTCACTCATCACAAGCGCTAATCCAGATGCTAAACCCTGGAGACCTGCCATTGGCATGCCTTCACGCAGGGAGGGCATTAATAAAATATCGCATTTCAATAATGCTTCATCAACTTCATGCGGCTTGATCCATCCGGGAAATTTTACACGGTCATTTAACTGGTTTTCGGTGATCAGCGATTGAACGCGAGCCATTTGAGGTCCATCACCTATCATTACGCATTTCCATTTGAGGTCGCCAAGATGGGAAAGGATCATTGGAACTAACAGCGCATTTTTTTCTGGGGAAAAACGGCCAATGTACATGATGCATGGTGGTTCATGAATCTCTAATGATGTGTGAAGGTAGCGGGTTGTATCTATCCCATTTGGAATAACGTCAATTTTAACAGGGTATTGGGCGTATGCTAATTGGCGGGTTTGTTGACTTACCGTGATGATTCTTTTGGCTTTCTTCCATATGAATTGGGTGAAAGGAAGGATGAAACGAAACCACTTTTTCGTCTTCTCCGGAGCGCCGCCCGGGACATCACCACCGTGTACGGTGATCATGTAAGGTGTATGGGTTAAAAGAGAAGCTACCGCAGCGGATGCTCCTCCCGGAACTGCAAAATGCGCGTGAATAATATCAGGATGCCATTTTCTAATAATCTGTAGTGCCCGCCAAAAACTTTTCCATACAAAACAAGCCATGGCGAATAGGTCAGCACGGTATGCTTGGGTACGGTGCGATCTGATTCTTTCGATGATGAGATTTCCCGATTCCTTATATTTTGGAAGATCATTCCAATGGGCAGTAAGCACATAAAATTTGTAACTGTCGGATGCGATTCCCTCGCAAAGGTCCTGAATGACCTTCCCGCCGCCACCGCCTATGGGAGGATATTCATGAGATATGACAAGGATTTTTATCGTTGGAATGTTTTCCATCAAGATTAAAGTCTATTGGATTACTTCACGAACAGTGTATACTGGTTTGTCCTGTGATTCATGGTAGGTGCGTACTAATAATTCTGCGATTAATCCCATCAATATGGATTGGAACCCCATACTCGCGATCATAATTGCGATTGTGAAAAGAGGTGAAGAAAAAGGTGAGATTTTAGAAACGATACGCCGGATGCCTAAATATAATAATGAGGCGAAGCTGAAAGTGATCAGCACTAGTCCAGTGCCGCCAAATAAATATATTGGTTTGCTTGAATAAGACGTCAGGAATTTAACGGTGAACAAATCTAGAATAACCTTGAAAATTCTTTCCAACCCGTATTTCGCTTTTCCGAATTTGCGTGCATGGTGGCGTACTTTGACTTCTACAATCTTTGCTCCAATAGAGTTGGCATACACCGGGATAAAGCGGTGCATCTCGCCATATAATCGAAAACCAGTCAGTACTTCACGCCGATATGCTTTCAGGGAGCATCCGTAATCATGCAGTTTGACACCGGTAACTGCGGAGATTAATGAATTTGCCATGCGAGACGGGAGAGTTCTGGTGAGAAATTTGTCCTGCCGATCAAATCGCCATCCACTGACCAGGTCATATCCTTCATTGAGCTTATTGACCATAACTGGGATATCAGCGGGGTCATTTTGAAGATCGGCGTCAAGCAGGACGATGATGTTTCCTTCGGAATGATCGATTCCCGCCGCGATAGCTGCTGTTTGCCCGAAGTTTCTCCGCAGGATCACCGCGCTAACTTGGTTGGGATGTTCCTTTACTATATCCCTGATTTTTCCCCGGCTATTATCCTGGCTGCCATCATCAACCAGGATCAGTTCCCAGGGAACCATCATGGTTTTTAAGGATTTTTCGACTGCTTTATAAAGCAATCCAACACTCTCTTCTTCGTTATATACCGGAACTATGATGGATATTTTCATCACGCACTCCCATAATTAAATTTTTTATGAAAAAAGTGCAGGTATACGCACTTTTTCATACCAAGCACTCCGCTTACTCATCCTTACCCATATTATAGTAAAAATATTTCAAACAAGGATAGCAATCTTTTCCCCGTTCATTGGTTTTTTTCTTTAAATTTGGCAGCACCAACATCAAAGACTAGACCGCCTGCGATGATCACTACACCAATTGCCAGCAGCAATTTTATCATTGGCCAAAAATTCATGCGTTTAAATATGCCGTAGTATCTGCTTAAATACCATTGAATAAAAAAACTTGTATAAATAATTTCTACCAACAGCAGGCGCCACAACCAAAAAGAGTGCTTGGTGATTGTTTCCACCCATGCCCATCCCGCTGTGAAAGCCATCCAGATAAGGAAAATAGAGCGATATCGCGGATTATCCCACTGATCTCCTCCGGCACGCGCTGAAGAAATGAGCGTCCAAGTTATGATCAAGACGAAGAACAACAGCATGATACGCTTGTTTTTTTTGTCTGGCTGCTTCCAAAACAACAGGAATCCTGTAACCATCAAAGGGATTAGAAGGTACCATCCGACTGCTCGAAATACAGCAATTGCTCTGGTTAGCGGGATTCCCGGATAAACGATCGTCGCTGGAAGAACTGGCTGCGCGAGTCCATAGGTGATGATGAATGGTACTCTGTATTGTTCACCAACTAATTCAAGTTCCCATTGGATCCTTCCGGAAGCGCTTTCCATCAAATATAGGTCCCACTTTGAACTGTCAACTAACCAATTCCAGCTTAAAAGAACTGCCGCACAGATCATCACAATTAAAAAAACCCAACTTAAGATGCGAATCAATTTGCTTGATTTTTCAAGTAAATGATCCAGCCAGAACCACAACGCGATAGCAGCAAGAATTGCAACAGTTGCTTTGGATGAGATGAAAACCATTACTGTCAAGCTGATGATAATCGCAAGTAATGAGTTTTTCTTTGATCTGTCCCATACTGTAACTCCCCAGAAAGCGATAGCGGAAAGGCCTATTAGTATTGGTTCCCGCATTTGAGAAGCACCCAAAATGATGCTTTCTGGATATAACGCATAGATCCACGTACTGGCATTGGCAGTCTTTTCATTCCATCGATGCCTAACTGCATTCCAGAAAAATGGCAGACCTGCAGCATAAAAGAATGAGGTAAGAATTAAAATTAATAAAGGCCGGTGGCCATCTGGGCTGAGATAACGGTATACCCCCGCGCTGAGAGTCAGAAGCCCGCCATATTGGTCGGTGCTGAATTCTTCCTGAAAAGCAGCGGTGATTGGCGCGTCAGATTGGGCCAATTGCCAGGCATCTGTGTCTCTACGGTATGCGTCAAGATATAGATAACCAGTATTGTTATACGGTTCATCGTACCCGAATGATGGGAGTAGAGCAAATAACAATATTCCAATCAATAAACGAAGAAAAAAAGCAATAAAAACAGCCATGGTTAACTGGCGGTTCCCGTTCAGTTTCCTGATAATAAATTGGAGTAAGAAAAGACAGGCAGTTGTGATTACCCCTGCTGTAAGAAACCCGATGATTGGGCTTGTCCCAGGATTAATAACGGCAACGAGAAATCCGCTGATCAAACCGCCAATTATATTGATAAAAGCTATTTTCTTGGATTGATTTTTCATAATGATACTGTTATTTAAGTAATTTATTAAACTTATCGACTGAAGCCTTAGCTCTATTTTTCCAGCTATAGGATTTTGCTGCTTCAAGGGCAGCTTTTTGCATGGATAAACGAAGTTTATCATTCACTGAAAGTTTCTTAATGGCTGAGATCCATTCTGCCGCATTGCCTGGATCACAAAAGACCGCGATTTTCTCATTGAGAATTTCATGAAATACGGGGATATTACTAGCAATGATTGCTCTTCCGGTTGATAAATAATCGAACATTTTCATCGGATTGATCACGGGTGCGATATTACCGCCGCTGGAACCCTCGATTTTCTTGCCATACGGCATCACCAAGATATCCGCGGCTGCCTGGTACATTGGAAGACGGATGTTAGGAATGAATCCCGTGATGGTTACATTGTGAATGGACTGAGTATTTAATTGTGCCTGCCATGGTGCAATGTCTTTTTCCTGTCCGCCTACCCAGAGAAAGTTGATCTTTGGCATAGATTTGGCTATTGCTGTCAGCAGGTCCATCCCTCTTCCTGGATAGAAATGGCCGGTATAACCTACCGTAAATCCGTTTTTCAGCCCCAGAGATTTACGTGCTTTATCAGGGTTTGGCAGGCTGTCATATCTTTCTGGGTCAGTGCCGTTGGGCGCTATTTGAAGATTGTCCGGATTAAAGTGGAGGTTATATCTTTCCTCGATACCTTCTGCTAACGCCCTGGTGGTGGTCATGATTAATTTTTCGGTTCTCAACCGCATTAGCATTTGGAAAAGCTTTGGGCCCATGAATCCCATCGGGAAATCATGAAATTCCATTGCAATAGGAACTTTTTGCAGATTCGCGAAAAATGCTGCTTGTAATGCCCACGTGTAAACCACATCAGCTTTCCAATTAATTGCGGAACGGACAGATCTCCATGAAAAATCATATTGTTTTAACCTTTTTGAAAAAGGCAGCCAGGTAATTTCAAATTGATCACTGATGCCATATATTTCCGCGATCTCATCCCAATGCGCCTGCTGGAATTCTGGCACCCAAAGATGAATATCGTGCCCAATTTGTTTCAACGCATGGCATACTTTCACTGCTTGGATGCTATTTGCGGTTTTCGAGGGTATGATTGAGGTGGTGATACATCCAATTCTCATATGGTAGAGGTCTCCTGCAGGTTCTTTTCACGAATTCTCACTTCTTTCAAGCCGCGTAAAACGATCATTGTTACTGAGACAACGAAGAAAGCGGATAACAGCAAAGCTTCAACATTAAGGCCATAACGGGGCACCAACAAGAAAGCCAACCCGATCTTTGCAATCCCGCAGTATAAACTGATGCGGTAAGGAACCATTGGTAATCCGAGCGATAACAGCAGGGGGCGGTTCCAGAAAAGGATGTTTGCATATCCCAAACCGATCACGAATAACAGCAAGGGAATGTAGGCGGGCAGGAACTCAGCGCCGTAAAATGATAGTAACCATCTGCCAAAGAGCGCTAACCCGATCGCGCTTAACCCCGTCCACGTTCCGGAGATCAATGTGATGCGTTTTAATATTCGGCGTAATAATTTCCAATCCTTTTTGATCACAGCATTGTTGATTTCAGGGTAGGACGTGGAAATGAAAGGTGTGATAGGCACCTGAACTAGATTGATGATTGCCAATGCTGTTTTGGTGTACCCTACCTCAACGGGAGTGAGGAACCACGCGATCCATAATGCTTCATTGTCTCTGACAAGATGAATGACTGTATTGCTGACGTTGGTGCTGAAGGCAAAACTAAACAGTTCTTTAAATGGCGGAAGTGAACTAAAGTTGGTTTTCCACCAGTCTTTACCAGATGATTTATTCATTTCGTGCCATCCTAAGACAGTGGTACCAAGCCCAAGGATGAATTTTCCCAATATGTATGCTAATAGAATTTCAAGCAGCCCTTTCTGTGTGAAATATGCCCAGGCAATAGTAGATGCGGTCGCAATCTTGCTGATCAGATTGATAATAGCTTGATTGCGAAAATGATTTTGCACCTGGATGATACCGATCGAGGTTTCATAAGTGAAGTTTGCCAGAATGATCGTGCCGTATAGGATGAAAAGGGGTGCGGTTGCAGGGTCATGTGCAAATCTCTCCGCGGCAAGGGGGGCGAGAAGGACAAGGATTATGAAAGAGAGGGCCGCACTAATTATTTCACCAATTCCGGCGGCTTTAACAATCGCTGCGGCTTTTTCTTTTTCTTTGTGGGCGACTGCTTCTCCGAAGTATTTAACAACCAGCTCGTTCATTCGAAAAGAAAAGATCTTATTCAATGTAGTAGCAAAAACGGTGATCGTGCCGATCACTCCAAAACCAGACACACCCAACAATCTCCCGGCGAGAATACTTTGAGCAATGCTCAACCCCATGCCAAGCACATTGCTGCTCAATAGATATCCTGCATTACGGATGATCTTTTGCAGTAATTTATCTTTCTTGAGGGTGTTCCACATGGAATAAAGCAGATTCATTCGATGCTTACCTGGCTTGCCCATTCATATTCCTGCTGATACCAATTGACTACTTGCTGAATCCCTTCGTCGAGAGTGAATTTTGGACTCCATCCCAACAGGTGCTTGGCTTTTTCGACGTTTGCCCAACTTGCGCTCATGTCTGCCGGGTGAGCTGGTGAAAATTTGATTTTGGCAGATTTGCCAATAGCGGCTTCAAATTTTTTGATCAGGTCATTGATGCTGATAGATTCATGCCCTCCCAAATTGATTATTTCAAATCCTACTGGTTTCAAGGCGAGGATAGTTCCACGGGAAATATCCTCTAAATAGGTAAAACCACGTGTCTGGTTGCCGTCTCCAAAGACATGAACGGTTTTTCCTTCGGTGATCCACTTGTTGAATCGGTACATAGACATACTCGGCCGCCCTGCTGGACCATATACAGTAAAGTACCGCACAACTGTCACATCAATCCCGTAGAGGAAGTGATAGCTGTGGCAAAGAGTCTCCGCAGCTTTTTTGCTGGCAGCGTATGGTTGTAAGGGGTGGCTGGAATCGGCATCCTCAGGTGTAGGATATGGCGCGTTTTCTCCATAGATGCTGGAGGTGGAAGCCAGAATAAATTTCTTGATATTATTATTTCGGCACATCTCCAATAAGTTGAGTGTTCCGGTTAGGTTGGTCTCATAATATGACCAGGGGTCACTCAGGGAATCCCGAACGCCTGCTTTTGCCGCAAGATTGATTACTCCGTCTATTTCAGGATGGGCCTGGATTATGGTTTCTAGTTTTTCACGATCACAGATGCTGTCGCGATAAAAGTCAAAATTTGGATGCGCGGAGATTTTTTTTAAGCGCCATTCTTTGATCCTAAGGTCATAAACGGGATCAAAATTGTCAATTCCGATGACCGAGTGTCCATCATTTAGTAAGTCTTCGCATACTCTGGAAGCAATAAAACCAACAGCGCCAGTGACAATATATTTTCCCATTACAACCTCGTGACTTTGGGATTATTTTTTCCTTTATCTCCCAGCGCATTGCGTGTATCCACGATCAGTTTCGCGTTTTCGAGGATTTGATCATAATTGTAAGAAGAATGATTTGTGATGATAGCGACGCAGTCTGCGGTCTTTACACCCTCATCAAGGTTGGCGATGCTTTCCAATTCGATCCCTTCGTGGTGAATGGAGAGTATATAAGGGTCATGATAATTGACCTGCACTCCCTTTTGTTTTAGATACAGGATCACATCCAGCGCAGGTGATTCCCGTAGATCGTCTATATCTGGTTTATATGCGACACCAAGAATTAGTACTTTGGAGCCATTCAATGGTTTTTTCTGAAGGTTGAGAGAATCCTGGATCTTACTGACAGCGAAGCGCGGCATACCGGTGTTAATTTCAGATGCCAGTTCGATAAATCGAGCGGAATAATTCAATGATTTTAATTTCCAAGAAAGGTACAGCGGATCAATAGGGATGCAGTGTCCGCCCAATCCGGGTCCGGGGAGGAATTTCATAAATCCAAAAGGTTTGGTAGCAGCCGCGTCGATAACTTCCCATACATCCACGCCGAGACGATCACACATTATCGCGAGTTCGTTTACCATGCCGATATTGATCATCCGAAATGTGTTTTCTAATAGCTTCGTCATTTCCGCTACTTCTGCTGAAGATACAGGAACTACCTCATCCAACGCTTGGCTGTACCAGGCCTGTGTGACTGCCAGGCAATTATCCGTAATACCACCTATCACCTTCGGTGTATTAATTGTTGTCCAATCTTTCCTTCCTGGGTCAACCCGTTCTGGAGAAAATGCGAGGAAAAATTCTTTTCCTACTTTTAGCCCGCTTTCTTCACACAGCCTTTGCAATATCAATTCGCGAGTTGTGCCGGGATAGGTGGTGGATTCAAGTACGATGGCTAAACCCGGATGAATATATTTTTGAAGGGTTTCTGCCACGGATAAAATGAATGAGAGGTCAGGGTCACCAGTTTTTCTAAGCGGCGTGGGTACGCAAATACTGACAGCGTCCACTTTAGAAAGTACAGAAAAATCAGTGGTCGCAGTTAGGCGCTTGGCTTTTACAAGATCGCTTATTTGTTTATCACTAACATCAAGCACATAACTTTTCCCGCTGTTCAATGAATCCACTTTCGATGTGATTGGGTCAATCCCTGTAACCTTAAAGCCGCTTTCTGCGAAAACGACCGCCAGCGGAAGCCCGACATATCCTAGCCCTAAGATGGCTATGTGGGCTGATTTTTCATTGAATTTATTTATTAAGTCTTGTGTATAGTTCATCCAATAATCCTTTTAGAAAAAACTAAGTTGAGTAGTTTCATCTTCCTTGTTTTTACCGGGTGCCGTTGCCGCTAATCTTTCCTTTTCTTTTAATATCAGGTCTTTTAATTGAGCAAAATCATGCATAATCACCGAGCGCAGTTTTGGCTGATGCAGCGCGGCGGCGGGATGGTACATAGGGACAATCAACCGGCCATCGCGCCAAACAGCTTTGCCGTGAATCTTGCTGATGCGTGCGTTTTCAAAGTAGCGTGCCATAGAAATTCTTCCCAATGTGATGATGACCAAGGGGTTAATTGTCTCGATCTGTTTATCAAGGAAAGCGCCGCACGCCTTCAACTCCTGCTCTTGTGGATCACGGTTGTTTGGGGGGCGGCATTTAACTACATTGGTAATGAATACGGTTTCCCGGGGTATTTCTGCGTTACTAAAGAGTTGGGTGAGAAATTTTCCAGAAGCGCCAACAAAAGGTAATCCCTGCTCGTTTTCGTGAAAACCAGGTCCCTCACCGATTGCCATGATCTCCGCATTTGCGGGGCCAGCTCCAGGAACAGCGTTTTTTCGTGAATGCGCTAATTCACAATCTTGGCAGCGCCGAATATCTTCCGCAATCTTTGCTAAGGTGTTTTCTGCGTCCACAAGATCTCCTTTAATAATCAAGAATTATTCTTAAGTAATCGAATCAACCCAGAATTATACTGGTAATGCGCTGTCAATGTTTTTGACTGTGCGGAGGTAAATTGGAGCTGTTGAAGCAGCATCATCAAAATCTTCAATGATAAATCGTTCATAAGCCATATTCGCGAGGATAGAAGGGCGGCGGATGTTTTGGGGAGGGTCTGCAAATTGAACGTTCCGCCAACGCCGCGCAAGGATCTTTTTCTCATCCGTGTTCAACTCTCCACATACCAGCGTGCGAGAGGTGATATTTTTCTCTAATTCATAGGCAGACACGACTGAAAGTTCACCGCTGCTTGCCCATTTTCCTTCAACACTTATGTATTTCATAGCGGCGAACCGTTCTCTGCCAGCTCGAAGCAAGCAGATCAGATCTATGTCCTGCACGGGTATTCCGCGCGCTGCAATATCTAAGGAAGGGATACCAATCAAGGGAATGTGGAGGGATAAGGAAAGCCCTTTTGCTGCTGCTAGCCCTATCCTAAGGCTGGTGAAAGATCCCGGTCCAAGAGCAACAGCAACCGCCTTTAAATCTTTTCTATCTGTGTCGGTGTCCAGCAGCGCATTTTTAATGGAGGGAGATAATTCGACGGTATGCCTGCGGTTTGTCTTCCATACTTTTTCGTAAAGGACCAGGCAGCCATCAAAAAGGGAGATTCCTATCCATTGGGTTGACGTATCTATTGCAAGGATCATATGAAGCTCTTTATCATTTCTTTCTTAAGTTTTTCTAACATTTTTTTATATCGGTTACCCTTTGGTTTCATGGTAAGCCCACGCTGCTCATCATCCATCCAGGTCATGTTAATCCATAAATATGTATCAGGCAGTGCCGCAAGGATGCGTTCCGGCCATTCAACGATAAAAGGACCGAAATTGATCATCCGGTCAATATCCAGGTCTTCTGCTTCAAGTGCGCTTTGCAGCCGGTAGGCGTCTAAGTGATACATTTCTGATCCATCCGCGCGTCTGTAATTCTTGACCAGCACAAATGTGGGGCTGGTTGCCCGATCTAATGATCCCCATCCATTAGCGATTCCTTGGGTAAGGGTTGTTTTTCCAGCTCCAAGTTCGCCGCTCAGGCAGATAACATCATGCGGCTGAATCATGCTGCCCAATCGGATTCCAATTCGGCGCGTTTGATCTGCGCTGCGGCTGATAAATTCAAAGGAATTAGGGTCAAGGATAGGCATAATAAATTTTTATTAATTATTGTTGATCATTTCAGCGATTGTTCGTACGATTTGACGGGAGGCATCTGGTCTTGCCAGCCGTTTGGCGTTCTTAACGGCCTTCATTCTTTCCTCGGGGTTGTTCAGCCAATCATCCAGTGTATTGATAATATCTTTAATATCTGGTGCCCAAACACCCGCACCTTCATCTATTACATATGATACATTGCCTTCTTCCTGTCCCGGTATGCGGTGATAAAGAATGATAGGAAGATTGGCGATCATGGCTTCACTAATTGTTCCTGGTCCTGCTTTGGTGACCAGAATATCTGCGGCACGCATAAGGTCTGGCATATTGGTAACAAAGCCGTATACATGAGTGGGAATATACCAATCCATCGCTTCCAGTTCATCTTTAAGTTTCTTATTCCTCCCGGTGATGATAACTAAGCCGGCGTCAGGTTTTGCCTGGTTAATTTCTTTAGAAACGGCGCCAAGCGGTCCCATTCCTTCTCCGCCGCCAACCAGGAGGATCATAGTTTTATCTAGTGGCCACCCTAATTTTTTTCGCAGTGCTTTCTTATCACCGGGTGGTTTACAAAAACGATCTGCAACAGGAAGTCCAATAACCTTTAATTTTTGTGGATCAATTCCAGCGTATTCTGCGGGTTTGCGGGCCTGCTCAGTAGGGATACTTATCAGATCGGCTTCTTTCGCGAACCAGGCAGTATGGCTGGATACGAGGTCAGTAACAACGATCATGTAAGGGGTTGTGTCTTCTCTTTTTCGCATCGCGCGCAAGAAGGGTATATTGATCAAAGGATGTACCGAAACATAAAGGTCGCCAGGATGCTCCCTGAGCATTTTATACATACCGAAACGGATATACGGCCAAAACGCTGAGAATAAGACTTGCATAAAGTCTGGATTATCACTAGCTTTAAATGTGAACTCCCACATATATTCCATTCGGGACATGAGAGGATAAGCCGGACCAGCCAGATTTAATGGCGGTGGTGAATATTCTTTGAAAAAATCCACCATCTCATAAGTGAATTCTTCCGGAAATTCCAAATTTAATGCTTCGATGATTGCCTCAGAGGCACTTCGGTGCCCTCCACCGGTATCCGAGAATAAAAATACTATATGCGGTTTGTGTTTACTTTGTTTTTTCATCAAAATCTCTTTTTAGGTTCTTTTTCAAGCGATTTCTTACTTCCCGTCGGCTGAGTAGAATGTGCCTTTGGCAAGTCTGGCAAACTAAGCCGATATCCGCTCCCAGGCGGATGACTTTCCACTCATATCCTCCGCAGGGATGCGGTTTTTTTAACCTGAGAATGTCGTTCAACTCAAGGTCTGGGAGCATGGTTGGATTATATCGCAAGTTGTAAACGAACCATTTTCAGATTATAGTTATGCTATGATAAATAACTCTCCCTCTTATTTTATATCCGGCATCATCACACTTTTGATCGCTTTTACTTTTCATGAATTCGCCCATGCTTGGACAGCTACAAAATTCGGTGATGATACTCCTCGATTGTATGGGCGGTTGACACTTAATCCAATGGCTCATCTGGACATTCTGGGAAGCTTGATGCTGGTTTTTGCGGGGTTTGGCTGGGCGAAACCAGTACCGATTAATCCGAGAAAATTGCGGCAGCATTCCCCTGCGGCGGAAATGCTCGTATCTTTATCTGGTCCCATTGCGAATTTCTTGCTGGCGGCTCTGGCTGCCATTCCGCTGAGGTTTGGCTGGGTAAGTCCCGCTATACCGATGATAAATATATTCCCAACCCCTTACGAATTCCTGTTGTATTTCCTTTTCACCAACCTGGGATTGATGGTGTTCAATCTGATACCACTACCTCCTTTGGATGGCGAAAAGATATTGGAATTTCTACTGCCGCCTGCATGGGAAGAGTGGTGGGCGAAGATCAAACCGTATGGTCCTTACCTCCGTATTGGATTATTCATTTTAGTCCCAATGATCGGATTTAAACTAATAGATGTTCTTATCAGTCCGCTTGTGACGGGCATGGCAAAATTGTTGTTGGGAGGTTTCTGGTAGTGTTAGTAGATAAAAATAACTGTGTGAAATAAAATATCACGGTCCCTAATGCCTTATTTCTCTTATATGCTTGAATGCCGAGATGGCAGTTATTACTGCGGTTGGACAATCGATTTGGAAAAGCGGGTTGAAGCACATGCGTCGGGAAAAGGCGCGCGATATACCAGATCCCGGCTTCCTGTCTCGCTTGTTTATTTTGAAGAATTGAACAGCCGTACGGAAGCAATGCGGCGTGAGTGGGAGCTAAAAAAGAAAGACCACAAATCTAAGAAAAATCTTGCGAGATCATTCAATGCGGCAACAAAAAAACAACTTGACAATAAAGCTTGCGGACACTGAATGGCAGGTAATCTCTCCTGATTGGTGCGATTTGAGCAGTTTGGCGACAGTTGAGCTGCCCTTTGTTTTAGTTTAATCTGTGAATATTGGCAGGTGGCCGAGTGCGATGACATGTTCCCATTTTTTTGGGTCACCCTCGGTGAAAATAGCGGCTTCAACAGTGATGTTGGCATCTGCTTTCTCTAAAATATTGCGCATTCCCTCCAGCGTGGAGCCAGTGCTGATCACGTCGTCGATAATGGCAGCTTTTTTGCCCTTCAGCAGGGGGATATCCTTTTCATCCAAAATGAGTGTTTGTAGTTTGCCAGTGGTGATGGATGATGTTTGCGCCTGGATGGCATCACCCATATAGATCTTGTAATCTTTACGAAGAACGACATATGGCTTACCGGTAACCACAGACAGCGCGTGGGCTAAGGGAATGCTTTTTGATTCTGCTGTCACGATCACGTCGAATTGGCTTCCGGCGAGTTTCTTTCCCAATTCCTCGGCGCACACGCTCACAAGTTCAGTATCCCCCAGGATATTAATGATAGCAATCTTTAGACCGGGTTTGATCTCGAACAGGCGTAAATCGCGTTTCACTCCCCCAATCTCAATGGGATAAGTTTCGTATTTCTCAGTCATTTTCTCCTCTAGTTTTTTGGATCAGATTATATTAAAAGTGAGTGTATCATAAGCGGGATTCTATAAGGTTGCTTAAAAAAATAATGAGAGCCGGAAACGCCGATCCCGGCTCTCTCATAAGGAGGAGAAGAAGAGAAATCACTCTGTAAATACTATAACTTAATCGCTTGCAGATTGCTTGACGCAAAACCTACGCTTAACCTACGATTTCAAACGCTTGTTCTATAATATTAGTATTCAAAATAGAAAAGAATTGCTTGTAGTTTAGGCGAGAGAGGTAAAAATGAACTTGAAGAGACTGGAAAAACATGATCGTGAATTAAGTGTTCGCATGGTGCGGTCTTCGCCTGTTGGCCCAATTGTTATCGCAGCGGGTTCAGCTGGCTTGACCTCATTATCCATGATCACAGAAGATGATTTTCCCTTCTTCTCAGAAAGAACAGCAGATGCGGATTCAGCGCGCTTGGTTGATATGGCTTTATCCCAGTTAGACGAATATTTTTCGGGTAAGTGTAAGGATTTTGTTATATCGATTGATCTATCAAGCGCAACTGAATTTCAACAAGAAGTATTGAGGGAGACGGCACGCATCCCCTATGGGCAGGTGTGCACATACGGAGAAGTGGCGGCAAGTATTGGACGCCCACGTGCGGCACGGGCGGTGGGCGGTGCATTGGCCCGCAACCCGATCGGGATCATTATTCCGTGCCATCGCGTGGTTGCACACGATGGCCGCCTGCATGGATTTTCTTCTCCATATGGGATCAGGACCAAAGCCGTGCTGTTGGAGCATGAAGGGTTGTTGATCGAAGGAGATCGCGTGCTGCTGGCTGCGGCTTGACACAATGATTCTGGTCATTTTCCAATTGTTTATAATAGGCATATGAATCAACCCAAATTACCTGATCATTTCAAATCCGGGTTCGCGGCTGTTGTGGGGCGCCCGAATGTGGGCAAATCTACGTTGATCAATGCTTTTATGGGGCAGAAGATCGCTGCAGTATCCCCAAAACCACAGACTACTCGTCTAAATCAGCTCGGTATTCTCACAGATGAAAATGCGCAAATTGTGTTTGTGGATACCCCCGGCATCCATAAACCTAAACATGCGCTTGGGGAAGGGATGAATGCCGAGGCGAAAGGTGCATTGATGGACGCCGATGTGATCCTCTGGTTGGTGGATATCAGCGAGAACCCGCACGCGGAGGATCGAATAATTGCTGAGCGGCTGATAGGTATACAAGAGGTCATTCAGGTGCTAAACAAAATTGACCTGGTCAAAGACGTGGATGTAATGGCTCGCAGACAAAAAATATTTCAGAAACTGCTGCCATCTGTTAAACAGATCATGATCAGCGCGGTGGAAGGTGCGGGGTTTGAAGCCCTGCGTGAAGGGATACTCACATATCTGCCAGAAGGGCCGCCGTATTACCCGGAAGACCAGGTCACCGATATCTATGAGCGGGAGATTGCTGCGGATCTGATCCGTGAGGCAGCGCTTAATAATCTCCATGACGAGATACCACACGCGATCGCTGTACGTATTGATGAATATAAGGAAAGGGATCAAACAGGGGCGTTTATTGCCGCTACAATATTTTTGGAGAGGGATTCACAAAAAGGCATCGTGATTGGTAGAAAAGGCGCTAAGCTCAAGGCGATTGGGACAGCAGCTCGCAAAGCGATTGAAGCCATGTCTGGACGCAAGGTGTTCCTTGACCTGCGCGTGAAAGTTAAAAAGAATTGGCGCACTGATCCGGTATTCCTGAAACAAATGGGGTATTCAAAGTTTGGAAAGGATTAGGTGCTCAATTTCTGGTTGTTTCTAACGATACTGTTAATCGCGGCTAACTGGACTGCGGTTTGGCGGGGATGGCGCAAGGTTAACAGTTTCACCAAACCGACGGTGTTGTTCCTGATGTCCATCTGGTTTTGGACTGTTTCTGTGCCTGAGGGTCCTGCACTCTGGTTTGGGCTGGGTTTGTTCTTCTCACTCCTTGGTGATATTTTCTTGCTGTTTTCTCATCGATATTTCATCTATGGCTTGACAGCTTTTTTCATTATGCAGGTGGCATATATGATTGGTTTTAACTGCTGCCTGCCGCCGATTTCAGCGCCATTCTGGTTCTTGTTAATAGCTCAGATTTGTGTGTGGGCAGCCATAATTAAGGTGTTGGTAAAAACACTTTCCGTGAAACCGACCCACCGGAAAATGATATTTCCTGTGGTGATTTATGCTGCGGCGCTCAATGCGATGCTTTTCTCTGCCTTATGGACGCTTTTCCGTTCGGATTGGACGGCATTGGCTTCCGGTCTGGCGGCCAGCGGTGCGCTGTTGTTCTTTAGCTCAGATATACTCCTGGCGCTGGACCGGTTTGATCATCCCTTTCCCCATGCGCGTCTGTGGGTGCGGATCACCTATCATCTTGGGCAGTTGGCGTTGGCAGCGGGCGCGGCCCTTTATGGGCAGCATATTGGGATCAGTCTCTTCTGAGCGGTTGGAATCCTGCTCCCAGGGCTTCATTCACTTGCCCGATTACCATGAACGCTTTTGGATCTGCTTCGCCGACGATTGCTTTAAGGACACTAATTTCTGATCGGGTGAGCACACAGTACAGCACCGGGCGGGATTGGTCAGTCCAAGCGCCAGTACCGGGTAGAATTGTCACACCGCGCTCTAAAACATTTAATATCTGACCGGAGACTTTATCCGGATGGTTTGTGACGATCATTACCATACGGAGGATATTATTTCCTTCGGAAACCAGCTCGGCAGTCAACCCGCTGATGTAAATTACCACCAACCCATACAGGGCGCGTTCCCACCCAAAGGCGAATCCGGAAGCGAGCACAACCAGCCCGTCGGTGATTAAATATGCTTGGGAAATGGAAACACCCTTTTTGTGGCTGAGGATGCGCCCTAAAATATCTGAACCTCCGCTGGTCCCGCGCCCCCGGTACACCAGTCCCAGTCCGACTCCCAATGTGACACCGCCGTACAGGGCCAGCAGAAAGATGTCGTCTGTGAAGCCTTGCGCGGGTAAGAAGAAAGCCAACCCATCGGTGAAGATTGAAAACAGGGTAACCGCAGCGGCGGTGCGCACGGCAAAACGCGTGCCGCCCAGGTAGCGCCAGCCCAAAATGAATAGCGGAATATTGCCGAGAAAGACCATCACACCAATTGGCCAGTTTGTGTAAAACTGGATGATCTGTGCGGCACCGCTAATTCCTCCGCTGACCATCAGGCCTGGTATGAGGAATAACCGCATTGAGACCGCTTGGACCAATGCTCCTAAAATGATGAATAAGTAATCGGCGATCGCTTTTCGACTCGCGAAGATCTTTTTCACAGATTTCACCCTTGATTTGTTTGAGTTTATTAATTATACGTGGGAGTAGGCCAGTTTATCCAGTGGAAGGCGGCAGGTGAAAAATGAAATTATGTCATTCCTTAAAAAAATGACACCTTGAATTCACAACAAGAAATCGTTAAAATAAAATTGAGGGACAGCGAATCTCACATTCACCTGTATATAGGTGTCGGAAGATGATGAGAACCTTCTAATAAAGGTTTCGTGCGCTGTCTCTCAATTTGTGTGAAGTTAAAATTAACCAATGAGATCGCATTTTCCACTTGAGGAATTTACAGAAAAGATTTTTAAAAATCGGTTAAATTTAATCTAATCCGCTTCTTGACCGTTATCGTGAAAATGGTAAAATAGAGACCGTGCGGGCGTCGCCAAGTGGTAAGGCATCAGCTTTCCAAGCTGACATCCGTGGGTTCGAATCCCACCGCCCGCTCTTTTTATTTTAATAAACGCTTAGAACGCCTCTAAGAACTAAAGACAAGCCAGGAGGTGTTTTATTGTGAATACTCAACCGCAAGTTGAGAAAAAATGGGCATTAGATTCAACACTTTTATAAGATGCCGATAATGTGTGGTTTTTACCACCAGAAAAAGCAATTATTTGGAGCCAAAAATATCAACTTGCATCTATGCTATACGCAAGGTTTCTTTGAGTAATTACTATTTTTTAGAAATAATTTTTCGTTAGATTCAATCCTAACGTTTTTTTATTAATGCCTGTTTTTTGCTTTTGAATATCACTATATTAATTAAGGATTGCGATTATTAAAACTATCAATGTAATTTGGGCAATATTTGGTTATCGAAACCATTTCACATCAATAGAAGTTTATAAATTTTAAGAAAAATTAAGGAAGCCAATTCTGAAAACCGTCATCAACCTGGTTATCTGATAATTTTATTTCCTCCTTTGTATCGATATTCATAATAAACATTTCATGGTCACCATCTCTATCTGATGAAAATACAATCCATGAATCATCAGGAGACCACCTCGCGGTAAATTCATCGGCAGGGTGGTTGGTAAGTCTTTTTTCCTCTTCAGTTTCCGGATAATAAATATAAAGGTTTAGATTTCCATCTCTATCTGAATGGTAAATTATTTTATTTCCATCATTAGACCAAGATGGATATCTATCGGTTGAAGTATTGTTTGTGATTTTTATATCTTTTCCAGAACCATCGGATTTCATGTAATAAATATCCCAATCCCCATCCCTATCAGACATAAAGGTAATATATTCGCCATCCGGAGACCATGATGGATGTTCGCTATTTCCTTTAGCACTTGTTAATTGTTGTATCGAAAATTCTTCTAAATCAATTACGAATATTTCCAATTCATAAGGGTTAAGGTTTTCTACTAAAGAAGTTCTATTTGAAGAAAAAGCCAGTTTTTTATCATCAGGAGACCAAAAAGGGTAAACTTCGACAAGATAATCATCAATTCTTTGTTGACCAACAAACATTTGGATATTTGAAATTTTTTCTTGGTTTTCCCCATTTATATCCATAATCATGATTTCATGTTTGCGGAAAGGTTCTTCATAATAAGTAGCCCCACTATCTTTTGAAAGCACATAAGCAATTTTTTCTCCGGAGTGTGATGCGACTGGAAAAATAAATGATGTTTTTTCATTACTATTATTTGTCAATTGGATTCTTTCAAGAGTTTCGATATTTGTAATAAAAATATCTTCGCCTAATGTCTCATCAACTTTTACGGTAGAATGTAAGATTTTTCCACTACTTCTACCCAAAGGTGTCGGAGCAATTGTTGGAGTTGCTTTTGCCTGTTCAGTTGCGGCGACATTAGTTTTTTCA
>Ga0255393_10001_pt1 | contig 49800 bp, 41 predicted proteins | sample ANMaggSeSYBR01C8_FD_182122 | JGI IMG/M metagenome (GOLD analysis project Ga0255393, IMG submission 182122) | Sediment cell enrichment communities from methane seep in Santa Monica Basin, California, United Staets - ANME aggregate JGI... | ecosystem: Environmental > Aquatic > Marine > Cold seeps >... | reverse complement strand
GCGGTTTCGTGGGAACAAACCTTGCTGATGCTTTGTTGGCGAAAGGGGACGATGTCGTTATTCTTGATAATTTGAGTAGACTTGGCTCACGGGATAACCTAGCTTGGCTTCGTTCTCGGCACGGCGATGAATGGCGATTCCTTGAAGCTGACGTTCGGGATTTTGATATAGTTAAGAACCTTATACAAGAAACGACCCCTCGTGCCTTAGCACATCTTGCCGGGCAGGTAGCCATGACAACCAGCTTGCAAAACCCTCGCTTGGATTTTGAAATTAACGTCCTCGGATCAATGAATGTACTTGAAGCTGTGCGCCTGTGTTCTGCAGATACAATAGTCTTATATTCTTCCACGAATAAAGTGTATGGCGATTTAGATTGGGTGAGTTACGAAGAACAAGAGACACGTTATATAGCTCCTGACTACCCAAATGGATTTGATGAAACAACTCCCATGAGTTTCCATTCTCCGTATGGATGTTCAAAAGGAAGCGCGGATCAATATATGCTTGATTACGCGCGTATGTTTGGTTTGCGAACAGTAGTATTTCGCCACTCATCCATGTATGGGGTTCGGCAGTATGCAACTTACGATCAGGGCTGGATCGGCTGGTTTTGTCAAAAAGCGATAGAAGCGAAACGGGCTCAACAAGAAGGTATTTCAATACTCCCATTTACAATTTCAGGCAATGGGAAACAAGTAAGAGATGTTTTACACGCTGATGATATTGTTCAGTTATACATATATGCAACAATTAATATTGATAGATGTGCTGGTGAAGCCTTTAATATTGGCGGGGGCATGAGAAACAGCTTATCATTATTGGAATTATTTACTTTACTGGAAAAACTTTTGGGCGTAAAGTTAATATACGAGAACCTTCCGCCGAGAGAAAGTGACCAAAAAGTATTTGTTGCAGATATTAGAAAAGCAACAAATAATTTCAGATGGCACCCTAATGTAAGACCCCACAAAGGTGTTGCGAAAATGATTGAGTGGATTATGGAACAAGCACAATGATTGATATCTTAATTCCAACATATAACCGCGAGAAACCCCTAATAAAAAACATTAGACATATAAACAAATTGATAAAAAGAGAGGGGTTGACGGGTAATTTTCGCTTACTTGTTTCTGATAATTGTTCGAGCGACGACACATTGCAAAGCCTTAATAAAATTATGTCAGAGATAGATTTAGACATGATTATTTACAAGCAAACAGAAAATGTCGGTTTAGAAAAAAACGCTGTGTTTTTGCTTGAGCAGGCAACATCTGATTTTGTGATGTATGTTGGCGATGATGATTTTTTGCCTAGTGGTTATTTGTGTTATGTGATCAACTTGGTTGACAATGATAAAGATGTTGCGGCGGTTGTCCCTGGGATGTCAGGTTTATACACCGATGGAACAATAAAACCTTCTAGGATAACTAATTTTGATGAAAAGAAATACCTGCGAGGGTTCAAAGCTGCGCAGCAACTATCTGTTTTTGGGCATCAATTAAGTGGGATCTTACTTAAGCGTGAAGCACTGGCTAAAACTTATCTTGAAAGTGAACATCTTAGGAATATTTATTTGTTCATATACTTCCTTGCATTCAATAGTTTACGTGGCAATTCATACTATGCTCCAAAATTTAAAGTTATGGTGAGCCAAGATAATAGGAAAGACTGGAAATATGATAATTCTGGTCTACTCGCCGATATTTTTAAAAACTTTAAAATCCTTTATCCGCATGATACAAGAAAAAGGTATTTACTATGTATAAGCATAATGGTGCGCCAATGCTGGCGGCTAGGGATTGGAAAAAACCCATTACTTGCATTCAAAGCAATACTACACCTTTGGCATAATAATGACATTGAATTGCTGATCAAAATAAGTTTAATCCCTCTTTATCCATATCTATATTTGCAACAAATAGCTTTGCTTATCAGGAGAAGGTTTATTTTAATCTCAAACAAAAAACTATAACTTGCACCAGTTGTAACGGAATAGGGAGAATCATGGCTTTGATTTTGCGATGTCACGGATTATAGCTTCAGAGACACATTCATGATCTAACTACTAATTACACTCGCAGGAGTGATATCAAGTGGACAAAGAGGGAAATTTGGGCTTATACCAGCGTTGGGTGGTGAATTTCTGAACTGAATCCAAAACGAGAGCAGTCCAACCAATTGGTTACCTCAACCTTGCTGAAGGGCCTCGCCGCGATGCTTTCTTAATCAGAAATTAAGTAGTATGAATTAGACATTCGTTTTTAAAGGGTGTCTTTTATTATGGAAAAGTGTATATAATAATGAATCTGGATAGTCATGGCAAATACTAAGATCAAAGACCAAGACTGGGATCTCATCATCAAGCCGGAGACTGCCTGGTGGGACCTGTGGTTAAGAGAGGTGTGGCGCTATCGCGACCTGGTGATGCTGTTTGTGAGGAGGGATTTTGTGGCGATATACAAGCAAACAAATATTGGTCCTTCGTGGTACATACTCCAACTATTGATGACCTCGACGATTTTCACGGTTGTTTTTGGCAAAATTGCTAACCTGTCTGCCAATGGGCGTTTAGAAAGATATTCAAATACGGATGATTACAAAAATCAAGGATATGCTTGTGTATGTATCATTTAATTAAGAGATAATGCAATGATCATTATCCGATTAAAAGGCGGCTTGGGCAACCAAATGTTCCAATACGCGATAGGGAGAGCATTGGCAGTACACTATGAAACAGAATTGTTTTTGGATACCAGTTGGTTTTTAAGTGAGATCGCTGCTAAACCTGGGGCGGAAAGAATTTTTATGCTTGATAAATTTAAAATACAAGCAAGAATCATTAATGAAAAAAGGTATTTTAAGGTATATAAACAGGAAAATAACCGTTCACTTATCAAACTAGATCTATTTAAATGGAAAATATTTACTCTTTTTAATGAAAATAGAAATATGCCATTTAATAATAAAGTGTTTTTAACTGACAATAGGAATATTTATCTGGATGGATACTGGCAAACCGAGAAGTATTTCAAAAGTATTTCGGATGAATTAAGAAAAGATTTTTCTTTACATAATCCCCTTAGAGAGCAGGACGAAGATATTTTTCGTGAAATTCATGATACTAACTCAGTCAGCATCCATGTCCGGCGGGGGGATTACGTAAATTATGAGCGTACAAAAATAGTTCATGGGGTAATTCCAATTAAGCATTACGAAAAATGCATCACATATTTTTTAGATACCATAAAAAATCCAAGCTTCTATGTTTTTTCTGATGATCCTGAATGGTGTTTGGAAAATTTAGATTTTTTAAAAAACAAAATAATCATATCAAATAATAAAAGATCCCCTCAAGAGGATATGATTTTAATGTCGAATTGTAAGCACCACATCATAGCGAACAGTTCGTTCAGCTGGTGGGCGGCTTGGTTAAACACAAACCAATCTAAAATAGTCATTGCGCCAAATCAATGGGTGGCTTCAAACAATAAGATGTTTATAGATATAATACCTGAATCATGGATAAAATATTAAAGAAACAGATACTTTAATGATTTCTATGATCATAGCAGCGTTGGATACAGTTTGCAAAGATAGCACCTGATTCTTGGATTAAAATATGAAGGGATTCTATTTGTTAATTATATTTCTAAAGGAATTATCTAACCCTCAAATGTCAATTGTTAGACTTTATATTAGCTAGGATTGTTAATGATTAAAATTGCATATCTGATTCTTTCACACAACAACCCAAACCACTTTCGCAGATTGATCAGATCAATTTCTTCAGAATATTCCTCTCTCTTTATTCATATCGACCAAAAATCAAACATTGATGATTTCTTGTCCGGTCAAAAAAACGGTGTTTATTTTATTAAAAACAGACTGCAAATTTATTACAGCGATTGGTCTCAAATCGAAGCTACACTTGCCCTGCTTCGATATGCGATAAATTGCAAAAATAGTTTTGATTATTATGTGCTTCTGAGCGGCACGGATTATCCGCTACAATCGAATAGTTACATAAATGATTTCTTTCAAAATAATAGCGGTTTGAATTTTATCAATATGGTGAAAATGCCATGCGAAGAGATAGGAAAACCTGAATACCGACTCTCAACATACAGGCAAAGGTCTGATGATCACAAAATAGAAATTATTTCTAGAAAAATTTTTAAAAAGATAGGTTTTATCCCGCAAAATCGTGATTATAAGCGCCACTTACGAGGTTTGATACCATATGGGGGCTCCCAGTGGTTTGCCTTAACTAAGCAAGCATGCAGGTATATTTTGGAATTTTCAGAAAGAAGAAAAAAAATTGTTAATTTCTTTGAGAATTCATTCACCCCCAGTGAAATGTTCTTTCAGACAATTTTAGGAAATTCATCGTTTAATTTAAAAACAGCAAATAACCTTACATATACAGATTGGAGTGCGGGTAGCATGCATCCGGCTACATTATCGGAAAAACACATTGATTTATTTAACACAAAGGGGAAAATTATGTATAAAGATGTTTATGGAGAGCGAGAGATTTTATTTGCAAGGAAATTTTCCGACGAGAAACCCGAATTGGTAGATAGGCTTGATGAGATAATACAAAGAAAACAAAATATTTATATGCTTGAACAAAATTAAACTTGCAAAATAATCGTAATTCCTATCATTACAGAAAGTTACGAGATAATCAATGAAGAATAAAAACTCATTGATGGTGGCTGATAAAATCTCCTTTTACAGGGTTGGCATTTATTATTTTCAAGAAATGATCTTGTTTGGAGAGATAATCTTATGTCCTGGAAATGGGTTTGAGAAATTTCATCCATCATTGATGAATGAGAAGCTGGGCAGGTTCATAAATCTTCCTTGATGCATGATTCCTGTCTAAGGATATTAAAATCAAAGTAGCTTTTTTGACAGAATGGATTATGAAAGAAAAACAAAAAACTCTAATGATTTCCGTGATCATGGCAGTATTTAATGGAGAAAAGTATTTAACTGAAGCCATCGATTCAATACTTTGCCAGACTTATCCAAATTTCGAATTCATCATTATTGATGATTACTCAAGTGACGAAACCTCAAAAATAGTAAGTATGTATGCAAATAAAGATAAAAGGATTAATAATATTAAAAACAATATTAATGTGGGTCCTTATGTTTCTGCAAACCTTGGGCTATCAGTTTCCAAAGGCAAATATATTGCACGAATGGACGCAGATGATGTCTCTCATCCCACCCGACTTGCGAAGCAAATTGGTTTTATGGAGAAGCATGCAGAGATAGGTGTATTGGGTACCGCATATGAAGTAATTGATGAGGAAGGAAAGTTTATCCATAGTTCGAGCCAACCCAATGAAGACGAGGGAATAGGATGGCAAACCTTATTCCACAATTCTTTTTGCCATCCTTCAATCATCGTTCGTAAATCAATTTTAAATCAATATAATATCCGCTATGGGGGCCTACGCTTTGCTCAAGACTATAAATTCACAAGCCAAATTTTAAATTACTCAAAAGGAGCAAACCTTCCGGAATTTCTGATTCAATGGCGGAAATCTAAAACACAAATAAGCTTTAATAAAAGAGAAGAGCAGCAAAGAGACGCCACCCAAATATCGGAAGAAAACATTGCTTTATTGATGGGAAGGGAATTCTTGACAATTGCAGAGGTTGAAAAACTTCGCAACCTCTATTATTTCGGATCTTCCGTGAAAGAAGATGAGCTGCCTTTGTTATTGAAATGGATGGATATATTTCATGCGTATCTTTCAAAGAACGAATTTCGATATAATGAAGCGGCAATAAAACCAGTTGCCGGAAGTCTTGTTCGGGTAATATGCTCACTAACAATGAGAAAATACCCATTCAAAAAAATCAAGAAAATTATTTCTCGCTGTATTGAAATTAATCCATCTGAAACCTTCAAGCAGATGATCAAGTACAGTTTAAGGATTGGTTATTGATAATTATGGGAAACGAAAAAAAGATTCTCTCGATCATCATATGCACCTACAACCGTGAAGGGCTATTAAGGCAGGTGGTTGAAAGTTTGGTTGACCAGGTCAATGCTCACCCGATGTGTGAGCTGATTGTCGTGGATAACAACTCCAGCGATGAAACAGCTCAGATGTCCAAGAATTTTAAAAACAAAATTAAGAATTACAGCTATATTTTTGAAGCCGAGCAGGGTTTGTCGAGCGCAAGAAACCGGGGATTAAAAGAGGCGAAAGGAGATTATGTTGGTTACATTGATGATGACTGCATTGCACTACCTGGCTGGATCAAAACTGCGTTATTTGTAATAAAACAAATAAGACCAGATCTTTTTGGGGGAGGATATGCTCCCTGGTATGAAAATGAAAAACCAATTTGGTTCAAGGATGCTTATGCTACAAAAAGCCTTGGAGAAAGCCCTAGATTTTTAGGACAGTGTGAATTCCTCAGCGGCGGGAATATTTTCATAAGAAAAGTACTGCTGAAAGGTTATGATGGTTTTAAATCTAGTTTTGGAATGAAAGGAAATCAGGTTGGTTTTGGAGAAGAAACTTTCCTTCAAATGATGCTTAGAAAAAAGAAAAAAGACCTGACGGTTTTCTATCATCCCGATTTGCTGGTTACACACAGGGTCTCTGATGAAAAAATAAATATTTATCAAAGAATAGAACACGCGTTTATTAAAGGAAAAGATTGGCAGAGGATCAATAACTCATTTTACAAGAAAAACAATCGCATTAGATCTTTTTTAGTTTTGATTTGGTCAATAGCATCAGGTATTATTAGCTTTACTTTAGGTGCACTCCTGCGAGACAGAAAAAAATACCCGTTTTGTGAAAATTACTGGTTTGAAATTTCGCTGAAGAAAGTAAGAAGAGTTGGAGGGGAGATTGTAAACATATTTATGGTGTGAATATCCGTGTTGGTACAGATTGCTCAATGTATCGTCAAGAAAGACAAGATTATTTTATACATATCATATTCCAGGATCACCCGAAAACCACGGATGAAATGTTTGGGGTAAAGATAATTTTTGTTGATTATACTTTTGAAACAACTTTCAGGATTATTTTTAAGTAAATTGATGAAGTGGATTAGAAAAAGATGTGAAAGGGTTTGGATTAAGACCCTCTCTTTTATAGCAAATGAATGTTTAAGAAAATCAAATAAACCTATGAACAAATAGGGTATGAGGACGAGAAACTTAAGGCTGTTGTGTATATCTAATGCTAAAAACAATAGATGATATCTTATTAAAAGGTAGGAATTGAAAAAATGAATAAAGTTGAACATGAACAAAACTACTATGATGAAAGATATTTTTTATGGCAATCGTCTATTGGTGAGTTTGGCGGATGGGCTAATCTCACAAAATTTGTGGATTATATTAGTGATGATGATGCAGTATTAGATTATGGATGTGGAGGGGGGTATTTATTGAAAAACATTTGTTGTCGGAAAAAAGTTGGTGTCGATATCAATACAGATGCTTTAAAAATGGCCTGGGATAATGGAATAGAGGCTTATACAAATGTTAGTGATATTCCTGATGAATCAATAGATGTCATTATTTCGAATCATGCTTTAGAGCATGTAAAGAATCCGTTTCTAGAATTAACAAAGCTTTATAAGGTATTAAAGACCAATGGGAAAATCATATTTGTCATACCCTGTGAAACAATAAAAACAAAGTTCAAGAAAAATGATATAAACAATCATCTTTATAGTTGGGGTCCCCTATGCTTTGGCAATCTTTTTAAGAAATCAGGTTTTTCTATCATAGAATCTAAGCCTTATATGCACAAATGGCCGCCTAATTACAAAAGAATTGCACGAATTGGTGGTAGAAAAATATTTGATTTATTCTGCAAAGTCTATGCCAGGATTGAAAGATCATCATTTCAAGTCCGTCTTATTGCAATGAAGAACTAAAATCATGACAGTAAATTTAACTATTGGCATGATAGTTCTGAATGGCGAGCCATTTATTCGCTACAATTTACGTTCTTTATATCCCTTTGCCCATCAAATTATTGTTGTTGAAGGGGCGTCACCAGGAGCAGCTGAAATTGCAGCCCAAAACGGCCATTCTGTTGATGGGACGCTTGAAATCCTGCGTGATTTTAAAGCACAAGAAGACCCTGAAAATAAGTTGATCATTGTTACTGCTGAAGATGAAGGCCATCCAAACGGATTTTGGCCTGGAGAGAAGCATGAACAAAGCCAGGCTTATGCAAAAAGGGCCACGGGGGATTACTTGTGGCAGGTTGATGTTGATGAATTTTACAAACCGGAGGATATGAAGGCCATCATCGAAATGATTAGTATAGATCCAGATATCACTGCTATCTCGTTTCCCATGATAACTTTTTGGGGAGGGTTTGATTATATCTGTGATGGATGGTATTTGCGCCGCGGGGCCAATTTGTATCACCGCTTGTTTAAATGGGGGCCGGATTACTCATATAGTACTCACCGTCCCCCGACTGTAATTAATGAAAAGGGTGAGAATTTACGAGAAATTAAATGGATTAGAGGTAAACAACTAGGAAAAAAAGGTGTTTATCTATATCATTATTCACTTGTATTTCCAAAACAGGTCGCTGACAAATGTTCTTATTATCAAAATGCTGATTGGGCAAAACGAGATGCAGCTAACAAGTGGGCTAATGAATGTTTTGTAAAATTAAAAAAACCTTATCAGGTGCATAATGTTTATGAATATCCAAGCTGGTTGGAACAATTTGATGGTGAACATCCCGATCAGATAAAAAGGTTAATTAATGATACAAAAAAAGGAAATGTAAAAATCTCATTAAGAGAAACAAAGGATATTGAAAAATTATTACATTCGCCGATATATAAAATCGGCATCCTTTTTCTTAAAGTTACAGATTATTTTGGTCGTTTCTTAAAAATGATGAAAAAGGCTTTATTATTCTTACTGCGTTGGGTGAAAAAGAAATTTCATGCAATGGTAAACTGAATCAAAAATAATGCACATTTTACAAGTTAACCAACATGATTCTTCTGGTGGGGCAGCAAAAATAGCTCATAAATTGCACCACATGTTTCTTTCTGCAGGCCATTCATCCTGGTTAGCGGTTAGCTACAAATCTAAAGCTGATAAGCGAGTCGTTCAAATTCCTGATCTGCCGCCTGCAAATCACACCTGGGTACGTTTGATCTGGTGGTTGCGTAAACCCTGGGAAAAGCGCATTGGTAAGCGCGGAACAGGCATAGCCATGCGTGCTCTGCGCGCTTTGGCTTACCCTCACATAGAGATCGAGCGCCGCAAAGGACATGAGGATTTTGATTTCCCAGGCAGCAGGAAATTATTGAACCTCATCCCTGAAAAGCCGGAAATAATTCACCTACATAATCTTCATAATGATTATTTTGACTTGAGGTATTTGCCTGAATTATCTAAAAAAATCCCCATTCTTATCACCCTGCATGACGAATGGCTTATGACAGGGCACTGTGCTTATACTCTAGGGTGTAAGCGTTGGAAAATTGGCTGCGGCCAATGCCCGGGTTTGGCCACTTACCCGAAAATTCCCAGGGATGCAACCAACTTTAATTGGCAGAGGAAAAAAGAAATATATCAACAATGCCGTTTATATGTGGCTGCGCCTTCACAATGGTTAATGAAAAAAGTGAAAGAATCGATTTTGGCGCCAGCAATCGTGGGAGCCAGCGTGATACCCAATGGGGTGGATCAACGTATTTTTGCTCCCAGAGCAAAGGCGGAAATTCGGAATGAGTTGAAATTGCCCGTTGATGTTAAGATCGTCCTTTTTATTCTAGCAAAGAACTTCAAACGTAATCAGTTCAAAGATTTTAAAACAACCAAAGACGCAATATCTATTATCATGAAAAGTAAAACTGACAAAAACATTATGGCAATCGGGGTGGGCTCAGAAGATGCTGTAAATTATTTTAACCAACAGGATGTGAAAATCATTCCTTATATTAAAGATGAAAGGCAATTGGCAAAATATTATCAGGCAGCTGATGTTTTCATTCATGCAGCCTATTCTGACAATTTCCCAACCACAATTTTAGAATCGTTGTCTTGCGGGACACCAGTTGTGGCTTCGGAAGTGGGAGGGATTCCAGAGCAGGTGGAGCAAGCTGTTAATGGGTTTCTTGTTGGCAAAGAAAATCCGCAGGAGATGGCAGATCGCACTTTGAAAATTATTAGTAATGATTATTTGCATGTTCAGCTGAGCAAAGGAGCGCTTTCAAGTGCTCGTTTGAAATTCAGCTTCGCATGTATGGGAGAAGCCTATGAAAGATTGTATTTTGATATGATTGGACGAAGTAATAAGGTGGAAAGATAGGTGATTAAACCGTTTTTTTCTATTATTACAACTTGTTTAAACCGCAAGGGTTTTATTGAAACGGCGATTCAATCGGTCTTAGCACAAAACTACGATAATTTAGAGCATATCATCATTGATGGTGGGTCCACAGATGGCACGCTGGAGATCTTAAAAAAATATCCTCATCTGCGTGTGGTCAGCGAACCAGATGACGGCGTGTATGATGCCTTCAATAAGGGTATCACATTAGCAAAAGGGCAGATAATCAATTTTGTAAACAGCGATGATCGTTGGGGCAAAGTCCCGCTGCAGGAGATCGAAGCTGAATTTTTAGGTAACCCTGCGCTTGAAGTCATAACTATCGATGCAGGGATCTATGAATATGGTTCAGCGGGAAATTGGGTTAGGAAAAAATATCTACCTGCATTGGAAGGCGGGGAACAATTCTTTAATGGTTTGAAAGGGCGCGGCCCAGCGATCAATGCATGGTTTATTCACCGGGAGTTGTTTGACCGGATAGGGGTTTTTGATAATTTCTATAAAATAAGTGCGGACTACGATTTTTGTCTCAGGGCTGTTATTATGAATGCACGGGTCCGTCCATTGGATATTGAAGCATATCATTACCTGGCGCATGCCCATTCATTAACTTTCAACACTGACCACAAAAAGATTGCCTCAGCTATCACTGAGAACTTGTCGATTGTTGATAAATTTCTCTCAAAGGAAAACCTTGAAACGTATCAAAGAGAATATCTTAGAAAAAGGGTTCGATCTTTATTGTTGAAGATAATTTATAGAAAGATTCGCCTTGCTCACCCAATCGGTATAATAAACGCTGTATCAAGATATATAAGGTCACTAAGATAAAGAGAGAAGCAGTAATTATCTAATGAGAAGACAAACAGCCCCCGTTTCTGTCATTGTGCCGTGTTATCGTTGCTCAGCAACTATCGAACGCGCTGTTGGTTCTGCTTTTCAACAAACCATGCGGCCAGCAGAATGCATCTTAATCGATGACAATAGTGGAGATGATACGTTGACGGCACTTAAGCAACTGCAGAAAAAATACGGGAAATCTTGGATCAAGATTATTAGTCTCGCTGAAAATGGTGGCCCTTCTGTAGCCCGTAATGCGGGATGGGATATGGCAAGGCAGCCCTATCTAGCTTTTCTTGACGCAGATGATAGTTGGCATCCCCGCAAGATTGAACTGCAGTATTTTTGGATGGTGAAACACAAAGAGGTTGCATTGACAGGGCACGCTTTTGGGATATGGCACAAGGGAGAAAAAGCACAAATAATTATTGAATCGCTGAACGGGCATAAGGTTAGTGCAAAGGGTCTTCTTGTGAAAAATCGCTTTTCAACTCCTACAGTCATGCTTAAGCGAGAATTGGATTTTCGTTTTAATGAAATAAAACGGTTCTCTGAAGATTATCTTTTATGGTTGTCTCTGGTTCTTCGAGGGTATACCGCATTCTGGTTTGACTCAATACTTGCTCATGGTTACAAAGAATATTATGGCGAGGGGGGGCAGAGCGGCCAACTATGGGCTATGGAGAAAGGACAGTTGCATACGTATTGGGTTATATATAATGAGGGTTTGATCAACTGGATAGATTTTTTTTTATTGGTCATCTTCTCGTTACTGAAGTATTTTCGCCGTTTACTTATAAAAAAATACAGATAAAGTGGTCTCACCGAAAAATTCCCAGGCACTTGCCAAAGCCATAGTAGAGATTCTTAGACTGCCCTTGATCGAAAAGAGTGACCTTGGCAGGAAGACACGCAAGCGCATCATAGAAAATTATGATATTAGAAAAAATTACCCGTCAGTATGAAGATTTATACGAAGAGATATCATTGAACACTTCGGATTGAGCAAACAGCGTTAAAATATGAGGGGTTATATCTGCAGAAAATATAAATTAATTCAATTTGCAGCTTGCGTAAGGATAAAAACTAAAATATTTTGAAAATCATTTTGTTCGCCAACACTGACTGGTACTTATATAATTACCGCCTGCCCCTGGCAGAAGCTCTGCGTGATGAAGGGCATGAACTGCTGTTGCTGTCGCCTTCAGGAAAGTACGCTCAGCGCATTCAGGATGATGGTTTTGCCTGGCAGGTATTTGATTTATCCCGCCGGGGGATTAATCCATTAATAGAATACCAAACTGTCCTAAGGTTAACACAGGTATACCGCCGGGAAAAACCGGATCTTGTGCATCATTTTACAATTAAATGTGTGCTGTATGGATCTGTCGCCGCTCGGAAGGCAGGGGTCAAACGCGTGATTAATGCAGTTACAGGTTTGGGATATGTTTTTTCCACCCGAAGCCTTTTCACATGGTTGGTTAAACCTGTGATTGAATTCTTGTATCAGAGGGTGCTAAAAGGATCACACGTGATTTTTCAGAATCAAAACGATCTGAATTATTTTATTGACAATAAATTGGCATCGAAAAATCAATGTGTCCTTATTCCTGGTTCAGGTGTGGATGTGGATAAATTCAGGCCAGCTACGCCGCACGCTGGTTTAGCACCGTTGGTGGTGCTGCCCGCACGCATGTTGTGGGACAAAGGGGTCAAAGAGTTTGTGGATGTTGCTGAATTGGTGAAGCAGTCTGGAATGAAGGCGCGCTTTGTGCTGGTTGGGGATGTGGACGATGGGAATCCTTCTTCTATCTCGCGGGAGCAGCTTCAGGAATGGCAGAACAAGGGGGCTGTCGAATGGTGGGGCTGGCAGGAAGATATGATTTCTGTGTATCAACAGGCATCAATTATCTGCCTGCCTTCTTATAGTGAGGGGTTGGCTAAAAGTTTGATTGAGGGAGCAGCCTGCGGATGCCCGCTTGTGGCCAGCGATATCCCTGGATGTCGAGAGGTGGTGGAGAATGGGCTGAACGGCTTACTGGTTCCGCCGCGTGATGCGCAGGCATTGGCGGAGGCGTTATTGAGTGTGTTATCAGATAAAAAACTGATGCGCAGGATGGGCGCTGAAAGCCGAAAGATTGCTGTCAGAAAGTACTCTGTCCAAAGGATCGTTGCTGAAACGATAAGCGTGTATAATGATGAGGTAAAACCATTGAGGGAAATGTGACAATCCTGGATCAAAATTATTTCGATATAGCTCTGCTGATATTATGCTCATTATTTATTGGTTTTATTATCACCCCCGCAAGCATTTGGCTCGCAAAAAAACTGGACATAATCGACTATCCGGGGCGAACCGCTCGCCATATTCACAAGAAACCCACCCCCCCGGGCGGGCGGGATTGCGATCATGCTTTCCCTGTCGGTAATGATCCTGTTGAATCGGCTTTGGCATCATGTTGAAATACTGTGGATTTTTATACCAGCAATTGTGATTTTTTCTTTTGGGCTTTGGGATGATAAGCATGGCATGGAAGCCCCAGTCAAACTTGTTGGACAGTTGTTAGCGATTACCATATTAATGTTCTTTGATGTGCGCGTAAAGTTTTTAGAAAGCTCAAGCTTCTTCATTCAATTGAATGGCACATTGGCATATTGGGCAGATATTTTTATCACCTATTTATGGATGGTAGGTATTACAAATGCATTCAATATGGTGGACAGCATGGATGGATTGGCTATTGGACTATGCGAGATCATCAGTGCTTTTTTCTTTTTCTTATCGATGGTTTCAGGCCAGTCTTCTCTGGCTTATTTCTCTGCGATCATTTTTGGTGTCAGTTTAAGTGCCGCATTTTATAACCGCCGACCTGCAAAAATGTTCTTAGGTGATTCTGGCGCTCAAGGTTTGGGTTTTATGCTGGCTGCTGCTGCTATTATCTATCATCCAAAGGTATTTAGCCAGGCATCCTCATGGTTTTCCCCGATAATGTTTTTCAGCGTTCCGATTTTTGATACCAGTTTAGTGACTATTTCGCGCATGTTGAGAGGATTGCCATTCTATAAAGCCAATCTTGACCACACATATCATCGATTAGTCGCACTTGGTTGGGACCAAAATCGGGCAGTTGCTATAATGCAAATCGGGGGGATTGTTTTTGGCTTAGTATCCATATGCGTTATCTATTTGCCGCCATTTACAGCCAATATGATTTTTGTGATATGGATAATCATTTTTGTGGCGCTGATATATCTTCTAGAAAGAACATTTACCACCTTTAACCCCAATCAGAAAAACAGTTAATTTGCTTATATCTAAAAAGTCTTACACGTAATAATATCTGCGAGATAAAAATATATATAAAATGAAAAACACGCTTTCAAAGCAGGGAAAGGCAGCTGTTTTAAAGTTTTTCTTGATGATTATTATCGCCTCTGGTCTTGCTAACAGTGCTTACCTGCTTTCAATCCCCACAGATTCGAAGAACGTGTTTTTCATTAATTATTCACTAAATCGATTATTGTTGATTGGTTTTTTATTCATCGGAATTCTATTTTCTTTTTTCCTTTTTTTAAAAATTCATAAAGCACCGCAGAAGATTCTAAAAGAGATCGTCAGCATTTATCAAAGCCATTGTTGGATTAATGTAGTTCTCTTGTTTTTTTTGTTGACAACGTCTGCCGCTTGGTTCGCCTTTTTTTCACCAGCTTATTTGTTGGGTAAGTATTTTTCAATCATTGAGCGGTTTAAGCCCGTTTTTCTTTGGCTGCAGATAATCAGTGTGGTTTTGCTCCTTCTTGCTGTAATTATTAAGAAGAATTGGAACATTAGCGGGTTTATTGCAGATAAAAAATCTCTAAGATCATTGATTCTTACCACTTGTGTTTTATTTGTTATTTTCCTCTTGACATATCTTATATACCCACGATTAACGGATGATTATTCGTGGTACGGCCGTTACAGTGTGCCAATTTTAGCTACGCAGGTTTTCATTTCCTGGGTACTGATCACGTCATTAATGCAACTTTCAGATCAAATAAATATAAAAATTCCATCTTTTCTCTTGAAGAATATTGACTGGATTATCTTTTTAGGTATTTGGATCTGCGCTGCAGTCCTGTGGGTGAGTCAACCGATTGAATTTGTGGAGGACTCGTACTTCACTACTATTGAACAGCATATGCGCCCTTTTCCACCAGCTTATGAGATATTTCCATGGAAAGATTCTCGGCATTATTTTCATATTAGTGAATCGGTTGTAATTGGTGAGGGGATTTATCGCTCTACTGACAAAGCGCTTTTCTTGGCATTCGAAAGTGTGAATAACTGGTTGGCTGGCGGATCATATGAAAAGATGCTGAATTTGCAGATTGGGCTGTTGGCTTTTTTTCCACCCATAATATATTTATTAGGGAAGGAGCTTCACAGTCGTTCTGCTGGATTGATGGGGGCGGCTTTGGCTGTGATGCAGGAAATTAATGGCATTGGAATCATGGATGAATTTCCTGTGGTCAGCTCAAAGGTTCTCCTTTCAGAACCATTCATGCAGTTATGGACAGGACTGATTGCTTTAACAGCTGTTGTGGCTTTTAAAAGAAATCCGAAGAAGCAAGGAAATCTGTTCTTGATTTGTGGAAGTGTACTTGGGCTATCTGCTCTAATCAGATTGAACACACTTATAGTAATCCCTTTTTTGTTATTAGTAATATTTGTTTATTATTTCCATGATAATAAAACCTTATTCAAACATGCTTGCTTTTTTATGGTCGGAACAATTCTTGCACTTACTCCCTGGATGATCTATAACACTGTGAAATTCAACGATCCTTTGGCATTCATCAAAGGAAAGGGGGCGGTCATTAATCGAAGGCAAGAAAAAATCACGAGCCAAAAAGATTCTCAATACAATAGCTTTGAGTATTCTCCAGTGATAACTAACCTTTCACCTAATCCAAATAGTTCAATGCTGATAAATGCGAATGCGAACAATAATCAGCAAAAGGGTTCTAAAGCGTCCACTTTAATAAATTATGAGGTATCAATTCAAGTAGGAGATGAGGGAATGGCTGTTGATAAGGAAATCAACAATGCCATAATTGAATCAATGCAATCATATGGGCTGTTCGAAAAATCGGAATTTTGCCAGTTATCTTTGTCAGTTCTGCGGCATTTTTTAAACAATGTCATTACCAGTTTTTCAATTTTGCCAACCTCTATTATTCCCCAAGATCTATATCACGGATCCAGAAACCAACGGTTTTGGGAAGGGTATGATGTAAATTTATATCAGGGGATCAATCCTGTTCTACTAATTCTTAACTTAGTGATTATTTCAATCGGTATTTCAAAAGTAGTAGAAAAGAATAGAATAGTTGGGTTCATTCCACTTGCTGTGTATTTAGGCTATCACTTATCCAATGGGTTTGCAACAGCTTCGGGAAATCGATATGCACAACCTGTTTCATGGGTGATTTTTTTCTATTATTCAATAGGTTTAATGGTTGTCAGTCGGTGGTTCTACCATCAAATAAACAATAATCCTCCTAAAAAGAAGCTCCAAACGATTTTAACAGAAGCTGAATTAACGAGAAAGAAAAGAGGAGTAAAAACATGGCTATTAATTATGGCCATATTACTTATCGGGAGCGCACCAGTAGCGGCGGAACTACTACCGGTAAATAGATTTCCAGAATTAGATAACGAATTAATTGCCTTGAAAATTCTGGGAGACTCAGACTGCCAGGAGAAAATAAAGGATGCGGGGTTTATAAATACCCAGGATTTCTTGGATCTGGCAAATGAGAAAGGTTATAGTGCTTCAATTGGGCGCGTGCTTACACCGATCCTACTTAACAAAGAAGAATATAAACTTATCTACCCAAAGGCATGGGAAAGCTTGGGGCGTGATGATGAATTACTCACTTTCTTCTTTTTAGAACCAAAGTCTGACAATCCTCACCAGTTAATTTTTTATCCTGGGGATCAAAATGTTGACCTGCACAATGGATCAGATGCTTTGATTATTAGTATTGGAGGGAATGAAGCGGTAGTAATTGGTGTTGTTGACCCTAAATACGCAATAAAAACGACATCGTATGATGATTTGTCAAGTATTTCTTTCAGTTGTTATTTTACTGACTCAGATAATAAATAAATTGCCTGGTCTTAGCATCAGTAGAATCATTTTTATTCTTTGAGGTACTAATTCTTATCACACGCTCTAACTATAAAAAACCATTCATGATCTAACTGCGGCTTGTGCCAGTAGGAGTGGTATCAAGTGGACAAAGAGGGAGGTAATAAGGAATGATTTATCTGATATAATCGCGTTTCTTACCCAGTATGGTATGATAAATTTTGAGGTTACTATGTTTGAAGATCTTCCATCAATGGATGGGAACGTAGAAGAAAAAGCAGTTCTCACAGAACAAGAACAGAGTGATAATTCCCGGCAAATGATTAACGCTGGCTGGGATCGTTTTTGGGACCGGGTAACGAGCTTAGGGCTGGGCGATATTGCCCTGCGTACGGGAACTGCCCTGGTCACGATTGGCCTGATCGGGTTGGTGGTGTGGGTGATGAAGGGCAACTTTGTTGCTGAAGAAATGACCTCAAACAGCGCTGAGGTATCTGAAGGAGCCGGCGGGGTTAACACGTCTGACCTGGCACTACCCGCATATGAGGGTGTTGCACCAGTTGAAGGGTTGACTAAATCCGCTGAAACGCACACCGATGCCCCCGCAGTTTCACAGTATGATTTTCAGGAGTATCCAGTGGTTGCTGGAGATACGATATTTGGTATTTCAGAGAGTTTTGGTTTAACTCCTGAGGCAATCTTGTGGACAAATTATAATGTTCTGCGAGATAATCCTGCTGCGATTTACCCCGGCCAGGTTCTAACAATTCCCCCTGTCAATGGAGTGTTGTATTCGTGGAACGCTGGGGATGGATTAAACGGTGTCTCAAATGGATTGAGTGTGACACCGGACGTGATCATCGAATGGCCCGGAAATAATCTGTCGTACGAAACGATTGGCGACTATGCCAACCCAAATATTGAACCAGGAACGGTGATATTCGCACCCGGGGGTTCGAAGGGTTTCGAGAACTTTGCTGCGTTCATTCTTACACGGGATGAACCGGCTGAATCGGGGGTCTGGGGTGAGGGTAAATGTGCACCTGTTTATTCAGGACCAGTTGGCACAGGTGTGTTCACATGGCCGGCAGTTCAAACATATTTATCCGGCTATGACTTCTCACCTGAGATCAACCATTGGGGAATTGATGTGGCGGGAGATCTAAATGATCCATTATATGCGGTAGACAACGGAGTGATCGTTTACGCAGGGTGGAATGATTGGGGATATGGCAATGTGATCGCGATTGACCACGGAAATGGATTTCAGTCGCTGTATGCTCACCTTGAATCGTGGGCTGTTGGCTGCGGCGCTTATGTTTATCAAGGTGATATCATTGGGTATATGGGTACTACCGGCAATTCCAGCGGGCCGCATCTGCATTTTGAATTGATTGGCGAAAATTTTGGACGGCTTAACCCGCATCATTATCTTCCTTTCTAATATATTTAAATTATGTGGCATGGCCCCTTTTTTATGAAGATATAATGAAGGTTAGGAGATAATGATGGAATTTAAATCAACTTCACGCCCTTCCCCAATTGCAGGCACCTGGTATACCAGTGAAGCAGCTGCACTCAGCCAACAAATTGACACTTTTATCAATGACGCAAAGATCACAGAAGAGGATATCCACGGGAAAGTGGTTGGGCTTGTTGCCCCGCACGCAGGCTACCGCTTTTCAGGGAGAACAGCTGGTTACGCTTATAAAACTATCAAAGATGAGAAGAGAGACCTGGTCGTTATTCTTTCTCCTTTTCACCAATATTTTTCGGGCGATTTGATCACAACTGTCCATCAAGCATACAGCACACCTTTAGGTGAAGTGGCAGTGGACAAAGATGCGTTGGTCGAATTGGAGAAGGTACTGAAGAAAAACAGTATCCAGATCCATCAGGTAAGTAATGACACCGAACATTCATTGGAGATCCAATTGCCGTTTCTTCAACGGGCGTTATCCGTGGATTTTAAATTGCTACCTCTAATGGTCCGCAGCCGTGACACACGTATCCTCGAACAAACGGCTGAGGCGTTGTTTAATGTGGTTGAGGGTCGATCCTTTGTGATTATTGCAAGCACTGATCTTTCGCATTTCTACCCATTAGATATTGCAGAAGTAATGGATGTTGAGATGTTGAAACAAATCAAAGAGATGAATCCTGAAGGTGTTTTATCCGCTGAAAGAGAGGGCAGCGCTTCCGCGTGCGGTGCATCAGCTGTTGCGGTGATGCTTTGGTTATCAAAGAAAGCAGGTGCAAAAAGAGCCCATATATTAAATTACGGTACATCTGCGGATTCAACCGGCGATAAGACTTCTGTTGTGGGATATGGTTCAGCGGCTGTGGTACTCTGAAAAGTAAATTCAGGAAGGAATAGCAGGGGATGGCCCAATATGCGCAGGTTTCTGTTAATGTGCCAGGAGTGCACGATCAATTTGATTATCTGATCCCTTTAAACTGGCGGGAACGTTTAGAACCTGGGCATCTGGTTGAGGTACCATTTGGTAAGCAGATGGTGCAGGGAATCGTGGTTTGCCTGAAAACACACAGCGATTATCCAGAGATAAAAGAGATTTCCGGGGTGCTTGATGAAGAGCCGGCTGTCAATTCGAATTATATCGAACTGGCAGAAGCATTAGCAAAAACGTATTTTCGGCCTGCTTCTGCATATTTATCCGCCATGCTGCCGCCGGGCTTGGGACAGCGTGCTGATACCCTGTATGAAGCAGTTCTTCCAGAAGATATCGATCAGTCATCCTTTACACCACTGCAGCGGCGTTTAATTGACACACTCATGCGGCGAGGTGCTCTGCGGGGCCGTCAATTAAACAGCGCTTTCCGGCATGTCGATTGGCGCAAGTCGATACGACTGCTGATCCAGAAGGGGTTGATTACATCCCAGCCTATCCTGCCGGCACCAAAAATCACAAGAAAGCAAATCAATACCGTAAGGCTTCATCCAGAACTGGATATTGATTCCATGAAAGGTATTGTTACAGGGCGAAAAGGATCACCCGCATCTGAGCGGAAGCGGAAAATTCTGGAATTGTTGGTTAGAGAGGATAAATATGTTGATGTATCTTATATTTACGCATCAACAGGTGCATCCTCAGCTGATATCCGCTATCTGGAAAAACGCGCACTGGTTGAAGTCAATTCTCGCGAGGCTATCCGGGATCCCGTTAAAAAATTTTTACCAGAGGGAACAGCCAAACCAAAGTTGACCAAAGATCAATTATCTGCCTGGCAGGAGATGCAGCGAGTAATGAAATCTCCAAAACCCCCCCCAGTTATTATCCGGGGGATTACTGGTTCCGGAAAGACGGAGCTATATCTGCGGGTAGTAGAACAGGTAGAAAAGGAAGGAAAACAAGCTGTTGTCCTGGTGCCGGAAATATCGCTTACTCCGCAGACCATTCAGCGATTTTTAGACCGATTTCCCGGGAGGGTCGGAGTAATTCACTCTAAGTTATCACCCGGTGAGCGCTATGATACATGGCGGCGGGCGAGGAAGGGTGAATTTTCTGTGTTGATTGGGCCGCGCAGCGCGCTGTTCACGCCGCTGCCAGAACCGGGTGTAATTATTTTGGATGAGTGCCATGATGATTCTTATTATCAAAGGGAGATGGGGCCGGTATACCACAGCGCAGAAGCAGCTATCATCTTAGGCCAGATCACTGGGGCGGCAGTCGTATTTGGGTCAGCCACGCCAAATGTGGATTTATTTTTTCGAGCCCAGCATAATAAATGGACAGTGATCAATTTAGATAAACGGATCGCTACACAAAATAGAAGCATTGAAGACCAATTAGAAGTTGCCTTTTTACCGCTTCCGAGTGTTGAAGTTGTGGATATGCGGGAAGAACTCCAACAGGGAAACCGGTCTATTTTCAGCCGGGATTTGCAGAAAGCGCTGCGAGAAGTTATTGATAAGCAGCAGCAGGCGATACTTTACCTAAATCGGCGGGGGAGTGCGACGATCATCTTTTGCAGGGATTGCGGCTACACAGTCCAATGCCCGCGGTGTGATTTTCCATTGACATATCACCAAGACACTCACCGCTTGATGTGCCATACCTGCGGTTACAAACGGAACCAAATGAAAAAATGCCCCGAATGCGGTGGTACACGTATCCGCCAATATGGAATGGGCACAGAGAGAGTAGAGCAGGCGCTACTTGAGCTGATCCCTTCAACCCGGATTTTACGTTGGGACGCGGATACGGCTGCTGGAAAACAATCTGAAGCGATCATTCTTTCCCATTTCAAACGACATAATGCAGATGTGCTTATTGGAACCCAGATGCTAGCGAAGGGGTTGGACTTTCCTTTGGTTACGCTGGTGGGCGCGATTATGGCTGACGTGGGACTGAACTTCCCAGATTACCGGGCAGGAGAACGGGCATTTCAACTTTTGACACAGGTTGCAGGCCGTGCAGGGAGAAGCCGATTAGGCGGAAGGGCAATTCTGCAGACTTTTCAACCAGAACATTATGCGATACAGCATGCGGCCGGGCATGATTTTATGGGATTCTACCGTGCAGAGTTGGCACATAGGAGAGACTTGCAGTACCCGCCATTTTCTCGCATTATTCGCTTTGAAACACGCGATCTTAACCATAAAAAAGCGGAAGAACGGGCGATGGATCTTGCTTCGCATATATCAGAACTGATATTAGATAGTGCGGATAGAACTTTACGGATGGTTGGTCCTACGCCGCCATATTTTGGGAAAAGAAGCGGATATTATCGTTGGCAGATCATTTTAAAAGGAAACCAACCTGAGCTGCTTATAAAACAGTTGAAATTGGAGGGCTGGCGGATTGATGTGGATCCACCAAGCCTATTATAAGAAAAAGCCCGCGATTGCGGGCTTGAACGTAAACCAATTTATTTCACTGCAATACATGCCAGGGGTTGACAAAACCGCCATTCTGGCGCACTTCAAAATGCAGGTGAGCCCCTGTTGAATTACCGGTTGATCCACAGAAGCCGATTACGGTTCCTTGTGAAACACTCTGCCCGCAAGCCACATTAAAACCGTTTAAGTGGGCGTAAAGGGTAAGATATCCAGTTAGCTGATGATCGATAGCAATCAGGTTGCCGTAACCACCGCTGATCGGGCCTGCGTAAACAACAACACCGGAATCGGAAGCGAAGATGGAATCACCCTGGAAGCACTGGGCATCAATCGCCTGATGACCGCTCCAATAATCATTACCGGAAATTATTCCATAGTAAGGCGTCGGCCAGATGAATGACCACGTCCCATTGTAGCCGCCGCTGGGTGTGCATGATCCAGGCCCAGCTATCTGCGCAGTGACGCCGGCATCATTACCAGCTACAACAGGTACTACCCAGGGTTGAAGGAGGCGCCATCCATCCGGTATCATCAGCAGCGTACCCGGTTCGATAACCGGATTGGTCATATCAAGACCATTGCCGGGGTAGAGCAGGATATCTTCCACGGATGCATGGTATTTGGCAGCAACCTCATCTAGCTTGTCCCATTGTTTCCATTGGTAGAGGATACCGTCCACCGGGGGGATGTTTAATTTCACGCCGACAGAAATCAAGTGAGGGTCATCGTTGAGGGTAGCTGAATTTGCCCATAAGACACTTTCTGGTTCTACCTCATACTGCTTAGCTATACCAAAGAGAGAATCCCCAATAGCCACGGTATATTCAACCACATTTTTACGGGAACCAACTGGCAATACTGTGTCTGGGTTTGCGCTGCGTTCGATGGATTCATATGTGTTTGAAGGCGCAAACTCTGGCAGGGAAGAAACAACCGTGCTGCCAGCCGGTTGGCTTGGCATATTGATGAAACCTAAAAGTGGCTGTCCGGAAAAATATCGATATAGGAAAAAACTCATTAAACCAACCATCAGGCTAGCGATGATCCATGTTATAACAACTAACCAGGCAGGATAGGAACTTACTTCACCGCTCTTTTTTTCTTTCTTTTTGAAGAAAACCATTTCATTTCTCTGCAGTTAATGCTTCCAGAAACTCGACATTATTCTTGGTCTTTTTCATCTTATTAATGATAGCATCTGTAGCAACCGCGGTATCCATCCCCGCGCCTTGAGGAGGACTGCTGATCATCTGAAGATACATGCGGCGCATGAGCCAGACCTGTTGGAGAATGTCAGGGCTGATAAGAAGTTCTTCGCGCCTTGTGGATGATCGTTCGATGTCGATAGCCGGGAAGATACGCCGTTCCTGAAGGCGTCGGGAAAGGTGCATTTCCATATTTCCGGTTCCTTTGAATTCTTCATAAACCACATCATCCAGGCGGGACCCTGTTTCAACCAATGCAGTGGCGATAACTGTCAATGATCCACCATCTTCAATGTTTCGTGCTGCACCGTAAAAACGCTTGGGTGGATATAACGCAGAGGGATCCATCCCGCCGGAAAGTGTTCGACCAGAGGGGCTCACCACAAGGTTGTACGCACGGGCTAAACGGGTGAGGCTGTCCATGAGAATGACAACATCATGCCCGATCTCAACAAGCCGCTTGGCACGGTTAAGTGTTATTTCCGCTGTGCGGACATGCGCCTTAACAGGTTCGTCAAAGGTAGAGGCAATCACTTCTCCTTCAACAGAACGGTCCATGTCGGTTACTTCTTCGGGGCGTTCGCCAATGAGGCTGATCATCAGATTGACCTCTGGATAATTTTCAGAAATAGCATTCGCGATGTCTTTAAGAATTGTGGTTTTCCCTGCTTTTGGAGGAGATACTATCATCGCGCGTTGACCTCGACCAATGGGTGCGATCATGTTGATCAAGCGGTTTGATGGGACATTCTCTTTGGTTTCCAGATCAAGAATCTGATCAGGAAAAATTGGTGTGAGTTCCGTGAATTTGGCGCGGTGTTTAGATTCCTCGACAGGTGCGCTGTTGATAGATTCGACATGAACAAGTCCATAATGGCGTTCGGATTCCCGCGGGGGGCGAATTTTACCAAAAACAAGATCGCCAGTCCTCAGGTTTAATCGTCGCAGTTGTGCTTGTGAGACATAGATATCGTTTTTACTCATCTGATAGTTCTCACGCAGAAAGCCAATACCTTCGGGCATAATCTCAAGGACACCTCCCCCTTTCTCTACTTTTCCCGCTCCATCCTCGCTGCTTTCTTCCACTGTTCGACTGGCAATGGAGACCATGAGGTACTCTTTCTTACGCCTCATGGCATCTGGAACGCCAAGCTCCTCGCCAATTTTCCGCAACTCGGTTAATGACTTTAATTTTAATTCCGCAATTTTCATTTTTATTAACCTATTTCCTGATTTAAATATGAGATATACAAACGCCGCCTATGATTGAAATCTGTGATTAGAAAAACTTATTTTTCATTCATTTGGGATTTTTAGGGCAAGTAATTATTGCTGCTGATCTGCCCAATTTGAAACGACTGCTTTTTTTATTGCGTGGGCATTATAACATGGTTAAAAAACACCCGCAAGTGATTAAATACCCTGGTTCTCATAAATATTCACGAAGTTCTTGATTCCTTGCCGGATGGCGGAGTTTACGCAGTGCTTTGGCTTCTATCTGGCGAATCCGTTCCCTTGTCACGTTGAAGTAATTGCTGACTTCTTCAAGTGTGTGATCCTTTCCGTCAATCAAGCCAAATCGTAATTCTAAAACTTGGCGCTCACGATCAGAAAGGGCTCCTAATGCACTCTGGACCTGATCCCGCAGCATTTCACGAGCGGCAGCGTCCATTGGTTCGATTGCATCATCATCCTCGATAAAATCACCCAATTGGCTGCTGTCTTCATCACCAACAGGTCGTTCGAGTGAGATGGGTTCTTCAGCAGATTTTAGGATGCCTTGTATCTTATCAGAGGCTTTGTCCCAGCGTTCTTGAAGTTTTTTGTCAATGCGACTGCCATTTCTAATCGCGTCCTTTAATTGTGCGCGGTCCTCTGTAGAAAGCAAATCAAACTCAAGTGCTAAATCTTTAGAGGTAGGATTGCGCCCAAGTTTTTGTATAAGGGAGCGTTGAACGCGAAGAAGTTTCGATATTGATTCAAATAAATGTACTGGAATGCGGATAGTACGTGCTTGCTCAGCAATATATCGGCTGATGGATTGGCGGATCCACCAGGTGGCGTATGTGCTAAATTTATAGCCGCGCGCAGGGTCGAATTTGGCGATTGCCCTCAAGAGTCCTAAATTACCTTCTTGTATCAGATCAAGAAAACCAATCCCCCGACCGATGTATTTTTTTGCTACACTAACAACCAAGCGTAAATTTGCCCGGATGAGTACATTTGTGGCTTCACCTGAAAGAAGTTCGATATGTTTACAGGCCTTCCTGAGGGCATCTATGCTAGGAAGATGTTTAACCATGGTGGTTTTGGTTGGTAACCTGCCCTTTTTCTGAAGGAATCCCAAAAGATATGATGCGGTATCATCTGGTAGTAGATAGCCCGCTAAAAAGAACGCATATACTTCTTGGATAAGACCGTTGATCATTTCCGCGCGTACTTTGTCGGATATCCTTCTGTTTTCATTCCAACAGATTTCTAGATAGCTGCGTGTGTAGGACGGCTCGTCAATTTTCCATTGATCACGGAGCGCCTGCGCTTCTGCAAGAACTAAACAAAAATCTGGCAGGTCAATGGCCTGATTATTTTGACAGAATAACAGCAAATTGCTGGATGTTTGGTGAAGATCCACAAGAATCTGCGTAAATACAATGTTCAGGTCAACTTGCTTGGAATTACCATTAGTTTCTCGGGTTTTGAGCCAATCAATCCGCGTATTTGCTTCATTACGTGTGGCAAGGCGGAATTCACTTTCAGCACTTAGGAGACTAATCTGCCCGATCTCTTTCAGATATAGCCGAACAGGGTCTTGAGACAATCCCGGAGAAAAGACAGCTTTTGAGGGGCTTTCCGGGAATTCTTCTGAAGTGATCTGATTATCTTCTTTGTTTTTTTTTCCGCTCATTTTCTCATCATCTAGAAAAGATCTAATATTATTCTTGTTTGCACTCATATCCTGGCCGGATTCGTTCACTATTTTCGGCATATCCTGTTGGTGCTTCTCTAAGAGAAATTCAGGAAACAATTATTTTTCAAATCACGTACTCTTTCATATGCAATTGATTATACATGAAGAGGATTTCATTTGATGTTTATCGGTTTTGAAAGTGCATGGTCCAGCAGACCCCGCATTTTAATCAAATCAAGCAGTCGCTTTTGAAGAATTTCGTCCTGTTCCCCGTTGTTTTTTTCGTTTTGGCTGGATTGAAGGAACCGGAAATCTTTTATCTGCTGATTAATGGATAGTTGGCGCGTTTGCATTACCAACCGGATTGTTTCTTCAAGCTGACGGAGTTCGGATTTTTTCTTTTCATCAGAGGTTTCTGGCGGATGAGAATGGTCAATTTCTGTAAGAATGGTTTCTTCTTCCATTCTTGAAGTGATGTAATCAATCGGGTCCAGATCATTCTGTGAGAGGGAATCAAATATCAGTTTGGCGAAAAGCTGGTTCTCGGTACTTGTAAAGTCGCTAACAGTTAGATGATTCAATCCGCTGCCGCGCAGAAAACGATCGATTTTATATTTTGATTCTGGCATTTTGCTGAGATAGGCAAGGATTTCCTGATCGACAAGATTGATCTTTTCATACTCACTGAAAAGAAGTGATCCAGTACTGGCAGGCTGGTTGTCGGTCTGCTGAATTTTCTTTCGGCTTCTGCGGGTTCTTTTTGTAGGAACAGCTAAATCAAGCAGCGCGCGTTCATCCACTTTGAGCACGCGGGCGATTTGCTGACGGTATGCATCCCGCTCAACCGGGTTTGATATATCCTTCACCAGCGGGAGGATTTGGACAGCGATCGTACTTTTGATTTTTGGATCGTCTAAATCCTGATCGGCCGTCAGACTATCGAGCACATGGTATATGATTGGCTTGGCAGTTTTTATGATCTGCTCCCAGTCATTTGGATCACGGAGAACAATCTCGTCTGGGTCAAGGTCATCTGGTAATGTGCTGACACGAAGATCAGCTTGTAAGCGGCTCTCATGATGGAGCAGTCCGTGGGCATCAAAGACCGGGTCGGTGTTATGGTCGAGCGCTTCCCGCGCAACTTCAAGCCCCCGCAGAGTGGCCTTCTGTCCGGCCGCGTCCGGGTCGAGCGCCATGACAAAATTACGAGTGAACCGCTTTAGCATGCGCATTTGAACTTCTGTTAAGGCTGTCCCCATTGGGGAAATGACATTCTGAAATCCCTCTTGGTGGACAACGATCACATCAAAATATCCCTCGACAATGACCGCCTGGTTAGAACTACGAATGGGTTTGCGCGCTTTGTCTAATCCATACAATATACTGCTCTTGTTAAAGAGGGTGGACTGAGGGGAATTAATGAATTTTGGGACATCGTCTGGGTTGAGCACGCGGCCGCCAAATCCTGCCATCTGACCGGACGTATTCCGAATGGGAAACATGACGCGGTGGCGAAAACGGTCATACACTTTCCCGTCCTGTTTCTCAGTTAGTAAGCCGACCTCGATCATATCCTTAACAGGATATCCTTTATTTTTAAGGTAACTAAGAATCGCATCCCAGCTTTTTGGGGCATATCCAAGTTCCCAAATTTCTTCTGTCTTCGGATTGATACCACGTTTCTCGCGCAAGTAGTCGCGTGCTTTCTTCCCGGCGTCGGTGCTCATTAATTGATGTCGATAGAAAATAACAGCTTCTTCAAGGAGTTTACGCAGATAATCTTCCCGCTCATTCCGTTCTATTTTCTGGGGTGTTAATGGTTCTAATTGGATACCAGCACGGTTGGCAAGCATTTTTAATGCTTCGCGGAAATCCACACCCTCTTTTTTCATCACAAACCGAAAAACATCCCCACCTTCATTGCATTCACCGAAGCAGCGCCAGGTACCTGTTTCTGGGAAAACAACAAACGCGGGTGTACGAGTATTGGCATGAAAAGGACAGAACCCGGTGTAATTCTTTCCACTTCTGCGCAGTTTTACAGATTCGGAAACGATATCTACGATATCAAGTTGATTCTTTATCTCATCAATTGTATTCATTTAAGCAAACATCTCTAAGATAATCTTACTTTATTTGAAAAATCACAGGGTAGTAAGGATGATTGATGTTTCCTCAATCTAACAGTGCCTTTAGCTCTTTCTGCAGACGACCCAGGATAGGTACGAGAGATTTCTCGTCGAGACCATCTGATTCAGCAGTAATGGTTGTGCTGCTGTCTACCATACTGACCACAATATTGCAGCGTACTTGTTTGCCGTCATATTCTCCTTGAGCGAGAACAAGGCGGGCTAGTTCACGGGTTTTCCAAACCTTTAAACCAGCTTGCGGTACTGCCAGGATGGCTGCTTCATAGATTTCTTTGTCAGTTTTTTCACTAAATTGGAGCTTTTCTTGAATAGATGCCATAATAACTTTTTTAGAATCCTTCCAATTGGGATAAATCTGCTGTTCCGGCAGACAGAGCAGAAATTTTCTGCAGGATAGCAAGCCGATTCTCTTTGACTGCTGCATCTTTGTCCATCACGAGCACGTTATCGAAAAACTCATTGATAACGGGGACCATTTGTTCAATCTCATTTAAAAATACATCTATTGTGCCGGATTTCGCAACTATAGGCACTGCTTTTTCTACACATGCAAATAGTGCCCTCTCTTCTTCCATGATGAGTTTTTCTGGTTTTATCTTGAATGGTTTCTGAATATCACGGGTAATTCGTACACAACGTGAGAAAGCGGGGAGGATGGTGGACCATTTGTCTTTTTCCACCCATTTACCCAGCTTGATTATCTCGTTCAAGGCGGCAGAAGGATTAAATCCCTGTTCTGCGAGCACAGCTTTAACCACGTCGTATCGATACCCTCTTTCAAGAAGGATGTGTTGGAGCCGCCCGACGATGAAATTAAAACATGCCAGCTGTTGGTCAGGAGAGACAGTGATCGGTTGGAAGGAAGACGCTAATTTAATACCCTCCCTGAGATTAAAATCTACTTTCCAGTGCATGAGATTCTGTACCAGCCCAATTGCTGCACGGCGCAAACCGAATGGGTCTTTAGTGCCGGTTGGTGCCATATCAACCGCGAATAAACCAACCAGAGAATCAAGCCGATCTGCTAAACCAACTGCCAACCCCGGTTTGGATTTTGGAGAAATACCGCCTGCTTGTCGGGGAAGATAATGATCTTCGATTGCCTGAGCGGTAGGCAGGTCTTCGCCATCACGCAGAGCGTAATACTTGCCAATTGTTCCCTGAAGGGAGGTCATTTCCACAACCAGATTGGTAACAAGGTCGGCTTTACACAACTGCGCAGCCCGGGCTGCGACCTTTTGTTCCTTTGTGGATAATCCGAGATCTTTTGAGATCTTCATGGTGATTTCGGAAACACGCCCAGATTTAGCTCGCATAGACCCTAGTTTTGGATGAAAAGTCAATGTTTCAAGCTTTGCTATGAAATCTTCCAGCTTTTGATGGCTGTCTTCGTTCATGAAGAATGCTGCATCAGCAAAGCGAGCTTGAATGACCTCTTCATTCCCGTGGGCAACAATATCCAGGTGCTGATCATCCCCATTGCGGACGGTGATGAAATGTGCCATCAGTTTACCTTCTTTATCGTACGCGGGGAAATAGCGCTGATGCTTTTTCATTACTCCCACAAGTACTTCGGGAGGCAGATCAAGATGTGAGTGGTCAAAATTGCCCAAAAGAGCAGTTGGAGCTTCTACGAGATTACTTACTTCAGAAAGAAGTGTGTTGTCAATATTGGTAGAGGCTTTTAACGAGGAAAGCAATTTCATAACCTGTTCATTAATGATCTTCTTTCGCTCATCGCTGTCGCTGATGATTTTTTGGGAGGACAGAAAAGAAGAATAATCTCCCGCGTTTTGAATGGTGTATTCCTCGGCAGACGAAAAGCGTAAGCCGCGAGTGGTTCTACCAGCTTTCAATCCTGCATAGGTAAACGGTATCTCGATGCTGCCGTATATTCCCACCAACCAGCGGATAGGCCGCGAGAATGCAACACCACTCGCGTTCCAGCGCATTGATTTGGTGAAGTGGATACCAGCAATTAGCTCAGTAAGTTTTTCTGGTAAAACGTCAGTTATCGATTGGCCTTTTTCATGAACCTCAGCGACCAAATATTCACCGCCGTCAATGAGCTTCTTTGTCAGATCCTTGATGTCAAGCCCTTTGCTGTGCGCAAAACCGATGGCAGCGGATGTGGGTTTACCGTCCTTATCGAAAGATCGGTTTGCGGGCGGGCCTTTTAGTTCACGAGTCTGATCCTCCTGACGAGATGATAGAGCATGAATATATACAGCAAGGCGCCGGGGTGTGCCCAGCACTTTCACATCATCAAAAGACAGCCGCAGGTTTTTAACCATTTCCGGCACTGTCTTTTTGAGCTGGGAAAGCGCACCTTCCAGGTCTGCTGCGGGCAGTTCTTCCGTGCCTATCTCAATGAGCAAGTCTGCGGGCTCTGGTAGATCCGTAGTGGATGGCAAGTTCATTTGTTCTTCATTTGAAGAATGATCTTTAGTTTTTTCGCCTCGTATGATTGGTTTCATTAACCAGGGAAAACCAAGCTCTTCCCGCTGGGCTACATATGCTTCGGCGGTGCGGCGGGATAAATCGCGCATACGTCTAAATAGCGCCTGTCGTTCGGTGACACCGATGGCTCCTCGTGTATCGAGCACATTGAACGTATGCGAGCACTTAAGGATGTAATCATGCGCGGGCAGGACAAGACCTTTGTTCAGAGCCAGATCAGCTTCTTTTTCGAAAAGTTCGTACATTTCTCGCAGTCGGCCAATATCAGCTTCTTCAAAATAATATATGCTGTGTTCTCGCTCAGCCTGATAGTTAACATCTCCATAAGTGAAATCAGGGTTCCACTGAATTTTTCGAAAGTTGTAGCTGCCCTGCATTGCCATCGCAATGCGTTCAAGACCGTAGGTAATCTCAACTGAAACGGGGTCCAGGTTGATGCCTCCTGCTTGCTGAAAATAGGTGAACTGGGTAATTTCTTGACCGTCCAGCCAGACTTCCCAGCCAAGACCCCAGGCGCCTAATGCGGGGGAAACCCAGTTGTCTTCCACAAAGCGGATATCATGTTCCTGGGGGTCGATGCCCAGCGATTGCAAGGATTGCAGATACAATTCCTGTGGATTTCCAGGGTCGGGTTTCAAAATAACTTGAAATTGATAGTGCTGCTGCAATCGGTATGGATTATCTCCATACCGACCGTCGTCGGGGCGGATGGATGGTTCCACGTAAGCGACGTTCCATGGTTCTGGACCGAGCACACGTAAGAATGTGGCTGGGTTCATTGTGCCTGCGCCAACCTGTGTGTAATATGGCTGCCAGATCAAGCAGCCTTTCTCTGCCCAAAAACGCTGCAGGGACATGATGATGGTTTGAAAATCAGGATTTTTCAGCATTGTTTCTCCGCGTTAGATATATGATAAGTGATAATGGGAGAATTATACCAATCTAAAGATAGATAATTCTCTATGAAAAAACGATTGGTTTTTTATTAATCAGAAATGTGTTTCTATCTAATCGAGTTTTGAATACGTAATCAGCTCATTCTTGATACCGAGCAATTTAGACCACCAATTCGATCGTGCCCAGTCTTCTTGAAATTCTTCCCAGGTTTGGCTCTGGAGGCGTTTTTCTTCGGGAAGGTACTGCAAAAACGGATTGGGATCAAGAAAATACAGTCGTTCCTTTTCACTGGAGTAGCGGACGAGATTGATCCAATGTGCACCGCCATTCTTCCAGATTTTCAAGACTGTAACTGGCTTTCCCATAAGTAGATTTTCAAGGATGTGGACACGGCGGGCGTGGCTTTTCCGCTCGGCATGCCATTTCAAGTTAAATTGATGCGACCAGCGATTGAAAGCTTTTACAATTCCCCAAGGTGCGGTTGCCCCGCCTACGTGTGGTATCCATTGTGGAAGGCGATCCCAGAAGTGAAAGCCAGAAGAACTAATGATTGATTTTTTTTCTAACGAAGATTTTCCCAGGTTATCCCTGAAAAGGAAAATATTGAGAATGACTGCCAGACTGGCAGGACCGCAATCATTGGTAAACCCTTTGTTTTTATTAAAACCCTGAGAAAGGTAAAAACGACCAAAATATTTTCTTTCAGCTGCCCAATCTGAAATAGAGAATGTGGTGAAACGATCAGTTTTTTTTTGCATTTCCATTTTTTTGAAGAATTGAGCTTATATAAAATATATCATGGTTAATGGTTTGTATTTAGAATTATCGCGTGCGGTAATCAACCGCGGTTATAATAGCGAACATCTATGAATAAAGCAGGCAGTTTTGGAATTATATTATTGATATTGGCTGGATGTCGGGGAATTCAAAAATTTGATAATTCGGGAACAAGTAAATTAACCCCATTTGTCACGCAAGTTGATATTAATGCAATTGCAGAAACGCCTGAGGTTGCAACAGAAACAGTTTCAACACCGGCCCCAACCGCGGTCCCAATCATTCATGTGGTGGCATTGGGAGAGACTATCTCGTCAATTGCCTTACTGTATGGCATGCCAATGGATGCGATTACCAAGGCAAACCCGGGCGTAAAGCCTACTGTTTTGATAGTTGGCGATGAACTAGTAATACCCACATCCAATAATCGCCAGTCAGTAATAGTTGATCCAGTTATTCTGGAAAACGTACAAATTTCCGACCCTGACTGTGTGCGGACGCGTGATGGCGGATTTTGGTGCGCAGTTTTAGTGGAAAATCAAGGGCAAGAAGACTTGGAAAATATCGTGGTGACATTTTCCTTTAGAGCTTCTGATGGAAATGTGATAGAAGAGAGGTCGACACCGACTTTAATGCGGTTTGCCGCGGCGGGAACAGCAATTCCAGCAGTGGTGTTCCTTGAGCATGTTCCTTCGATGTACGCGGACTCACATGTGGTTTTATTCTCCGCGTTAGCGATGGAAGCATCCATGTCAACATATCTGACTGTTGAAGTTGAAGAAGAAATACGTACTTTGCATGGGAGGGAAGGCGTGATTTCAGGACGGATGCGGGTGGAGGCAGAACAAGATAGAGATCGTGCGGATATCTGGATTGGCGCGGTTGCGTTTGATGTGGATGGGTCTATAGTGGGTGTACGGCGCTTGGATAGTTCAGTGATAACCAATGAGGTGTTTAATTTCAGTGTAACTGTATATTCAACCGCAGACAGCATTGATAGAGTAGAACTGTATACGGAAGCGTATTGACCGGATTTCTAAGGATATTTGCATGGAAAATAAAACGGTTTTAGTAACCGGAGGAACTGATGGGATAGGGAGAGAAACCGCGCTGCAGTTGGCACGCATGGGGGCTCGTGTGCTTGTGCACGGCCGTGATAAAGAAAAAGGTACCCAGGTTCTAAATGACATTGGTCGCGAACCATGTAAAGAGAAAGCCAGTTTATGTCTCGCGGATTTTTCATCGCTGGCGGATGTGAAACGTATGGCTGAGGATATTAAGCGGGAACAAGCAGAACTGCATGTGTTAGTGAACAATGCCGGTAATTTCTCTAAAGAACGTTTGTTGAGCGCTGATAATATTGAGATGACTATGGCGGTCAATCATTTTGCGCCTTTTTTACTGACATTGCTCCTGTTAGATTTGTTGGAATCCAGCGCGCCAGCCAGAATTGTTAATGTGGCTTCCAGTGCACATAAGTTGATGAGGTCTGTGGATTTTGAGAATCTGCAAAGGGGAACCAACTACGATGGGTTTGCCGCATACAGTTTATCTAAATTGGGGAACGTGCTTTTTACTCAATCACTGGCAGATAAGTTAACAGGAACAGATGTGACGGTAAATGCTCTGCACCCAGGCGTGGTGAATACAAAATTACTGCGGAAAAGTTATCATCTGGATGGCATGAGTGTTAAAGAAGGCGCACAGACTTCTGTTTTTCTGGTTTCTTCGCCATTAGTGGATGGTATAAGCGGTAAGTATTATAAGAATATGCAGGAACGTCCAGCTTCCAATCTTTCGCAAGACAAGATTTTACAAGATGCTTTTTGGAAACTATCCGAAGAAATGGTGAGCCAATTTCTGGATTAAGAAAAATAACCCGCCGTAAGGCGGGTTATAAAATATTGGTTTACTAGATAGCAAGCCCTTTCATTTGGCGGATGACCATGACTACTTTACCCATAATGCGTAAACTGGCGGGGTTTTCCACATAAATCGGATTCATATTGGGGTTGGCTGGCTGCAAGCGGATACCGGATGCTTCTTTGTAAAAGTATTTCAATGTGGTTTGATCTTTGTCATCAAGCCATACTGCAACCATTTCGCCGTTCTCAGCTTGCTGAGTGCGTTTCATGATGATGATGTCCCCATCGTTAACCATCGCGTCGATCATGGAATCTCCCTGTACTTCAAGTGCGAACAAGTCTTCTGCCTTTTCTTTGGCTGGCAGAAGAGATCGCGCGATATCGATGCTGCTTTCGGAATCAAAGTATCCCACATCTGATGATGGCATGGGGATAGGTTCACTGGCGACAATGCGCCCCATAACAGGAATTTTAAGCAGGTCGTCAACCACACTGCCAGCCCGCCGAATACCATCTGCAATGTGTTCCGCAGCTGATCTTGATGGCGTTAATGGTTTGAGGAGGCGGATGCTGCGTGAGATATGCTGCTCACGTGATATATAGTCCATCTCTTCGAGCTGCTTGAGGTAATAATCCACGAGGGAGGTGGAGCGTACACTGATGCTCTCGCCGATTTCACGGATGGAGGGGGAGTACCCGTTTTTCTCCTGAAATTCGGCAAGAAATTTTAAGATCAATTGATGACGCTTGCTTAATCCACCGCTTTTTCGTACCATAATTACCTCCTTATAAAAGGTGTATTATCGGACATTTGTACTATACTATACCCGAACATACGTTCTGTGTCAAGAAGTGATTTGACGAACTGTTGATACATGAAATTCCCGTACAATTTATAATTACTTGAAAAAAGGAGGAAGTATGGCAGAAGCAATTGTTCGCTGGTCCGGCGGAAAAACATTTATTGGGACAGATTCAACCAATCATTCTGTAGTGATGTCATCCACAAAGGAAGCAATTGGGATGAAGCCTTCTGAACTGCTGCTCGTGGCGCTGGCGGGCTGCAGTTCTTATGATGTGGTTACGATACTGGAGAAGCGAAAAGTAAACTTGAAGAAGTTAGAGGTGCGGGTGAACGCTGAACAGGATAGTGAACCGCCCTGGACATTTATTAAGATCCACTTGAAATATATTCTTGCGGGGGAAGGATTAACAGAAAATCAGGTGAAAAAAGCAATCGAATTGTCAGAAGGGAAATACTGTTCAGTGGCTGCCACGCTGAAAGGAAAAGCCACAATTACATGGGAGTATGTGATCGAATAGGGAGACTGTGAATTATTTATTTTTGCAAGCCCAGCGCAACCCAGTCATCGATTTCGATTTGTTCGACTAGCTGCAATCCGCAAGCTTCTGCTTTGGAGGACACTTCAGATATTTGGGGAGTGAGAATGCCGGAGAGGATGAGAAATCCTCCTGGCTCGACCAGGTCTGCTAAACCGTCGTCGAAAAGGCGCAGAATAACAGAGGCGAGGATATTTGCGATTACCAGAGGTGCCTGGAGGATACTAAAACATCCTTCAATGATGTCAGAGACAGATCCCTGATGGAGTTCAATTTTTTCACGTGCTTGATTCAATTTTGCATTCTCCGCGCTTGAAGAGATCGCCGCGGCGCTGATATCCACGCCGTACACACGGTCTGCACCGAGTTTGATAGCCGCTGCTGAAAGAATGCCTGATCCACAGCCAATATCGAATATATATTGACCGGGCTGAACTTTGTTTTCCATCATTTCCAAGCTTAGTTGAGTGGTGGGGTGTGTGCCTGTGCCGAACGCCATCCCCGGGTTGATGCGGATGGGGATGCGAGCAGGAAAGGCGTTTTCTGCCCAAGCTGGCAAAATTGCCAGCTTTTTGCCGACCTTAAGTGGGCGGTATTGTTTTTTCCAGGCAGTCATCCAATTTTGATCATGGATAATTCGATATGTGGGTGCTGGTAGTTGTTGAATTTGGCTGAGGTGCCATAAACTCTCTTCAAGCCGTTTTTTTTGTTTTTCAACTGTATCATCTGCGAAGAGATAGCCGAATACTTTCACGGAATTTTGAAGGATGAGTGTAGGTGAAAGATTGTTCTCTTTCGTCATTTGTTCGATAACTACTCCTTCTGATGTGAAGCGCCCCAGCACTTCAGCGACAGCTTCTGCCTGTTCCGGGGAAACTTGAAGAGAAATTTCCAGCCAACTGGCTTTATCCACCAAGGACGTCCTTGAGAATATCAAGAAAACTGCGTTCCTGCGGAAGTACTTCACTACCCAGGGTGTCTGCTAACTGTTCAAAGATCTGGCGCTGATCACTGGTAAGGCGTGAAGGAATGTCCACATTAATAATGACCATTTGATCCCCTGTACCGCTGCGGCGCAGGTGAGGAATGCCCTTGTTGCGCAGCTTAAACACTTTGCCGGGTTGTGTGCCGGAAGGGATGATAAGTTTTTCGTCGCCGTTTAAAGTGGGCACTTTTACTTCAGCTCCCAAAGTAGCTTGAGCAATATTGATGTTCAGATCAAGAAGGACATCATCTTTACGGCGCCGGAAGAATTTATGTGGTTTGACTTTGATCTCGATGTACAGATTACCGCGTGGACCGCCATTTGTGCCTGGCTGGCCTTCGCTGGATAAGCGGATCTGAGTGCCGTTATCAACACCAGCGGGAACAGGAATTGTTTTGGTGAGTTTTTTACGTTCATATCCACGCCCGCTGCAAGAGGAACATTTATGGGTGATGACGCGACCGGCGCCTCCGCAGTCAGGGCAGGTAGTTACCTGCACCATTGAGCCGAGGAAGGTTTGCCTAACCTGGCGCACTTCTCCGCGCCCTTTACACGTGCCGCATGTTTCTGCGCTGGTGCCTGGTTCCGCCCCATTCCCGCCGCAGCGTTTGCACACTTCATCGCGTGTGATTTCTAATTCTCGGTCAACACCGGTAGCGGTTTCACCGAATTCGAGCGTGATGGAATAATATAAATCTTCACCACGGCGGGGGTTGTTGCGGCGCTGGCGGGTGCTGAAACCGCCAAAACCACTGAAGAACTGTTCGAAGATATCCATAGGGTCGACTGTGTTCCAGTTTGGCATGCCGCCTGCGCTGCGCAGCCCTTCATGCCCGAAACGGTCATAAACCGACCGTTTTTCTTCGTCGGAAAGCACCATAAAAGCTTCGTTGATCTCTTTAAATCGTTCTTCCGCATCCGGTTCTTTGTTAACATCGGGATGATATTTCCGCGCTAAATTGCGGAATGCGGACTTTATATTTTCCTGGTTAGCGGACTTTTCCACTCCCAAGATTTCGTAATAATCGCGTTTTGCCATATTGTTTTTATATATCAAGAGAGGCGCATATTTTCATATATGATTATCAAGCGCCTCTCTTGCTTTCAATGATATTTACTATTTTCAGACGTTCTTAAATTCACCGTCAACTACATCTTCGTCATCAGGACCGCTGGCAGGATTCTCGCTGGGTGCCTCGCCATCAGATGAATCGGCTGTTTTCCCTGCATCTTCCTGCTGGTATAAACTGGCACCGATTTGTTGAATAAGCTGGCTTAGTTCCTCGGTTTGCTTGCGGATTGCATCGGTGTCTTCACCGGCTGCTGTTTCCCGCAGTTTTGTAACGAGTTCTTCCACCTTTTTCTTTTGGTCGTCTGCGATCTTTTCACCATTCTCACGCACAGTTTTCTCTGCTGTGTATGCTGCGTTATCGGCATAGTTCTTGGCTTCAACTAGATCTTTACGTTTATTATCCTCCTCGGCATGCTGCTCGGCTTCCGATTTCATGCGTTCGATATCTTCTTCACTGAGGCCGGAGGAAGCGGTGATAGTGATCTTTTGGCTGCGGCTGGTGGCTTTATCCAATGCAGTTACATTGATGATGCCATTGGCATCAATATCAAAAGTCACCTCAATTTGAGGAACACCGCGCGGTGCCGGAGGAATGCCATCGAGGGTAAATTTACCCAACGATTTATTATCCGCGGCCATAGGGCGTTCGCCTTGAAGGACGTTGATCTCTACTTGATTCTGGTTGTCACCTGCTGTTGAGAAAATCTGGCTCTTGCGAGTGGGGATGGTGGTATTGCGTTCGATGAGCGGGGTAGCGACTGAGCCGAGTGTCTCGATCGATAAGGTTAGAGGAGTAACATCAAGCAGTAAAATGTCCTTGACATCGCCGCCTAGTACGCCGGCTTGGATGGCTGCGCCTACTGCCACTACTTCATCAGGATTGACGCCCTTGTGCGGTTCTTTGTTAAACTCACGATGGACAAGTTCCTGAATAACGGGCATACGGGTCATACCACCGACCATAACGACCTCATTAATTTCGCCGGGCTTTAAACCGGCATCTTTTAGTGCATTTTTGACTGGACCGATTGTTTTTTCGGTGAGATCATCAGTAAGCTGTTCTAATTTAGAGCGAGTAAGATTCATGACCAAATGTTTCGGCCCGCTTGCATCGGCAGTGAGGTATGGAAGGTTAATTTCTGTTTCCATAACAGTGGAGAGCTCGATCTTGGCTTTTTCTGCGGCTTCGCGAAGGCGCTGGAGTGCCTGGCGGTCCTGCTGAAGATCCATCCCCGACTGTTTTTTGAATTCTTCAATTAGATAATCCATGACGCGGATATCGTAATCATCACCACCGAGGAAAGTGTCGCCGCTGGTGGATTTCACCTGAAAAACTCCATCCCCAACTTCTAGGACAGACACATCAAAAGTACCTCCGCCCAGGTCATAGACTGCGATGACTTCGTTTTTCTTTTTATCGAGTCCGTATGCTAAAGATGATGCTGTTGGTTCGTTGATGATGCGGAGTACCTCAAGCCCGGCGATCTTGCCAGCGTCTTTGGTCGCATTTCTCTGCGCATCGTTAAAATATGCTGGAACAGTGATGACTGCCTGGGTGATTGTTTCCCCTAAATATGATTCGGCATCTTTTTTTAATTTTCCAAGGATCATAGCGGAGATCTCTGGAGGTGAATAATCCTTGCCATCCAATACCACTTGGACATCACCATTTGAGGCTTTCGTGATTTTATAGGGCACACGATCGATGACGCGCTGCACTTCTTCATCATCAAATTTACGCCCCATAAAACGTTTGATGGAGAAAATTGTATTCTCCGGGTTGACGATGGCCTGGTTTCGGGCTGTTCGCCCAACTACGCGTTCGCCGTTCTTATTAATTGCTACTACGGAGGGGCATAAGCGCTCTCCTTCCGCAGTCGGAATGACAGTGGGTTCACCACCCGACATTACTGCTACAACTGAGTTTGTTGTTCCAAGATCAATACCAATTATTTTTCCCATTTTTTCTCCTATTTTGCAACTCTAACTTGTGAAGGGCGGACGACTCGTTCGCCGATAGTGTAGCCCTGTTGGACTACTTCAATAATAAATCCGCTTTTCACTTCCGGATTGTCTTCATGAGAGATCGCCTCATGGATTTCCGGATCGAAAGCAGCTCCTTCGGCAGGGATTGACTGTATACTTTCCCCATCGAGGAGATTTGATAATTTCTGATTGATGAGCTGGATACCGTCAATCCAAGGTTCATCGATTAATGCTGCCGGCATATTCTTTAATGCCCGTTCGAGGTCATCTTTTACGGCCAAATATTTTTTAATAATGTCGATCTTAATGTTTATCTTCTGTGCATCCAAATTGCGGCTCATGCGTTTACGGTAATTGGCAAATTCAGCACGTTCCCGCTGCCAACCATCACTGAACTCATCTGCTTTTTGATTCAGATGATCAATTTCTTCTAATTGGGCAGCATATTCAGATAGCGGGATAGTAACCGTTTCGCCGGAATCTATTTCTTTATCTACTGCAATTTGGTCTGTTGCTTCCTTGTCAATACCTTCTTCAGGAAGATCGTTATTAATTCCCTCTTCGGAATTTTTAAGTTGTTCTTTTTTCTCTCTTTTTTTCATTTTGTTTATTTACCTTCGATTACCATTGTTGAATGACAAAATCACTTAGAAGCCCGGATAAGAAGCGTACCAGGGAGATGGAATAACCATAAGACATACGCATAGGTCCTAAAATGCCTATTGTCCCTGTTGCCGTACTCGGCGAGCCATATTTTGAAAGGATCACGGAGCATTGGCTTAGATCATCCCACGTGCCCTCGCCTCCGATTAATACCTGCACTCCGCCTATCGTATCAGGCAGAATGGTTTGTGATAAAAGATCCTGCAGTAAAGAACGTTCTTCCAGCAGGCGCAGTGCCCGTCGGGCTTCTTCTGAATCAGTAAATTCTGGTTCATCCAGTACATTAGTAAGGCCGTCGAGGATGATTTCGCCGGTTGGCAGTTGATTTGAACGGACTAATTCGTCTTTAACCCACGCTAATATTTGCGTTTCAATGGAAGTGAGTGGTTCTTGAAAAGTGCTAAATTGAACAGTTTTTTGTTTCGCAAGAAGCTTGCTGAATTTACGAGAAATGACAGAGAGCTGCTCTTGAGTGACTGGTTCTTCGAGTGTAAGAATTTGTTGATGTATCTGCCCCCCATCCAGTACCAGGATCGCAAGTGCCTGCCGTCCATGTGTGGCGATGAGTTCTAAATGTTTGAACTGCACTCGGATTGCCTGTGGAGCTGTGATGATAGAAGCTGCATTCGTTTGATTAGCGAGCACAGAAGCTGCCAGGCGCATCCACTGCTGGATATCGCTGCTCATCTGAGAAAATTGATGGTTAATGGTGGCGCGCATGGCGGATGGCAGTGATGTTTCGTTCATCAGCTGACCTACGAAATAACGATATCCCTCTTCGGTTGGTATACGTCCAGCGGATGTGTGCGGTTGGCGCAGTAGACCGGCTTCAGTAAGCGTGGCCATTTCATTACGCACGGTCGCAGAACTAAGCCCCATTTTGTATTTTTCCACCAGGTTTTTGGACCCCACAGGATCTGCCGAAGCGATATGCTCGTGCATAATCAAGGATAAAATCTTCTTTTGCCGTATAGTTAGTGGTTTCATTTTTCTATTAAATTAGCACTCTCATTGTTAGAGTGCTAAAAAACTCGTAATTGATGATACCATGCGTGATTTTAAGCGTCAAGATTATATGGTTTAAGCTCGAAGTTTCTTATAAAACTTTAATAAATTGGCGATTTTACAATAAAATTATTACTGTGATATACAATTAATTGCAAACAATCTTTTACTGATAAGGAAGAGACAATGAGTAAGAATTATTTTTCATCTAAGCGGGCACAGATTTATAAAGATATTCCAGACGAGAAATGGAGTGACTGGCGTTGGCAGCTCAGCCACCGCTTGAATTCGACCGCGGATTTTAACGGGGTGATCAACTTGACGAAAAGCGAAAAACGCGCGCTGGACGCGGGCGGGCTTTTTCGGGTGGATATCACTCCGTACTTTGCCTCGCTGATTGACCCGGATGATCCACAGGATCCGATCCGCCGGCAGGTGATACCAACAGACGCGGAAGTATCTACCTTTACAGGGATGATGGAGGATTCATTGGCTGAAGATGCGCATTCCCCGGTTCCGGGGTTGGTACACCGTTATCCAGATCGGGCTTTGATGCTGGTGACTACGCAGTGTGCATCTTATTGTCGCTATTGCACGCGCGGGCGCATCGTAGGCGATCCAACAGCGACTTTTTCAAAGGAAGAGCTTGACGCTCAAATTGAATATTTACAGCGCACACCACAGATACGGGATGTGCTGCTCTCAGGCGGAGATCCGCTGGTGCTGGCGCCGAAAGTGTTGAAAAATATATTGACGCGCCTGCGGAAAATCCCACATTTGGAAATTGTTCGAATCGGATCGCGCGTGCCCGTGTTTATGCCGATGCGGGTGACGGATGAATTGTGCGATATGCTGCGGGAATTCCATCCGCTGTGGCTGAATATTCATGTGAATCATCCCAACGAGATTACACAAGAGCTGGAGGATGCGTGCGCAAAACTAGCAGACGTGGGTATTCCGCTGGGCAACCAATCTGTTTTGCTGGCTGGGATCAACGATTGCGTGCATGTCCAGCGTAAGTTAGTGCAGGACCTGGTGCGTATACGGGTAAGGCCATATTATCTGTACATCTGCGATTTAGTGGAGGGCGCGGGGCACTTCAGAACCCCAGTCTCTAAGGGGATTGAAATTATTGAAGGACTGCGTGGACACACATCCGGTTTTGCGGTACCAACCTTTGTGGTGGATGCTCCGGGCGGGGGAGGAAAGATCCCGGTGGGACCGAATTATCTGATTAGCAGTTCGGATCATAAGGTGGTGCTGCGCAATTACGAAGGTTTCATTAGCATATATGAGGAACCACAGGATTACCATGCACATGATCCAAAGACCTGCAAATACTGCCAGGGAAAAAGCCAGGAAAAGGGACAATCAGGCGTGTTTGGTTTGCTGGATGGCGAGAGCATGGGGATCAAACCAGAAGGATTTGACAGGCTGCACATACGTGAAGGAGATATACACCGATTGCGTGCGGATGAAAGCAAGTGGAAGGCATTGGGTATTGGAGACGGGGAAACTGACAAACAATAGGTTAAAAAATCGAAGAGAAGAAAGGAAAGCGGCATGCACTACAGGCGATTAGGACGATCGGGGATAAAGGTTAGTGAGATATCTCTGGGGGCGTGGGTTACATTTGGCAATCAGATTAGCGATCAAACTGCATTAGACCTGGTGCATGCTGCGTATGACCAGGGAGTAAATTTCTTTGATAACGCGGATGTGTATGCAAAAGGGAAGGCAGAAGAGGTGCTGGGAAAAGCTATCGCTGATATCGCGCGGGAGACATTGGTTATTTCGAGCAAGGTTTTCTTCCCGACGATGGGTGGGGTTAACGGACGCGGATTGTCCCGTAAGCATATAACCGATTCAATCCATGCTTCTTTGAAGCGGTTGGGATTGGATTATTTAGATATTTACTACTGCCATCGGTATGACCCAGATACCACTGTGCAGGAAGTGGTGCAGACGATGGATATATTGGTGCGGCAGGGGAAGATCCTTTACTGGGGCACTTCGCAGTGGGAACCTTTCCATTTGATACGTGCGATCACCTTTGCAAAACAGAATGGGCTCATACCACCAATGGTGGAGCAGCCCAGGTACAACCTGATGAACCGCGAACGTGTGGAAGATGACTTAGCGCCGATATGTCATGAATATGGAATTGGATTGACAACATTTAGCCCGCTGAATGGCGGAATCCTCTCGGGTAAGTATAACGATGGCATTCCTGAAAACAGCCGGGCAGTTCTGGAAGATATGAAGTGGCTGCAGGACCGCATCACTCCAGAGGTGGTGGCGCAGGTACGGCAATTAACTGAGATAGCGCGCGATATGGGGACAACAACCGCACAATTAGCGATTGCCTGGCTTCTGAGACGAAAAGAAGTCAGCAGTGTAATCACCGGAGCGACCCGATTGGAACAGCTGGATGAGAACCTGGTAGCGGCAGAGTTCAAGGATGCACTGACCGATGATGTACTCGATACGATCGAGAGCATATTTAGCATGGAAAACAGCATGTAAGCGAAATTATTATTGAGATTTCTTTTCTTTACATAAAGAGACGGATGGAGATCCAGTAAATTTTATCAAAAATACATGAAAAGAAAAAAAGGAAACCTGTTAGTTAAAGGCGAATATTTTTCCACCAATGGTTATCCGCCGCTCTTAATGAAATAGTTGTAATGGTTTTTGTCTCAAAAACAAAAAAAGATTTATTTGATTGGAAAAGCCTCGATCAAATTTCTCTGACGGAATTTTTCGACATATTCATACACATCCCAGTAGTCAAGATCCAGTTCTTCAGCAATATCAAAGATCGAATGTTCTCCTTCAAAGCGCAGGAATATTTTTTCAAGGGCGAGGTTTAATGGTTTGTTTTCCCGCCAATCCACCCATAAGCCATATCCAGACAGAAAAACAGGCCCTTTGAATTTGCGTTTGGGTACATAATTAGTCGCGAACATGCGCAGGATGTCTTCCACAGCATCTGCTGCTCCCTGCAGCATATCTTCGTGAATAATATCAAGGTTGTCATCACTGGTATGGTATTCAGGGTATGGCCAGCGGCTGACGGATATGCAGGGGATGTTCACTCCAGGCCCATTGATCACCATCTCATCATTGCCGATCACATTGCGGAAGCTGTCTTCTATGTAATTTTCATCTAACTGGCTGATGACTCTTCTTGCCATGCGGTCAATCAGATGGTTATCCTGCCTTGAACGCTGCAGTGCCATCCGGTTTCGGTTGCCGGTCATTTCGATGAAAATGCCGCCTTTGATAGTTGGGATAAGCCCTTCGTGTTGGCTGAAAAAGGCAATGCTTCCGATAGTTTCCGGGCAGAATAGAAAGCGGATGCTCATCGAACCGGGAGGTAAAGGTTTTTCGTGGAACCGCCTTGCAATCTCAACCGCAACAGCTACTCCGCTGGCATCATCGTTGGCCATGTTCGGGTGGCACACATGTGTGGTTACTAACACTTCTCCCATTTGCTCGTTTTTGCCGCCAGTTGGATCAATTACCGCGCTTAAAGTGCGCAGTCCGGTCTCCGCAGAAATATCGTAACTGGTATTGATCACGGCATGGAATTTTTGATCTTTCGGCAGGCTGTCGTATTCGTGTTTACTCAAGCAGAAACCCCAACCCCGCTCATAATATTTAAATTCCCACGGTACGGCATGCGGGCGTTTTTCGGATGTATGCAGGTGATTGTTGAGCTCTTCCCAATCCATTTGCTTATCAAGTGCTGTTGAATATGAAACCAGATGCAGTGGATTTTCTTTCACGTCAGCGATTTTTGTTCCGTCTTCCAATTCAATATAGGCTTCATGTACTATAAACCGTTCTGGAATACGCCATGTCCACACCGGTTTGGTCGGAGGGTAGGTTTCTAAAGTGCAGGCTGAAGATGCCTGCAGCCGCTTTTGGATCATGTTAAAGGCTTGATCGATCCCATCCGAGACTAACGCCCGGTTAAGCGGATAGATATCTGAAACGATGTCTTTGATGGTCCCGGTGTTTGCACCTGAAATGGATGCATCATATGGAAAGTCTATTTTATTGACAATGCCTGCCATTGGTTTCGGGGGAGCCGCGACGAGGAAATTGGGTTCCTGGTTCAGAATTTGCAGGCATTCATTATATGTGTCGATGCAACTGACACATATAACATTTCCTTCACCGAGATTAACGCTCTTCAGCACGCCTTTTTGCTGCAAGTGATTCTGGAATCGGTCAAGAGCTACGATTACGTCTCGATCCAAATATCGGACGAAGAAATCAAAAGTATCCGTCCAGGTTTGATCTCCTCTGCTGACCTGTCCGCTAAAATATTTCAGGTAACGATATTCTATGTTTAATTGTTGTTCGATGTAGTGAACGAAGGTGCAGAAAGCCATTGATACATTGAAAAAGACCATCTTTGCATCCATCTTGTGCAGCCGTTCAAACACAGAATTCTTTCCAAAGGATGATTTACCCACACTCCCTAAAACTTTTTCTGCTTGCTGCCCGATTGCGGCAAAAGAATAGATGGGATGAAAAGAGCGCAGCGCGTGCGGGTCTTTGCGTATCTGCTCGCTAAACAGCCCTACTTGTGAGGGAGTCCTTTCATGAATATAGGGCTTACCTTTACAAAAATTATAATTAAACGTCGGTACAATGAGTGTGCCCTGTGTTCCCAGGGTTTCCTCAAAACATTCCTGCATGAACCGGTTGGCTTTCGACCAAGATGCGGATTTTGACAAGCGCATGGCCAATGTTGAATCGGAATGGACCAAAACTGTATCACCTGCCTCGACCCCTATCTGATTTAATGCAGCAATAACAGAATTTTTTGCTTCCATGATGTTTTTCGGCATTATTTTTTCCATGTTTGAATAAATTGCAGGGTAGACTCAATATCTGACACGCTGTTAAAACCAGTGCATTCTGCTTGCGGTAGTGTACGTTTTGTCAAACCGCACAACACTTTTTTAGGCCCGATTTCTAGGAAATGCTTACAACCAATCTCATCAAAATAATTGCTTGTCTGTGTCCATAAGACCATGCCGCATAGCTGGTTTGTCAATTCTTTTCGGATCTCCTGTGGTCTTCGGATGGGTTTGGCGCTTGTGTTGGCTATCACGTCAAACTTGGTGGGATTGATCGGTGTTTGCGTAAGAATGGTGTCGAATTCTTTTTGGGCGTCTGCCATCAAGGGGGTATGGCAGGCAACTGACACTGGTAATCGCTTCACGAATTTTGCGCCGCTTTTTTTGTAATTATTCTCAAATTCTTGCAGTGCAGCCGGGCTGCCTGATATCACGATCTGTCCCGGACAATTATCGTTGGCTATCTTCAATACTTGATTGTTGGTTTCGGTGATTTCATTGACGAGTTTTATTAAGGCGGAAATATCTGCTCCAATTACTACGGTCATACCGCCTGCCGATTTTTCTCCAGCAGATTTCATCAAAGAACCGCGTGCACGGACCAGCTTCAGTCCATTTTCAAAGGATAAAGAACCCGCAGCAGCCAGCGCAGTATATTCACCAAGGCTATGCCCTGCCACAGCCGTTGGTTGTAAGACCTGCCCGAATTCCTCTTCAAGGACTTTCAAAGCTGCGTAACTTGTTACAAAAATTGCCGGTTGTGTATTTGCCGTGTCGTTTAATTCCTCAACTGGGCCTTCAAAACAAAGGCGGGAAAGCGCCATGCCAAGAATATTGTCGGCTTTATCGAATATCTCCTTTGCTGCGGCATATTTTGCATACAGGTCTTTACCCATGCTGACAAATTGAGAACCTTGTCCGGGGAATAGAAGTGAATACGCCGTCATATTTTTTCTTTAGGTATCCCAGGTGGTTTTCACTAAACAGGCAGCCCACGAAAGACCTACTCCAAAACTCACCAGAATCAAATTTTGGTTTGTTTTCAGCACGCCTTCATTTTTTGCGTTGGACAATGCGATTGGTATTGTGCTGGAAATGGTATTGCCAATATTCTCCATGTCCAGGATGAACTTTTCTTTCGGGATCTTTGATTGTCTTCGTAAATTATCCAGCATAAATTTATTGGCTTGATGGAAAACAAAATGGTCGATGTCATCAATGACTAAGCCTGTTTTCGCAAATAAAGCTCTAAGCATTTTTGGAACAACACGCAATGTAAACGAGAAAATTGAGGGTCCATCCATAAACAAAGTGCTGTTAGGAAATCCATCCTCGCGTTTTTCGCCCCCTCCCTGTAAAAACTCGTCTTCGCTTGTATATCGCGCACCGCTTACTTTTACGATCAGTTTATCGGCGCCAGCGCCATCGGTTCCAAATGTAAATGGCCCGATCAATTCGCCTTCACTTTCTACACCTTGGATCAATGTGGCGGTACCAGCATCACCAAAGATAGTACGCACATTTTTATCTTTTGCGTGCATATACTTACTGTATGTGTTGCCGGTCAGCAGTAAAATATTATTGGCTGATCCGCTTTCGATCAAACCTTTGGCTATTGATAAACCGTACACGTAGCCTGAGCAGCCTAGATTATAATCAAATGCCCCGGCAGAAGAGGGTATTCCCAGCCGGGCTTGTAGTGTGCAGGCGGAAGTGGGCAGCACATAATCTGGCGCCTGTGTGCACAGAATGACCATGTCAATATTTTCTGCATCATAGATACTTTGGTCAAACAGATCCTGTGCCGCATGGAAAGCCAGGTCGGCCGCAGTTTCATCATCTGCTGCGATATGTCTGGTTCTTATGCCTGTTTTTTGATAGATTTGATCAGCAGGCCATTCAGGGAAGGCCTTTGCCAATTCCTCATTAGTTAAGATTTTTTCCGGAAGGTAATAATTAATAGCTTTTATTGCGGCTTTTTTCAAAAGAGTCTCCTATAATGTGGTGTATCCGCCATCCACAACCAGGTTTGTTCCGGTGATCCAGCGGGCAGCATCTGAAAGCAGAAATGATGTCGCATATGCAACGTCCTGGATTTCTCCTATCCCAAGGGGATGGCGTTTTACTAATTCTTTGACTTGAGCTTCACTCCATTTTTTCATCATATTGTCCAGTAAGGGGGTCTTAATATATGCGGGAGAGATGCAGTTCACCCGGATTTTTTTTGGTGCGAATTCTACCGCCAGTGATTTTGATAAGCCTGAAAGGGCAGCTTTGCTGAGTGAGTATGTGCTGATTGCTGCCTGACTGACAAGGGACATCACGGACGAGATAAAAATAATCGAACCGCCGCGCTCATCTCGAATTGAGGGGGAGAATATCGATTTTGCTAAAAAAAAGGCTGCTTTAGTGTTGGTAGTAAAAACTTGGTCAAACTTTTCTTTACTCACCATTGCGGCTGGCAGGGTTTGCTGGATTCCAGCGGCATGCACAACGCCCCATAACCTGCCGTGTTGTTGGCTGATTTCTTTCATCCAGGGCTGAATGGCTTCAACATCATTCAGGTCGAATTTTGCGGTTGCATGGCCTGTTCCTGCTAAATTGACTAAGGTTTCTTCTAACCGTTTTTCGTTCCTGCCGTTGCAAATGACTTCCGCCCCCAGTTGGCTAATCAGGATGGCAATTCCCCTTCCAATCCCGGAGGATGCTCCGGTTACAAGCACACGCCGTCCGCTTAATGAAAAGGGGTTACTGAACGATTTATTCATTGGTCTTCCCAGATAATTATTCGAATTTATCGCCAATCAGATCAAACAATTGTTTAAAAGTCTTTACCTTTGCGATCTGGTCGCCTTCAAGTACAAGGTCGAATTGATCTTCAACAAATGCGATGAAGCTTAATATTGCCATTGAATCCCATTGTGGAACATCAGCGATATTCGCTTCTTCCTTGATTGTGCCTGCTTCAAATCCAAGTAAGTCTTCTAATTCTGGGATCACTTCACTGCGTTTCATGGCCCATCTCCTTGATAATTGAATTTCCTTAGCACAGATTATATCTTGAATTAATAACAAATAATGCCAGGTGTTTTCATGAAAACAATATTTTATTAAGAAAAGGTTTCAGTGAAAATCCATACTGAGTGCCAACTGTTATTCGTGGGACAGGATTACTCTTTTTTAGCCAGGTCCCCGATCTTCAACTCTTTAAAGCGGAGTATCTGCGCGCCATCGTTGACAGCAATCTGGTTGCGGCCAAATTCCTTAGCGGCGTAAAGAGCTTTGTCAGCGGCGGTGATCAGTTCTTCGCACACAGACGCACGCACAACGGGATACGTGGCGATTCCACTGCTGATGGTAACTGAGAGATGCTTGTCACCCCAACGAATGTGATTGGTTTCGAT